>Ga0307963_1002308_pt1 | contig 15038 bp, 16 predicted proteins | sample OrgLakmetagen594_FD_201829 | JGI IMG/M metagenome (GOLD analysis project Ga0307963, IMG submission 201829) | Saline water microbial communities from Organic Lake, Antarctica - #594 | ecosystem: Environmental > Aquatic > Non-marine Saline and Alkaline > Saline | place: Antarctica: Organic Lake...
TTTATTTAACCCGATTGAATTTCCTTAACCTGACATTTAACCGCGCGTTGTAAACACACATTCGGGTTAAGTATTTCCAATATTCATTAACCTTAACCATTAACCCGCCGTTGTAAACGCGCCGTAAGTCTCGCCTCTTGCATGTTTTTATGTCAGTGTAATTACATAATATGAACCCGTATACGTGTGCGTCTTCGAAGAGCCCAACATTTGCATTACATTCATAAACTCGGACTTAGAGTCTACTTTTTGTTCTTTGACCGAGAGCTTGACAAATCAAACATTTGACAAGTTTCTGCCTGATGAGGGTGAATGGGAAGCGAGTCTCCGAGCAGAGCGTTCTGCGAGGTCCTGCGGGGTCGTAAGAAATGCGCCGTAAAAGGATTAATTGGCGCAGCAAAGACCCATTTAAAAATTAAAAAAAAGAGTATTACAGGTGGTCGACGGAGGACTGAAAATGGGGTGTTTTTGAAATGTTCCCAAGTATGCGCACCCCAGCTGGCAGTTTCTAAGCTTAGCACCCAGATGTAGCTGCTGATAACACCCAAGCTTGAAAGCTGGTAATAGGGGTGCACGTGTCTAATTGCCCGCGGCGTGAACCCCACTTTTCACCACCAATCTGCTATATCTCACCACCAACCGACCCGATTTGTGTCATTTTTATATGAGTAGTCTACATTTCAATAAAGAATACCATTGCAATAAAAATGGGGCGAAATGGAGCAGTAGTTGGCCAGGTACCCCATTTTGGCCCATTTCCCTTTCAGAAAATCAGCATCAGGGGTGCCAAAAAAAGTGGAAAACCCAGTTCCACCAAATCCGGTTTTCAGCATGTCAAACGATTTTTGATCATAAGAGAAGTACTCCTGTCGTGTTTTGAGGTGAAAAGAGGCCCTGGGTAGAGTGTGGTGGCTCAATACGTAAACATTCAGTGCCAAAATTTGAACTGGATTTCTACCCAGACCACTGGGGTAGTCCATTTGACCTCAAACTTCAAGAAACATCTAGTTATGTTATTTAAACACGATTTGCATCAAAAAAGGTACATTTTCAAAAATTTTGCTCTGTCGACCACCTCTGGAATCGATGATGTGTACTTTAAAGTATGACAAGCCAAAATGTTCCCATAATAATCTAGAATTGTAGCAAATTTATCCGTATAAAACACCGTCGCTCTTCTCCGTCCGCATAACATACAACATTTACAGAAGTTAGGTTTAAAAGCTCGCTTATGAGATGGATGCAAATACAGGGGAACGTTGGGTAAGTTAATTGAGCTCAGTTTCTTGTGTTGGGGTCTCAGGAGGCAGCTGTAATAAATTTTCTTCCATTCATATATACTCCGTTCTCCTCTCCTCTCTCATCTTAACTCTCTCCCCTAGGACTTTAAACACTACCACTCCTTCAACAATGACAAATTTGCAACATAGCAGAATTCCAAAAACATCGCCCAAAAGTAAGCTCACAAAGGAACCTGCCGCCCGTTTACCCATCCAAAACTAGCAGTGCGAGCCTTGCCTCGCTTCCGGTCTCGCAGCCGTCGCTCAGCCTGCAGTTGACAAAACGAAAAAACGAAAAAACTGACACACAAACAAGGACCTCTGACTCCCTAAACTTGACATCCACTGGAAACTGGCAGTAAAACAGATCGTGTTTGAGTGGCCCAGAATTATAGAACTTGTAGGACCATCCACAGCAGGTCGGTGAGAGGACCAAAAATAAAAGAGAAAAATAAGAGGAAAGGCAAAAATTGCAGAAAGACAAGCCGTAAACCCACTGTGTATGTACAGACCGACGCGGTGTGTTCATTTTCTTGCACACAATTTGCCTGTGTGTGTGTGAGCTGACCAATCAGGCAGTCCTGACTGAACAGGCATGTAACATCACTGGCGTAGCTTGCCTGACTTTGTATGAGCTGACCAATCAGGCGTGCCCACTCCCGTGTGCAAGCTGCCTGGATGTTTGCTAAGCGTCGCACTCGGTCAGCGTGCAGGCCAAGACATCAACCCTCCTAAACTTGCCTGGATATTTGCTAAGCAACGCACTCAGACACCGTGCAGGCAAACTACAATCCCTCCTCAACTTGCCTGGACGTGTGCTAAGCGTCGCATTCAGACAGCGTGAAGGCCAAGATAATAACCCTCCTCAATTTGCCTGGATGTTTGCAAAGCGTCGCACTCAGACAGCGTGCAGGCAAATATAATTCCTCCTCAACTTGCCTGGATATTTGCTAAGCATCGCACTCGGTCAGCGTGCAGGCCGAGATTCTAACCCTCTTCAACCTGCCTGGATGTTTGCAAAGCGTCGCACTCAGGCAGCGTGCAGGCCAAGATACTAACCCTCCTCAACTTGCCTGGATGTTCGCTAAGCGTCGCACTCGGTCAGCGTGCAGGCAGAGGTACTGCTGAGCCTCTGCTGCTGGTCCCCCTGAAAATCGAAGGTCAACGACACGCCACCGATCCACCTACATGAAAATTAGGAGGGGTTTGAGTTTTTAGACTTTAAAGCTTGAGAATTTAGCAGGATCAGTGCCGAGCCATTTGCAGCTGGAAAGATGAAGGAGTGAGGTGGAGGCTGAATCGTAGGACTGTCAAAACAAGAAATTTATGAAGGCCATTCCCACCAAGCCAACTGCAGCTGGAAGGAATTATGTAGTCGTAGAGGTTAATTTGTAAAAGGACAGTTAGAGCTGAGAATCATCAAGGCCAGCAACACGCTATCGAGCCACCAGGTGCAAGTTGTGGATAGCTGATAAACAAAGACCTGCATGCCAAATCAAGAAACAGCCACGACAGAGGCTGCAAACGTGGCCCAGGGTGCACGTAGGGGCTTTTTATTGAGTGACGATGGTGTGTGCGGGAAGAAGGGTTTGTTGTACATGTTTCATTGCCACGTACACAAAGAAATCCCTTGTGCCCTGGCCGGCAGGTCAGGACACACACACACACACTCACAAACAGCAACGCCACCCACCAGGTGTTCAACGATGTTGGCGTAGTCGGATGTCGTGTACACGCCGGTGCTGTCCGCCACAGTGGCGTAGTCTATGAACAGGTTGGCACCTCCGTTGTTCGCAGCGTGTGTGCCGTCGTCAAGCAAGTGGGCCGGCATGAGGATACCCTTCTTCATCATGTCATAAAACGCTAGGACGGCTCCCTCGGGGTCCCTGCATTATGCATTATATTTCTATTGCATCATGCATAATGTTGCATCGTGCATGAGCACCATCATGGAATGCACAGACAACTCCTCCAGGGTCCTTGCATCGGGTTGCTTAGTTTACCTTCATCCTCTTCTACCTCTATGACATGCTGTTTGCTGCAATTCAGCGATGGTGGCAGGCACATTGCACCACACCCAACACACACACATTCAGGAACACACCTGATAAACAGTTGGTCCACTATGCTGGTGTACGCTGCTTCATGCCGCGCCTCATCACCTGCTATGAACCCGCATATCTTGGCCAGCACAGGGTCCCCATGATACCCAGCTAATCGTGCTGTGTTGCTGTGGCTGATTTTGGTGGCCCTCTCCTGCATGTGTGCGAGTATGTATGTATGTGAGAGAGAGAGAGTGTACGTGCATGCGTGCGTGCCTATGTATATTTGCGCGCATGATTGTGTTTGTATGTGTGTGTGTGCGTGTGCGTGCGCATGCGTGTATGTGTGTGTGTGTGTGCGTGTGCGTGCGCGCATGTGTGCGAGCATTGTGCCTGGGCTGGCCACAGTGCTTCAACACAGTGCGCAGTAGGCACCTGCACCATGTGCTCCATGCCTTTAATTGCACGCCCCACGAGCACTTTAAGTTAACATGGACCGCATTTCTAAAAAGTCCCGTCCAAGCAAAATTCCGCGCGTCATGAACATGTGACTAAAATTGTATAGCGCATCGCAAGTAATAGTACTTGGTTCTGCGTGCATGGTCAACCAAGAAATTTGTAGCCGTACCACAAGCAAGCGCTCTTGACTCAGCTAACGCAGCCAGGGAAGTATGCTGATGGATACTGCACCAGAGGTAATTGGTTCGGGGGCCTGACTGAGGAACCCTGGGCAGCTTCCTGGAGCTTCAAAACATAAAATACTGCTCTAAAATTTTACACACGGCACCCAAGGGCCACAAACTTTTCTGGCACGGTACCCGTTATGTTTAGGAGCCTATAATGAGTCTCAGCCTGGGAGGTGCCGTGGGTGGGCCTGGGGAGGAGGTCTAAACAGCCCGAATATCAATGTTGCTCTAGAACTTTAAACACCGCACCCCAGGGCCCCCAAACATTTCTAATACGGTAGAAACCTTGGTTAGGAGCCTATGTCGAGTTTCAGCCCGTGGGGCGCCCTGGGTGGGCCTGGGGAGCCTTTTGTGAAGTTTGGTGGGAAGCCATCAACGCTAGGGACTTAAGGCCCGCACGAGGGGGCTTTGCCAAAAAAGCTGACCCTCATGGGAGGAATGACGAATAATGAGGCGGATGAGGGCTGTAATTATCATGCAACTAGGCTGTAATTATCATGCAACTAGGCTGTAATTGTCATGCAACATGCTGTAATTATCATGCAACTAGGCTGTAATTATCATGCAACTAGGCTGTAGTTATCGCAACATGCTGTAATTATCATGCAACTAGGCTGTAATTATCATGCAACTAGGCTGTAGTTATCATGCAACATGCTGAAATTATCATGCAACTAGGCTGTAGTTATTATGCAACATGCTGTAATTATCATGCAACAGGCTGTAATTATCATGCAACAGGCTGTAATTATCATGCAACTGGGCTGTAATTATCATGCAACTAGGCTGTAATTATCATGCAACAGGCTGTAATTATCATGCAACTAGGCTGTAACTATCATGCAACTAGGCTGTAATTATCATGCAACTAGGCTGTAATTATCATGCAACTAGGCTGTAATTATCATGCAACTGGGCTGTAATTATCATGCAACAGGCTGTAATTATCATGCAACTAGGCTGTAACTATCATGCAACTAGGCTGTAACTATCATGCAACTAGGCTGTAATTATCATGCAACTAGGCTGTAATTATCATGCAACAGGCTGTAATTATCATGCAACTAGGCTGTAATTATCATGCAACTAGGCTGTAATTATCATGCAACAGGCTGTAATTATTATGCAACTAGGCTGTAATTATCATGCAACAAATTCGGAAATCACGAAGGCTGTTCAAAAATGTAGTTTGCCATAAATTTAGAAGTTGGGGTGTGCCTTACCACGTAAGGGCAACTGTGCAAGCAATACACTGGGTAGTGAAGTTGACTCTGATATTGAGTAATGCCTAACTGCAAAGGAATGCTTATAATTGAATGTGTGTAGATTTGGCCAGAACCACACATGGTACACTCAAACAAGGACATCCCTACGTACACAATGGTTAGGCCGGCCCTGCATACACAATGATTAGGAAGTGGGAGCTGCCTCACCTGAAATTATGTGAAGACAAAGCACAAGGGAACTATGGCGGCAGTGGCATGCTTCAAGTTGGGCAAAATGGCCCAATGATATGGATAAGCCAGAACCGTATATACACATACGAGCGTAGGTTGGGAAGCGTCCTTGCCAAAGGCATGTCCAAAAAACATGTACCTATATACCTATACATTCAACTCTACAATAAAGGTAGATATATACCGTACCTTGCCATATTCACCCCGGGTAAATAACGTTTTTTGCCCTCCGGCGTGATATCGGTATCGTAAAATATATATTTATTCAGAGGCTCCAGGGTTTCCGGGGTTTGGCAAAAATAAAGTTGGTGAGTGGCTGAACAGCAATAAGCAGAGAAGGCCCCCCCGCTCCCCTCCCAGGCCCCGCCCCAGCCCCAGCACCAACACCAGCCCCAGCGTCAGCAGCACCGGTTGCGCCCAAAGGTTGTTCCAGCGGACGTTTAAAAGCATTTTTGTCAAGTCGGCAGCTACAGCAGAGAAAAAAGCAGCATTGCAGCAGCAAAAGGAGGAGCAGCAGAAAGCTGACCTAGCCAGGCTGCAGCAGGCAAAAGAGGAGCGGGCTCAGCGTGAAGCAGAAGCACACATGCACAAGCACGCGCACACGCACACGCACACGCACAACAAGCGTGAAACAGAAACACACATGCACACGCACAAACACGCATGTGCACGCATACATTCACACTTGTACAGGCACTGGCTGGGCTGAATGCCCACCGGGGTTGGTGCAGGGAAGGCTAAAATATTTATCTACAGGGTTTGGGGTTACCCGCGGTTACCTTTATTATTTCTGAAATTTGGGCACCGGGGTGAGTACGGTAAGGTACGGTATATACATATACCGTATATACAACTCTGGCCAACGCTACGCATGTTATAGCCAGCCAATGGGATCTGCCTCACCTGAAATGAGGTGTAAACAAAGCACAAGTACGGGTTGTTCTCGAGCTTGGGGTCCAGGCCACTTGATATTAATCTCTGGATGGTGCTCTCTACGGAATGCATGTCCACACTGCACACCATGGCAACAAACAAAAGGTTGGAATCAGTGCTGGTGCAAGAGGAACTTCACAGTTGCCGCACTGCATGTGGGTGGTGGTGCTCTCTGCGGAGTGCGTGTCCACACTGCACACCGTGGCGACGAACAAAAGATTGGAATGCTCATAATTAAGGTGATTCAATGAGACTTGACTTTCTAGGCAAGCGCAAGACGTTGTGCTTCCCCTTAATTGCTTTAAGTTAGCTCAACACACGACACGTCTTTATAACACGCTGAGGCACAGGCATTCTCTTCACGCATTTCTCTGATGGCTACGGCACAGCCACTCAGCACATGCATTTTTCAGCATATGCTGCTTTGAGCACATGCGTTTTCCAGCGCGTGCATTTTCCCCAGACACAATACACCTTCAGCGTTCCTCTGTGCAATCACTCAGCGCAGTCTCCCTGTGTGAGAATCACTCAGCGTAAACTAGCGTAATGTCCCTGTGTGTGAATCTCTCAGCGTGATCTCCCTGTGTGTGGATCACTCAACGCACCATACAACACATCTCAAAACCCTCCTCAAGGATACCACGTACCCCCCATGAGTACGGTACAGCTACTCAGCACAAAACACAACACTTTCCAGGTACAACTCTGCCCACACGTTCTTCATACGTGTGCTATGCCTTGTAGATGTGTGTATGTTCAGAGTTACGTATGTGTGTAGAGTTGTGTGTATTGTGTGTGTTTGTGTGTATGTAGGGGTGTGTATATACATACTAAGCATTTCTTGCCAACCCTAAAATACTGCAAGTCAGGTTCCACACATTTCACAAAGATAGACATGTTAGGCACTACCTATACGTTGAGCTTAGCCTATGCCAGTGACCGTTTCCATGCCTGCGCAGATACCTAGAGAACATTCTCTGCACTCACAGACAAGACAGGTATAACTGGTCAGTAACACCACACCTCCAGACAAATAAACATTGTTCTGCAGTAAATCTGTTGTGAGCTAATCCCACGCCAGCCTTCTGCATATGCCCACACCCACATGCATCTTCACACCTACGCAAGCTAGCATAAAAGTCCACAAACACGCTCCCCCTCCCCCTCTACATGCACACACACCTGCCAGACAGATACAAGTACTTGTTAAGCACATCCCCATGCCGGTTCTCTTCAGCTGTCCATCTTCTCGTCCACGTTGACCAAGGGTCGGTGCTGGCCCCCGTTTCATCCTGTGCATAGCACCAATTAGATTATTTTTAGGGCTGGCCAGAACCATATATATATACACTATACACTATACACCGTATATGACCGTATATTTGGTGATTTCCCTGCCAAGAATACCATATATACACCGTATATATATGGTTCTGGCCAACCTTATTTATTAACATGCAAAAGAGAAGAGCTACGGCACAACCATGATCAGGCAAGCCCCGGCTTTGTCCTGTGTGCCGGACACGATGCACGATGCATGGATACCCAAAGTTTGTAAATCAGAGTGAATTTGTGAATTTGTTCCACAAGCTGGAGCACTCAAACATAAGCTCACTCGTGCCAAAACTTTGCACACCCATTCCTTTCCTTCCTTCAACCATTCATGAAGTCACAAAGGAAAGCAGTCATCTTCTGATGAGGCTGTGACTAACGATAAGAGCAAGTGGTGACAGGGTATTGCTTTGCAATGTACATTGTGACCGCAGTTTTAAACCGCATTGTGTGACGGTGTGTGACCAGCCGTAAGAGGCAAACTAGGGGGGGGCTATGTGACAAACTGTAACAAAAGCCTATAACTCTCATCGGTGACAGAGCGTGTGACCTGTTGTGAGAGGCAGAGGCAGAGGCAGAGCAAGAGGCCCATGAGCTGCTCCCAAAAATCCTCGCAAGATAAAAACAAAGAGACGCTTTTCTTCCACCCCACTGACGTTCAGGGACTAGCAAGCCCACATCAAACGTGTTTCTGCGATTACGGTTTCCTACAATTCTGCTTCATCAAATATTGTGTAGAGTGATACACACACTCACACTCACACACACTCACACGCACACACGAGCATGCGTGCACACATACATACATACACACGCACGCACGCACGCGCACGCACATACACCCTGGTGCCCGGGTATTGAGCACACAATGTAGGAGTGACAGCAACACAGGCACTTAATTATGGTATGGGTGGCACACAACTCACTCGTTCACTTCAACGCAGAGTGCCACACATAACTCACGCACCTTGGTACAGTCTAGCATGTTCAGCATGTCCATGCAGGCGTGCCAGCACACGATCACTTCAACGCAGAGTGTCACACATAACACATAACTCACACACCTTGGTACAGTCTAGCGTGTTGAGCATGTTCATGTAGGAGGGCAGAGCCTCTTCGGTGACCATGTCTCCTACCAGCACCACTAAGTAGTCATTGGGCAACTGCTGGGCCCCTCGTCTCAACTCAAGCACCTGTGGACACAGAGCAGAAAAAAAGGCAGCTATTAAATTAGTGGCAGAAGTTGGGTGTGGATGCAGAAAAATAGAGGGCAGCTGTGAATGTGAAATTCAGAAGGCAGCTATAGATTTGTGCAGAAAATAGCGGATGGTAGCGGATGTATAGCAAAGGGTAGTAGGAAATGAAGGAACAGTACAAGGCAGCTGTAGGTGTTGTGCAGAAAATAGCGGATGGTAGTGGATGTATGGCAAAAGGTAGCAGTGGATGAAGGAAAAGCAGAAGGCAGCTGTGGCCGTATGAGGTAGCTGTGGACGTGGATGTGTGTTCGCAGGTAGCTGTAAATGTTAAGAGCAGGAGACAGCTGTGGATATGAAAAGCAGAAGGCTGCTATGGATGTAGATTGAAGGGTTTAAGCTATGAATGTAAAAGCAGACGGTAGCTGCTTTCTTTACAGACGCAGAGCTTATTTGATCTATTTGTTCGGAGGAAATCAGGAGGAGGGGCATCAGCGAGAAGCAGTGCGCAGTGTGTAATTGCCAAGGGGCTGGACATCGTGACTTATATGTATGGGTGTGTCATCTAAGACCAGAGTGCGAGGTAGATAATGTTTAACATTTATGAGCAAGTGTACTGACAACCCCAGGTTTTCAAGGTAAATAGGCCTAAGATGTTCTAAAGACCTTCGCTACCACACACGTCACATACTAAAATACACACACATATACACACACCTCATCATAAAAGTCAGGAGAGGAGGGCTGTGGGAGAAGGTCCTGGGGCTGCCAATTGCTATGTGCGGGCTTCAAATACCGCAGGAGGTTCTGCTCTGCCCATCCTCCCATGTTACTGATGACCTCAATGCCTTGGGGATGCAGGCTATGCATTTTTTGGGAGGGGATGTAGATGAGTGGGGAGGGAGCTGACGATGTTGATCTTCCTGTGTGTGTATGTGTGTGTGTTTACGTATGTGTATGCGCGTGTACATGTGTGTGTGCGTGTGCATGTGTGTGTGCTTGTGTATTTGTGTGTGTATGTGTGTGAGTGTGTATGTGTGTGTATTTGTGTGTGTATGTGTGTGTGTTTGTGTGTGTGTGTGTGTGTGTGTGTGTGTGAGTTTGTATGTGTATGTGTGCGTACTGGTAAGTGCGTGTGCGTGCGAGCGCGTGTATGTACGTGTGAGCGCGTGTGTGCGCAAATGTCTTTGTGTGTTTGTTTGATGACCCTTCATGGCACCACAAACCCACCGCTCGTGCTAGGCATGCTCTCTGTAGAGCTGGCTGGGCACACGGAACGCTGGGGCCTGCTGTAGCCTTGGCTGATCCTGCGCTTGTTAGATTGCTGCCTGGCTTGAGCTGCTGTCTGACAACTTGCACATGGGGGGTGCAGTCCCGTGAAGTTCATCTCAAATGAGCGTATGAGACTCAGGCCTCGGTCTATGTTGCTCTAGATGGCTCCAGGGGTATTCTGATGCATCTGATGCTAGGACTACCTCAGGGGACTGCCCAGAGGAACGGGGGAAATGTTAGCTGTGCGGGAACATATTTGAGACGTTATAAACTTTAGATAAATGCTTTCTTAATTGATTCAAATAAATGCATTAAGAGGTATTTGTTTTTTTGTAACATTTCCTGGAACGAGAGTTTTTAGACTCGTCTTCTCCATCTGACTTGTTGCCTATGAAGGCCAAATGCTGAGGGGATTTTTGTGGAGGCTAGGAAGGTGCTCCGTTGTTGCCAGATGCTGCCAGGACGCAAGGCGGAAAAGCGAGCCCGCGCTTGCAAGTACTTGCCTGGCAACCGTGCAGCCACAACGCCTGGCTGCCTCCTCCGTGCATACAAGAGCAGAAGAGCATACTGCCCCAGTCCTGATTTCTGGAGCTGGTCCCTCTGGTCTCACACTGGCGCTGCTGCTCTCACGCTATGGTACGCTGAGCAACGTGTAGCACGGAGAAGACAGGCGTCCATGTCAGTCCTGTGCCTAGTGCGTGCGTGTATGTGTATTGTTATTGTGTGTGTATGTGTGTGCGAGTGTGTGTGTGCGTGTGTGTATGCGCGCGTGTGTGCGCATGTGTGTGCATATGGGTGTTTTGTGTGTGTTTGTGTGTGTGTGTGTGTGTGGCTGGGTGTGACGGTGTACGTGAGTGGGTGGATGGGTGTAAGTGTGGGAGAGGGCGTGGATTTGAGCGTGTAACACATGTTTTTTGTATGTGTGTGTGTGTGTGTGTTACACATGCGTGTGTCCTGCGTGCGATCTTGTCGGCATGCCTGTCTGATTTCAAATGCAGGCGTCCCTAGTCTGGTGGTGGAGCAGAGTAAGGCCCTGACCAACCATCCTCAGGCACACTACATCAATAACAGGACCATGGAGGTGCGTGGTACACTGCTGTGCGTTACACAAGCCGCCCTGTCCAAATTGGCAAGCGATTGTTGGCGTGGGTTTAAGGGCAAAAGTAAGCACGTGTGTAACCATGTGCACATCCACCCACACACCCTCGCAAGCGTGCAAACAAACACATACACACAGGTGTTCCGCGCCATTGGTGGTGGTTGTGAGACTGAGGACGGAGGCACCGGTAAGGTCAGCCTAGCAGCTGAGGTGACTTCTGCCACGCCCCCTCTGAACGAGTGGCGCAAGTTTGTGTACTGCCACAGCATGGTGGGGGAGGTACTGGGAGAGGTAGACCATTTCAAAGGTGGGTGGGCCATGATCAAATAACCTGAGATTGAATGCAATACTAGACATCAGGCGACGTGGTGGTGGAGGTGCTGGGGGAGGTGGACCATTTCAAGGTGGGGTGGGTCCTACTACTTCGGTAATATAAGAGTTGTACTGGCAAAATTGTGATGGACAGAGGGAGACACGCGTTCAGGAACGGCACCCTTCACTATCTTGAGCAGAGGTGTGTGTGTGTATGTTTATGTATCACTATGTGACTTCATCCTACCAATCCAATCCCCGCATAGCACTCAAAACATAGGGGCTCTCAAGTGTATGTGCACCCAACCTGTAGCCAGTAGCCAGCACTACACACACATGGGCACGTATGGCATGTTTATTTCAGCCCGCCCCTCCCCCCCTCTCAACCTCTAAAATGAACACACACCTAGGGTTGGCTAGAACCGTATATTTTCACCGTATGTGACCGTAGATCTGGTAATTTCCCTGCCAAAAATAAAAAATACCGTATATACCCTGTGTATATATGGTTCTGGCCAACTCTATACAAACCCCACACCTCTTCCTTCTCCCTGGATCCCTGGATCCCGCATGCCCACCAGCAAACGCATCAAATCACAACTACACATGTGTCAACATACGCTCACACCCCCTTCCATCTGCCATCTGCCATCTGCCAGGTCAGCACACACCCCATGCCCCCAGCATACGCATGAGATCACAACTACACACATGCCGACAAATGCACACACCCCCTTCCATCTGCCAGGTCAGCACACGCCCCACACCCCCTCCCTCTCCCCTGAGCCTGTGGCCCATTTGCCCCAGCACCGCCTCCTGCCAATGCTTCTGGCACGCACACGTGGCAGCCTGGTAAGCAACATACTACTAGTACAATTTACATTTTATAAGAGGGATACCTCTTTCCTGAGTCTGAGGCCCATTCGCCTTAGCCCATGCTGCTGACAGTATACTTGTCAGCCTGGTAAGGAACATACTCGACAAAATTTCAAGACTCTTTCGATGCTACTGGTAAAAGCATTTGTGGCAGCCTGGTAATGCGAAAGAGAGTATATTGGAACATGCTGCTGGCACGCGCATGTGGCAGTCTGGTAAGTTTTGAATTATATTGGAAGGTATAGCCGTACAATTATTAATGGTCACACCCTTCCTGTTGGCACACACACACACATGTTGTTGCCTGGTGGGTGATAAAGTGGTAACTGTACCAGATCATGCTGCTGGCACGCACACGTGGTAGACTTCTGTAAGCAGTAAACCACAAGAATGAGCTAAAAAGCATTTACCCTTACTGTTGGCACGCATGCGTGGCAGTCTGGTAGTACTATGTTATTGGGTGTTGTAAGACACAGACCTTATTGAGGCATTGCCCATGCTGCTGACACATACACACAAACACCCGCACACACACACACACACACACACGTGGCAGCCTGGTGAGTCCTATGCCAGAACCAGTTTGGAGGGTGTTAACCCTGTAAGTGCAGGTGCTGTGTGCGTTTTGTGTGTGTATGTTAGATCGCTGTGATAAGCGATTGCTATGTATTTCAGGTTGTATGTTTTGTTTGCTAAACCAGTGAGCGTTCATGGAAGCATTTTCAATTGATTCGCCGCGCAGGCAAGTAAGTGAGAGGGTGTGTGAGTGTGCTTGCGTGTGTATTAAGTGCGTTTTAAATTGCTCCGCCTGCATAGACCAGTGAGTGAGAGGGTGTGCTTGTGTGTGTATATGTGTATGTATGGGCACTGTGTGTGTGCTGCTGGCGAGTAGCCTAGGATAGTCGGCTATTATGCGCTGGATCATAGAGATCAGGAAGATCTGGTCAGTTGACGCACAATTGCGCAATTTCATCCAGATCGCAAGTTACTGTATCTCTACATGGGGCACGTCATTTCACATGCATGACAGGATTTCTAGTGTGTAATCTTGTCCTGACTGCTGGACCGCAATGACACTTTGTGCATGTTTTTTACCATTTACTTACCCAAAGTGTGAATGGTCTATCTTACATATATACCAGAAAGCTGCTCCTGACAATTTAGAAGCTGCCATTTCCGCACCCAGCAACAATGCTGCTGGGCCTGTGGCAGGGATACGGGAAAATATGTGATATTAGTAAAAAGTAAAAATAGTAAAATAACGCGATGGTGTAAGCGCTTCCGGCATGGATTACGAAAGAACACTGTTATGGGTTGAGTCATACAGCATCCCACCAAGTCAAACAAAGGAGAAAAGAAACACAAAGAAAGGGTCTCTGGCCCAAAGTTAGCATAAGCAACAAGCGAGGTAATAGTAAGACTATGCAGGTAGTGGAAATCAATCTCCACATTGATTAATAAACCTTGTCTCACTGCTAGTACCGCACATCAAATGATTTCACATTTAACAGGCACAAGTGCTGTTTGGCCACCGCATAAAGAGCGTGGCGCTGCTGCCTGATGGGGGGGGGGTTGAGGCTATTTTGGAAGGGCAGGGGGGACAGGAGGTGCGCTTTGAAGGCAGCTGCATGGTGGCTGCAGACGGGGCGCACAGCATGATAAGGTGAGGGATCTGGATATATATGTGTGTCTGTATGTGTAAGTTAGGGAGATTGTTTGTGTGTGAGAGAGTTTGTGTTCGTGTGTGAAGGAAACAAGGATTTGTCTCAGAGTGGGGCGGCTACATAATTGCAGCAGAGGGGAAATATGGCATAATAATAACTATCATAGCATATAAGTACCAAGCTGGGGGTATCTGTGCTTCTTCTTCTGTGCGAGCCAACAGGTTGTCTGGGCGTGAGTTTGCGTATGTGTCTCAGTGAATAAACAATATTACATTTTACCTGCTCTGTACCTTGCTGCTTCTTGCTGCGTAGGCATGCAACACAATTATCATCTTCTCTGTCATGCAATATGCAGTTTGCAAGCCCAGTCTTGGGGAGCTTTTCTCATGCTGCTTTCTTTGCGTGTCTATATAATGTGCAGGCAGTCCTTGGGCATCCCCATGCAAGACAGCCCGCCCATCCAGCAACCTACCATGCATACGCTTCACCTCTGTATCCTTTTGTAAAATATTCCTGCTCCTTTGAAAATGAATGCAGGCAGTCCTTGGGCATCCCCATGCAAGGCAGCCTCGCCATCCAGCACCTCATCAACATCCACTTCACCTCACAAGTCCTTAGCAGGGCGCTTCTCGGACAGAGAAGCAGTGAGGCAAGTCGTTCATTGTGTTGGCCTTACGAACCCCATCATATTCAGCAGCACCTCACCAGCATCTGATGCACCTCACAAGCCCTCTCGAGACTGGCGAGTCATTCAATTTGTATTGTGTGCACCTGTGCTGTGCGTGCACCTGTGCTGTGCGTGCACCTGTGCTGTGCGTGCACCTGTGCTGTGCGTGCACCTGTGCTGTGCGTGCACCTGTGCTGTGCGTGCACCTGTGCTGTGCGTGCACCT
>Ga0307963_1002310_pt1:0-12500 | contig 15034 bp, 20 predicted proteins | sample OrgLakmetagen594_FD_201829 | JGI IMG/M metagenome (GOLD analysis project Ga0307963, IMG submission 201829) | Saline water microbial communities from Organic Lake, Antarctica - #594 | ecosystem: Environmental > Aquatic > Non-marine Saline and Alkaline > Saline | place: Antarctica: Organic...
CCTGCTTAGAAACCCCCTTGCCTCCCTCCTCGTCACTATCGCTGTCGCTGCCACTGTCACTGCTGTCGCTGCTGCTTGCGCTGCCAGCCGCACTGCTCTTGCCGGCACTCTTGCCAACGGAGGAGTTTGGCACAGACCCACTCCCCCCCTCCTCTGTTTTCTGCTGCTGTGGTGTCCTGTGCCCTTGCGGGGTCTTCTGCCGCTTGTGAGGCTGCCCATCTGCCTCACTCTCATCACTGCTGCTCCCGCTGCCGCTGCTGCTGCTGCTGCTGTCGTCATCATCGCTGCTGCTGCTGCCGCTGTTTCCCTCTGCAGCGTCAGCGGACTTCTTTATGCTGGAGGGCCCCCCTGCTGCAGCAGCAGCATGTGCTACCTGTGGGGTGGGTGTTGAGGAGCTGGGCTCAGCACCGCCTGCAAGGGTACATGAGCAGGAGCCGGACCTTGAGATGTAAGTATAAGATTTCTTTATTTTGTGGCATGGTGCTAAAAATATGAAACCAGCACCACTGCACTCGTGCATGAGCTGGAGCTAAATTTTGAGGTATTCTAAACTTGATTTTGTGGGGTGCTTGCTGAAGTCCTGGGCCCAGCACCACCTGCAATCGTGCATGAGCAGGAGCGAAATTGTGAGGCTACTTGTTTCTTATAGTAAAGCACCAGGCAGTGAAAACGCTGTTCACTTTAATCAAGGGAAGGAGCCACTTTGGTATGGAATGCCGCAAAACTCCTCCACCACAGAACAGCTATGCAGTGACCACTCTCCAAGGATGAACTTTGCAACAACCATTCTCCAAGGATGAGTTTAGCAACAACCGCTATTCAAGGGCGAGCTTGCATTACCTGCTGCTGTGGCTCCGTTGCCTGTCATGCCTGCAAACAGGTCCAGGATCTCTTGCTCGGTGGCCTGGCGGGGGATGGAGTGGACCAACAGCTTACATAACTCCTCTGTGTCCACCTACACACACACACACACACACACAAGTTTAAATGATACAGCTGACCATGCATGCCAACACATGCTGCAACAGAATGTGCAAACAGTTGCGCAGCACAAAAGCGTAATTGCAAACAACCATTCCCTTGTGCCACACGCCCCTTACATTTTAGTGTGTGTGGATGTGTAAGTTCGTGTCTACCCTCCCCTGACTTTGATTTCAGTCAGCTGCGTCACAGTGCCGGCTCATACACCACCATCAACGTTTGATTGAGTGCGCATGCTAGCGTGTGCGCACACAAATCCTCAGCCCACTTCAGTACCTCAGGCAGATTTATCGCAGGAGCTCATGCGTCAAGACGCCATAGGGTGAAAGTTGTGCGCATCGTTTTTCAACCACTTGATCTGAGAGTCCATCGCGCAGGTGTACGATACCTTTGTGTGCCAGCTCATACACCACCACCAACCTCTCACCTTGATCTCAGGCGGGTCCATTGCAGGTGTACGGCACTTTTGTGCCAGCTCATGCACTACCAGCAGCATGGCCACTGCAGCATCCTCAATGCTGTCGTGCCTGCCTTGCCCACGTGCAGGCATGTCCTGCTTCAACACCGCGCGCGAAAGATCACGCAGGCCGGGGGTGCAAGCGGGGAGGCCCCTGTGTTCAATGCATTATTGAAGGGAACACAACAAAGCATTAACGAAGGGAAAACATCAGAATACATGTTTATTAAAGCGTTACATCTGTCTGCACGTTCAAGCTGAGATTCAGCTAGTGCTGCACGCTGTCGGCCACGAAGGCTGGGAGTACGTCATCGGTGGTGCAGATATTAGGAATGCAGGAATGCAAGCTGGGATAGACTCCCCTGCATAGAATGCATCGTTGGGGTGATCCAAAAGCAAGTCCTGCTTCAGGAGTGTCCATTTTGGAAGTGAATAAAGGGCGTTGTGATGTTTCACGATGTATTTTCTTGGCACCGTACACGACAGGCCACGTAGGCTGGGGGTGTAGGCTGAGAAGCCCCTGCACTTCGTTTGCGACATTAAACCATGCATCACAGTTCACATGCTCGAGCAACGCATGCAAATAGCCTTGCAGGCCAAAAGGGTGAGCTGAGAGGCCAACATGGGTTGTGACTTCTACGAGCATGTGCATTGCTTAAGCACCAATTACTGAAGGTCACACAGGCTGAACAACTTACAAGCTGTGAGTCTCTGCAATGCAGGACATAAAAGCCCCTGTGTTGGTTCAATCAAGTATGATTGCTGCTTGCAAGCAGTGTGTGCAGAAGTGTGATTGGGAAGCAGTGACAAAAAGCAAGGGGCGGATGCAGGCCGTTTGACCAATGGTTAGGCCAATGATTAGGCTAAAGCACAGAGAATATTTAAGGCAGCGGAAAGTAGTGAATATCTCAGGAACATCCTCTGCACAACACTAGTGGATATCTCTAGAACATCCTCTAGTGGGTATCTCTAGAACATCCTCTGCACAACACTCGCACAACACACTAACATGTTTACAAACCAACACGTGTACAACAGAGTAACACGGTGTACAAATTAACACTCGTACAACACACTAACATGTTTACAACCAACACTTGTACAACACACTAGCATGTTCACAATCCAACACGTGTACACCAGAGTAACACAGTGTACAAACCAACACTCGTACAACACACTAACATGTTTACAAACCAAAACGTGTACACCAGAGTAACACGGTGTACAAACCAACACTCGTACAACACACTAACATGTTTACAACCAACACTTGTACAACACACTAACATGTTTACAAACCAACATGTGTACAACAAAGTAACACAGTGTACAAACCAACACACGTGTACACCAGAGTAACACGTACCAGAGCGCCAAACCCACCAGTACGTTGAGATGAGGGAGGTACGGACGTGAAGCAAGTATGCAAGCAATCAAACCATGGTGCGGTGCACGGTCGCCCTCCCCCACAAACACTCATACACTCAATGCACTCATTTGCAAACACAAGCAGACGTGCCAAACCCACCTGTACGTGAAGATGAGAGGTATCGATGATGGGCTGGCTGGTGGTCTATGTACAAAGCAATCGAATTGTGGTGCAAGGCATGGTTGCTCTCCCCCACAAACACTCACACACACAATGCACACTCATTTGCACACACAAGCAGACGCGCCAAACCCACCTGTACGTGAAGATGAGAGGTATCGATGATGGGCTGGCTGGTGGTCTATGTACAAAGCAATCGAATTGTGGTGCAAGGCATGGTTGCTCTCCCCCACAAACACTCACACACACAATGCACACTCATTTGCACACACAAGCAGACGCGCCAAACCCACCTGTACGTGAAGATGAGAGGTATCAATAATGGGCTGGCTGGTGGTCTATGTACAAAGCAATCGAATTGTGGTGCAAGGCATGGTTGCTCTCCCCCACAAACACACACACACAATGCATACTCATTTGCACACACAAGCAGACGCGCCAGACCCACCTGTACGTGAAAATGAGAGAGGTATCGATGATGGGCTGGTGGTCTAAACGCAGGGCGATCAGATCATGGTGCAAGGCGTGGCCCACGAGAATGGTAGGCTGCTTGTTGGAACGCAAAGCCTCAAGGAGCAGGCCCTTAACGGCCTTACGTGCTTCAGAGCGGGACACCGTGGGCTTCTGTGCGTGCGTGCGTGTGCGTGTTTGCGTATGTGTGCAACGTGTGTATGGGTCTCTAGGAGTACAAGTGCATGTGTGTGTTTTTGTCTGCGTGCCTTTGTTTGTTGCAGCCTTGCAACCTTACCGTGTCCAGGTCTTCTTGGGTGATGCCCGTCAGCTCTGTGCGCAGATTCACGACGGTACCGCGGGGGCGGACGAGCGCCTGTGTGCTTGTGTGTGCTTGTGTGATTAAGTATGTGTGTATATGCGCAGGTGCAAGTGCATATCTGTGTGTGCGTATATGTTTGTGCCTGTGTGTATGCAAGTGTTTGTGTGTGGGTGTATGTGTGTGCATGTGTGTGCATGTGTGCGTGTATGTTTGTGCTTGTGCGTATGCAAGTGTTTGTGTGCGTGGGTTTATGTGTGTGCATGTGTGTGTGTGTGGGGGGGGTGTATGTGCGTGTGTGGGTGTATGTGTGTGTGCAGGTATATGTGTAACTGCTTGAGTGTACATCCATGTGTGGGTACAACATTTTTAGTGTTCGTTTTTAACCTGCTCACGTACAAGACATGTGTCCATTACAACGCACGTGAATCACCTTGTACGTATGTGCCTCACACTCCCTACCTCTCACACACACAGCCTCACAAGTAAAATGCTACGCCGGATATTAACGTCACACAAGTTAAAAGCTACGCCGGATATCAACCTGGCTCCTCTTCTCCCCTTTGAACCCAGCTCCCCTTCTCCCCTGCCACATTAAGCAATTGCTGCTACACCGACCTATTTCTTCATCTCAACTGGCTCACCTTGTACAGCACCTCCCCCTTCTCGTCAGACACACACAGCCCAACCAAAGCCGACTGCTCCCTGTCTGTCTCGCACATCTCGCAATCCATGGCCAGAAGCCTGGGCTTAAGTCCCTTGCCCTGTGCCTCCTGGCACTGAGGCTCCTCTGTTTTTTTGCTGCAAGTTGTGGGGTGCATGCATAAGAGGTCTGAATGCCGGTTCCAGCAGCTCCTGTGATGATGCCCTCTGCTGAATGAGACCCTTCTGCAGTTCTGTTGCAAATTTTGAGGTTTGGGTAGGAAGGACTGGTTCAGAGCGCTCGTCCTCTATTGAACGAAGCTCCTTTGTGGTTTTGCGGCAAGTTTCGAGGTTTGTGTAAATAGAGCAGGTTAAGAGCGCACGCCCTTTACCAAACGAGGCTCTTTTGCAGCTTTGCTGCAAGTTATGCGGCTTAAGCAAAGGAGGGCGCAGCAAAGCAATCAAAGGACACTCACTCCGCCTCCTTTTGAAATAAGGCTGCAAGGACAGGCCTAAACTTGACAAGAAATTGAACTCCATCAGGTACAATAGACAGTACTGCGTAAGCAGATGTATACAAATCGCTATCACGGTATCAGTGCCAAACAGGTGTTTGAAAGACGCTATCACGCTACCAAGCCAAACTATCAATGCCAAACAGCTGTGTGCAAAACGAAGGACGTACAGCGTTGCTCGTTTTATGCATACGTGTTTTTTTTATTGCCACTCCCTGCGCTGCTATTGTTATTGCCACTCACTACGTTCGCTGTGCAATGTGCAACATGACCTGCATGCTCATACCAAGCTCTAACCTGAGCTTTGGAAAGTGCATCAACCTGCTGCAATTATAAGACTGAGCATGAAGGTTAGAGATGAAAGAGAGAGCCGGGTATGCTATAACAGGCTGTCAAATGTTGCACTTGCACAAAAAAGCGCAACAACAAATGGATACACACTTGTGGAGATGGATACACATTTTTGGAAATGAATACACTTTTTCGGAGATGGATACACGCTTTTGGAGTAGCACACACTTTAGGAAAAGCACACACTTTTGGAGAAGCACGCACCTGCTCTTTTTTGAAGAAGAGGGGGTGGCGGTGCTGGTCTGGGACGCACCCACTGCACGCCGCTTAGTGCGTGCCCAGCCAGACATGTAGGAGGGCAAGTTGTACAGTGTGCGGAACCTGAGGAACATGTGTGTGTGTGTGAGTTCAAGTGTGTGTGTACGTATTCATCTCTAAGCTAAGCATGCAGGAGGGAAGGTTGTATACGGTTTTGAAATTTGAGTAGCGTGTGTGCGTGTGCGTGCGTGCGTGTGCATGCGTGGGTGTGCATGTGTGCGTATATGCTTGTGCACGATCTGGCCAGGCATATAGGAGAGCAGGTCGTACAGTGTGCACCAGCACCTGAGTTGGGTGCAGTTCGCCCAACAGAAAAATGGGGTTTTGTGTTGAAAGGGTGCATTATGCGGAGCATATGTTTGCGGACATGTACAGTGCTATCGACAGGCCCGTGTCATAGCAGTGTTTACGGCACTCGTATGCACACGTATATAACCTTGTGGTTGAAATCATGCATACACTCATCTTGCAGTTTATATGACACACACAGATAAGAGACTATTGCAGCTAGGCGGTGCCACAGCAATGCTCATATTCTCATATTGCCTATAACCATGTACACACATACATACATATATATATATATATACATACATATATGTATTATGTATACAGTCATTCACATGTCCTAAGGGTGAGAGTGAGCCGGAGTGGACAGACAGGTTCAAGCAGAACATACGTTACGCACAGCATGCACACCCTGGCTTGGTTGCGCGTTCATAGCCAACTCAATAAAAATATGGCACGGGTGCAGGCAATACAGTACAAGAAAAAAGAAAAAACTACGCAGGCAGCAAAAAACTCCATGCCGGTAAAAAGACAAATGAACTGGAGGACAGATAGGCTTAAGCAAAACAACATCTCTGTACATGCAGCAAAACATCTCCATGCCGGTAAAAAGACACATAAACTGGAGGACAGACAGGCTCAAGCAAATCAACGCCTCTGTACATGCAGCAAAACATCTCCATGCCGGTAAAAAGACACATGAACTGGAGGACAGACAGGCTTGAGCAAAACAACATCTCTGTACATGCAGCAAAACATCTCCTTGCCGGTAAAAAGACACATGAACTGGAGGACAGACAGGCTCAAGCAAAACAACGTCTCCGTACATGCAGCAAAACATCTGCGTGCACGCAGCAGAACAACAACTTCTTACATGCAGCAAAACATCTCCGTGCACGGCCAACTCAATAAAAATGTTGCACGGGTTGCAGGCATGACATAAAATAGCTGCAGGAGAGGATAGGCAGGCTCAAGCAAAATACATAACTTGCATACTGTACACACCTTTACCTGCTACACATAACTTGCATACTGTACACGTCATTACCTGTGTCCGTTATATGCAGCATGCATACACCCACGATGGGACGTGTGCATGGTGCATGGCCATTCCAATACATATTTAAGGCCATTTCGATACAGTTCTATGGCCATTTTAATACACCCACGGTGGGACGTGTGCATGGCCATTCCAATACAAATTTTGCACACGGTTGCACGTTGCGCACAACACATGTCTAGGGCTGGCCAGAACCATATATATACGGTGCATATACGGTATTTTTGGCAGGGAAATCACCAAATATACGGTCATATACGGTGCATATATACGGTTCTGGCCAACCCTACACATGTCTGTCAAGACAGCACAAGAAACACGATGGCACACATGTGCACGAAAAAGACAAGACAGAGGCATAGAGCACAGGGCATGTTCAGACCACGCAGCTGCTAATAAGCATGGTGCCACGAGCTGTTGAGAATGTGCAATAACTTATTACAAGGTTGCCACAATTCTTTCTATAAGACGTAACATGAAAAGAAGTGACCTTCACTCACTTGGGGTGGTTGCGGCTGGCTTGCACCAAACCCCAGGGGCTCAACAAAGCATCCCTGTTATCATTGCTGCAAGGTGCCGCTGCTGTGCCAGTGCCTTGTGCAGTGCTCGTGTCTGTGTGTATTGGTGTGAGTGTGCGTGTGTGTGTGGTGTGTGTGTATGCATGTGCGCACGTGGTGTGTGTGTCTGTGTGTGTGCATGTGTGTGCGCGCGCGTGGTGTGTGTGTCTGTTGTATGTGTATGTGTGTGTGTGTGCATATATGTGTGTGTTGCGTCTATGTGCGTGTGAGTGTGCGTGAGTGTTTTTAAGGTCCGAGGAAACCAGCCAACAGGGGAGTCCTTGTGTTAAGTGCGTTAAAATGTAGCTACGTGGCTAAAATGCGTTAAAATGTAGCTTCGTGGCTAAAATGTAGCTACGTGGCTAACGCTACGTGGCGTTAAAATGTAGCTTCGTGGCTACAGCGGTACCGACCCCTCTTTCTAGAACACTGTATATGACCAGCCAGAAATGGATGTCTGCTTCTCCAAACATGGTATGCTCACGCAAATACTTGCTCTCAGCTGGTGGATGAACAATAGATGGCACTGGTTTCAGCATACACGGCTAAAAGGAACAGATATCGCAAGCAACATTTTTTTCTGGTTGACAGACCCATTGGAAGGCAGCTAGGGATGTGGAGCGAGAGGGCACCGCAGATTCCGCAAGCTACGTCGTCTCACCCATTGGTTCAGATGAAGCAGAGGACACAGAGGGGGCGGTGACGGGAGCTGAGGGTGTGTTAAGGGCTTTGATGGTGGAGGGAGGTGGGATGGAGGTAGCTTTGCGTGCTTGCTCCTGTGTGCGTCATGTTTTGTGTGTGTGTCTGCTCATGTGGTGCTTTTATAAACGTCTGTGTATGGGCACGTGTGCGTGTGCATGAAAGTGTGTATGTGTGTATGCATGTATGTGTGTGCACGTGATGTTTGTGTTGTGTGCCGTGTGTGCATGTGCCGTGTGTGTGTATGTCTGTGTATGTGCATGCTTGTTTGCGTGTGAATGCAATACAATTATAAGCAATGTAGCTGTGAGGTCATGAACTCCTCTGGCTTGCATATTCCCACTTGCCTTCTGCAACTGCTGAGAACATTTGATGTAGCGCTCCACAAAAATGACAGACTTTGTTTTCTTCCCGTCCGCTGTATCCCCGGCAGCAGCTGCTTCCTCTCCACTCAAGAGGTGCTTGACATATGCACGCAGCACCTATTCGAGAAAGCATGTAGTGAGTCGGTGGTGAGCAAGACGTGAGTCCACATGAGCGTGCTCATGTATTTGCCATGTGGAAACAGGCAGCGTGACATTGGGTGCGCGCATGCGTCAGCAAATGCAGGCGCTTATCTGCAGATGTTCTGCAGGAGCACATGCTCGCACAGCAAAAATAAGACGGCAGGACGTTGTGCTTTCCACAGCAGAACTAAATGCAGCTATAGATACAGAGCATATTCCACTCACACCTCACCTCTTCTGTGTGAGCCGCTGGGTCGGACTTCTTTTGCTTGGGTGCCGCTACCTGTGTGGTGCGGTGAGCGTGCCATGCAGCAAAGGAGAGCGTTAGGACGCGTTGCCTTGCAGGTACACCAAAAGAAGGCATGCATGCTTTACCTTGATGAATGCCTGCCAGTCCCCAAGCTTGTGCTTCTGAGCTGCTTTGACGAGGGGGAGGAGCACACTCTTTGGGATATCGTCTTTCCCGGCTGGCGCGGACTGCTTTCGCCCAAGTTCCTGCTGCAGCTTCCTCTTCAGGTTCTTCTTGGGAGGCATGGGAGGCAGTTGTGGGATTGTGTTGTCGGTTTAGTCCTAACTGTATTTGGCGGCTCTAATTTGTGTCTACCATTTAACGTCGACGTGTATTATTTTTATTTTTGCTAGCGTTGGCCCCGGACTTGCATGATTTTTGTTCGTTTGTGCGTCTGCAACCAATCGATTGTTGTACGTTAATTTACAATTCTTTTTTTGGCCTGGAATCAATATCACGGAGCAATATCACTGATGCTTCTTACTTTCTTCCCGCAAAAAAAACGAAAAGATAAACGAAGAGGAACTAAGCTCATATAAACCAGGGAACTCCACGGAACACAGCAACAGAAGCAAGACCTTTACCACAAAGCTGGTAGCGCATAGCTCATTCAGAGATGGTACAAGCAGGAAAAAACACAGCTACCCGTAAAAAGCGTTACAAACACGGAATTGCAATAAAAGAAGAGTAACTAAGTTCATATAAACCAGGGAACGCAGCAACAGAAGCAAGACCTTTACCACAAAACTGGAAGCGCATAGCTCAAGATGGTACAAGCAGGAAAAAACACAGCTACCCGTGAAAAACGTTACAAACACGGAATGGCATAAAAGTAAGCAGAACAAGACTTGAGCAGCCGGTATCATTGTCTCCTCAGAAAATCAAGCTCAGAATCTTGGTTTTTAACAACGACTTCCCAGGTGCAGACATAGTGTTTTGCAGTGCTGTGATGATTACAAAAATGTTCTCAAGCAACTACCTGCCGCATAGGGCCCCGTCGCCGAACCCCCACTTTTTCACACAGCGCAGAATTGCAGACACATCAGGAATAAAGGGGTAGCTGGCGGCAACCGCTTTCGCCAACTGCAACGGGCTGAGCAACCCCTTACAGATGTAATCCGACATCACGTTGTGAGCAGCGTTTTCAGCTGACACGTTCTGGCACAACTCGGAAGTGAGTTGGGTCAAGGCGTCCTTGTCTGATGGTAATGCAGGTGACGCTGCAAGATCAGCCGTGGGCGGCAACGAGAATGGCTGCTGCATGGGCAGTTGAGGGGGGGGGGCATGCTGCAAGTGATTGGCACCATGGGCAGTCAGGCTGAAGTCGGCAGTTTGGAGGAGGGCCTTGTCTACCAAGCTTTGCTGTAACGCCACGGCTAAAGCGGTCCGTTGATGCAAAATAGGAGACATCTTTGCGTCAAAAAGCTCTAAGGCAGCAAGGGCAGCATCCGCCTGCAATCGTTAAGAGTGACTCCAAAGCTTACTACATCTATCAATTGTTACTATGTATTAAATAGTTGTTTTGTGTGTTCATTGTCAGGGGAGTGGAGTGAGCTGTACCTTTATAGCCCGCTGACCCCGTCTTCCTCTAACAAAATAAGCATCCATACACGTGCTGTCTTCTTCTATGCAGGACAGTACAACAGTGCATTACCTATCAATTGTTTGCAAAGATAAATATTTGTCTGGAGAGTGCAAGATGCGTTACGAATCAGGAGCATTTGAAAAAAGGGCAAAGGCTAGAGTTGGCCAGAACCATACATAAGTACGAATTCACGGTGTATCTATGGTACATTTTTAGCAGAGAAATTTATAAATTTATAATCACACAGTCATTGTCATGCTGCTCAATATTATACTTCCAAAACAACACTCAGCAGATCTTAGATGGACGGTCGTAGATGTATATGGTGTGCATATAGGTTGTGGCCAACCCTAGCAAAAGTAGAGAGTCCGCCCTTAGCATAAAACCCTAGACTTGTTACCACTGCTAACCTGCTGCACAGGGATCTCGTGCTTGCCATCCATTGGTGTCTCCTCTGCTCGGGCTACAGCTAATGCCACCTGGTGAGCAGCAGCAGGCAACGAGACACAGACTCAGGTTTAAACAAGCCGACACTCTTCTGGACGAAGCAAAATAAGCGCCCTATGCACTCCAGCATTCATCCTAGTTGTGTACCCATTCTGTTTGGTGCAAGCAAAAATGAGCATGTGCCCTGAACGAGTACATCGGCACTGTGCAAGAGGTGGAAGATCTGTGCGCATTGCAGCCATCTCCTATGACCCTGCTTTGAAGATAAAAAGTGCGATTAACAAGAATCAGGCTTGCTTACCTTATCCCAATGGCCTTGAGGAGGGTCCTCACTCCGCCCTGTAGCAATGTTCACATACCTGAATTTGCAATGAATGGTCAGTTGCAGTTGATTTTGAGAGATGCGGGGCAATTATGTCATGGATGAGCAAGTGAGCGAGTGAGTGAATAGAAGGGATTAGAAGTGGAAGCAATCCAATTTCCCTCCATCAAGGCACACAAATACACGCATGCCTTAATTATTCCAGGGCTGTGTTGCTATTTCAAAAAAGGTGCTGCCTGACATTTGACAAGCGCATTCAGTGGCGAGAAGGGATGTGATTGCAGTCACAGTAAAGCACGAAAGAATTTTTCAGTAAGGTCATATGCTTCTCTATGCCAATTACACAAAACACCCTGGGCACTCATTCTGTCCGTAGAATTGCAAAAAAACAATGGTGTGACTTATTTGTTGGAGTTGATGTGTGAGCTCGTGGCTGCACAACTAGTGGCTAGCAGTGACGAGTATGCACTGCACACACACGCACACACACACACACACACACACAACACACACACACATACACATACAGACTAAGATAGCTTCCAATACATAATACATATAGTCACAAAGGCTCATGAATGCTGCTTTTTCATGCACACATACAATGACCCATACATGCTGCTTTTTCATGCACACGCACAGTGATTCATTGCATGCATGTACAATGACTCATAATACATGCACACGTACAAAGACTCATGATACACCCACACGTACAATGACTCATGATACACGCACACGTACAATGACTCATAATACATGCACACGTACAAAGACTCGTGATACACGCACACGTACAATGACTCATAATAAATGCACACGTACAAAGACTCATGATACACGCACACGTACAAAGACTCATGATACACGCACACGTACAAAGACTCATGATACACGCACACGTACAATGACTCATGATACACGCACACGTACAATGAATCATGATACACGCACACGTACAATGACTCATATTACATGCACACGTACAAAGACTCGTGATACACGCACACGTACAATGACTCATAATACATGCACACGTACAAAGACTCATGATACACGCACACGTACAATGACTCATGATACACGGAGGGCACGAGTAGCGAGATCTGGTCGAGGATACCCAGGTATGTCTGAACGATCTGCAGCCGCAATCACAGGAGGAGCAAAATGAGGTAGGCCAGGCACGTACTTCTGTATTTTAAGGAGCATTGGACTTTGCAAG
>Ga0307963_1002312_pt1 | contig 15023 bp, 20 predicted proteins | sample OrgLakmetagen594_FD_201829 | JGI IMG/M metagenome (GOLD analysis project Ga0307963, IMG submission 201829) | Saline water microbial communities from Organic Lake, Antarctica - #594 | ecosystem: Environmental > Aquatic > Non-marine Saline and Alkaline > Saline | place: Antarctica: Organic Lake...
GTATGGACAAGTTTAGCAGCAAAGTTTACAGAGTGCACATGGAGCTTGGAGGCAAGCTTCTTAACTCTTTAAGAATCAAGACCCAGTTCCTTGAAAGGCCTCAGAGTGTGAGTGTTGTAGATGGTGCCACCCACACCCAAAAGGATGATGTGTAGAGCCACGGATGCTCCTTGGAGAATGTTGCAGAGGCCTTTGTGCTGTTCCTTTGCGGCGTTCAGCTGGTTCTGAGGTCTAGTGTCCTCACAGTACTTGATCTCGACGAGGTGGATGCTACGCTGAGTTTTGCTAGGTCTTTGGGGCGGTGCTGTCTGGGGTGCTCCCAGTCTCCCTCAGTTGCCCCCTGCCACTTCAAAGAACCCACCCCCCTACATTGGTTTGTTATTTTGTGTTTTTGCAGCGATGGGAGTAAGCGGCACAAAATCTGGGCGGCAACCTCAAAATATGAGGTTGGTTCGCTATGTGTACATTTGTGCTTGCCATGTCATGCCTTAAGTCTGGCAGAGGCATATGTTTGGTTTAGGGTAGTTTGGTAGGTTAACGATTGGATACTTTTCCGCAATTTCTACTGGCGTAGCCAGTTGTTGTTATTGCCAGCTTCTGGACTTGATATTGGAAGAACAACCGAGACCCCTCTCAGTGTAATTGTATGTGCTCAGGCAGCATGTCTGAGTAGTTTCCCCTAGATCTGGGAGGCAAAGGCGCGGCAGCCTGTCTAGCAGTGTTCGTGTAGTTGTGTCAGCATTTGTTAGTGTTTTTGAGAGCAGGAGCACGTAGGACTCCACCATCACAAGAGGTTGAAATGACTGCATTCCTGTGTGCAGCTTGCTCCGCTGTCCTTGCTGAGAGCCGCTCACGCATCGATACGCAATCCTTCAGCAAAAAGCGTACCAGCCTGCCATAATTGCTCCCCCCCTTTCCCCCCTTGTAGACCCAACCCCTTTGGGGGTTTATTAAAATATCTATAAACCTAATTGCCAACACACAAAAGTTTGGCAGAGGAGCGGTCATAGAGCAGAGCAAGACACCTTGTGACTTCTTCTGGCCAGATTATGAGCAAAATATTTTCTTCTCCGTCATGAAAGGCAAGTACCGGTAGTGTTACCATAGCTGCCATTGTGATTGCCATAGCTGTTTGAGCGGTAGGGACTTGAACAGGCTTGAAGAACAAGTAGTACATGAAATGAGGCTTTAACGAGAATTTATGTAGGTAGCTCATCATCTAAACGTATGTAGGTAGCTCATAAACGTATGAAGACAAGGAAAAAACACCATCTAACACCTTATCTTTACAGCAACCATAATTGCCAAAGAGTGTCGAGCGATAAAGAGAGGTTTATAAGTGTTAAATAGACTTTAGCGATGTGGTGCTATTGAAAGGGAACAATTCCAGATTTGACCGCCTGGACAAGCAAGATGCCGCTATTTTCTATGGCTACCCGTCTCTTAATAGCAAAAGCTGTAACGCGCGCTTTTTTTCTGCTCTGCATTGGTAATTGATAGAGAAGGGAGGCAGTGTAGAAGCAGAGCAGCATTACGCAAACCTGGTGGCAATGTTTATACCATCTAGTTAACGAGAGGATGCGCTGCAGCTAGTACCCTGCCTTGGCGCCCGTCCGGCTACTCCTCCCTGAAGTGGTGATAAAAGTAAAAATGTAAAAGACTGGCTCACACGTAAGCAACAGCTGTACCAAAAAATAATTGTAGCCGCACATGAACTGCGAATGACATTAAGCTAGGTATTAGGCCTAATCTTGCGGTGACTATCTGTCAGGAGCACACAGGGTTAAAAGCTTGTGCCACTCTCCCACAAACTCTTATTATTTCCTTACAGAGAAAGACAGCCATATCCTGACAGCATGAAACGAGAGCGGCTCATTCTAACATTCTAACACCATGGAAGCAGGCGTAACCACACCTGAACTACATAACAGTTGTAGTAATTATGCAGCATTATATTATCCAGAGAGCTGGTAATCATGTTCAGGATGAGCTATTTCGCTCTCTCTCATAAGGCATACGCAGAGCGCATATGCTCACGTGGAATTGCATACGAACTCGCACGTGTCACATGCATTGCGTCCAAGCATTTACGCAAACATAGGTGTGCGTACAAGGTGCTGACAAGGATTTATTAAGCCACAATCGACTCACAGGTTGATGGAGTTGCCAAACTTCCCGTACAACGCAGCCTTTAGCTCCTTCATTTTGACCTGAGTCTCCTCCACTTTAGCCTTGTGGGCTGAAAGATCTGCATTTACTGAACTGCTCAGCTTCTGCAGCCGCTCCTCTGCTGCTTCCTTATCCATGTACACAAAGCATTCGCCTGCCACGTATCTCACAGTCTCGTCGTCACACAGCATGAGCTCATTCTCTGCATCCTCCACATCCTCCAGCTTTTTCTGTGCATGTGTGTATATATGTGTGTATGCATGTTCCACATGTGTGTGTATATATGTGTGTGTTTATGTGCGCGTGTATGTTGTGTACATGCGTGTTTACACGTTCTTTGCATATGTGACAAAGTCTATGCTCACATGTGTAAGTTATGTGTATGTGTGTGTGTGTGTGTTTGTGTGTGTGTGTGTGTGTGTGTGTGTGTGTGTGTGTGTTCTGCGTTGGAGTGCGCTTCGTGTGTTTGAGTGTGAGTGTTGACGTGAGAAATTACCTTGAGGGCTTGCATCATGATGTTCACATCGTGCATGCGAGCATTGAGCTTGTTAAACTCATTGATGCTCTCTTGATCTTTCCTGAGGAGCGGAATGGCAGTTTACGCATGTGCATATGTGTGCTTTGTGAGTAAATGGGACTGTCTTTGTGTGTATATACATGTGTAGGTGTGTGCATGTGTGTGTGTCTTAATTTGCGTGTGCGTCTACGTGTATGAGTATGTCTTTGTGTGCATATGTGTGTATGTACGTATGTACGTATGTACGTGTGTGTGTGTGTGTGTGTGTGTGTGTGTGTGTGTGTGTGTGTGTGTGTGTGTGTGTGTGTGTGTGTGTGTGTGTGATATATAAAGAGAGAGGGAGAGAGGGAGGGAGGGAGGGAGGGAGACGAGTGCACGCCCTGCAGTCTAGCTCACCAGACACCCAATAACCATCCCTACACTTACCTGGTTACTTCAACCTTGGGGGTAGACATTGGGAGCAGCACTGGGAGGAGCAGTAGACAACTTCAGTTATGTCGCAGATACACGCATGTGAGCGGAATCACTATGTCTCTGTATTACTTAAAATATAAATGGACACACTGCCGGTTCCTAGGGCAGGCCCGAATTCGTTCAGTACTATATTGTATTAAATTAATCATGTGTACACCCCCACCAAATTAGCATCGAGCTTGGAAAATGGTGGGCACCCAGTGCCTTTCCCCTTTCTACGCTTTTCTCACAGCACTTGCTGCTATTTTTGGCATTTTCTGGGGCCTCCTCAGAGTTGCATGGTAAGAGAGGATTTCCAGCCTCCTTGGCTGTTCATCAATGCTTGCGGCTGTGCAAGCTGGACTGTTGGGCAGCATGAGTGATGGTTTTATGAATGCACCACTTATCAGAGCCCTGTATATCAGGATCTTTATAGACTGACCAGTAAGTAAACTTGCGCCTACAACACTCACATCTGTCAGCTCTCGAGACCGGGACGCCAAAGAGGAGGAGCTGCTCTTGTCATCTCGCGCAAATGCTGATCTATTGAGGAAGATTAAAGAGCTGGAGGGATGCTTGGTAGGCAGGGACACGCACGTGCTGTCGTAGTTGTTGTTCGTGCTCACTTTGACTTGATTTCATCTCGTGGATGGAAAAAGCCCCTGAAACTAACAATTGCTACATGGCTGTGGATAACCTGCTCCTTCCTCTTCTACGCCCTCAAAACATCAGGAACTAAGAGACGAAACGCTGGCCAAGCAAGCCACGAGACTTGGTACCCAGGAGGAGATGCTGGATGAGTACGACCGCAAAATGCAATCCCTGAAGTGAGTGATGCGCTCCAGTTTGCTTGTTGCAGGCAACATTAGGCTCCCGTTCCCTCGCTGACTACTTCTCTGCTCTGATTGGCACCCCCTGCAGAGAACAGCTGCAGCACAAGGAGGCGCAAAGAAAGCAGTTGCAGCAGGCACTGCGCCGTTCACAGCTGGCTGCCAAAGCATTGCGCAGGCTGCGGGATCAGCTCACGTCTCTCGAAGCAGGCCGCAATCCTGCACTGCTCACCAAGTCGTCCACTGGAGTTGGGACAGGGGAAGCTGGCTTGCGCCTGCACGCGGACGAGGTACTGTTTTTGTCCATGAACAACCAGTGATATAATAGTGCGATTGTGTTTTTGCTGCCTTGTTCTTTCCTCTTTCTGTAAAATGGGCAGGATGCATGTTTGGACGCAATGTTGTTGACACCCATGGGCACACCTACGCGCTTGCAATTTGGTGCTCGCACAAGCTCTTTTGACTGATGCTGCATACTCTGAGTCTGTACACTTTCGTGCCTTTCCCAACACATGCACAGACCTCCTTCAGCACCCCTCGCCGAAGTGGCCCCCAACGTCAAGCAGAAGACGACGACATGTCCACAGGAAGCAGTCTGCTGCACTCTGAGGATGCGTGCAGGTGGGGCCCCTGACAACGCATCAGGGTTACGTCACTTGCCAAATAAGCTTACCAGTATGCAGTCGTTAGAGGCGTCCTGACATCACATCATGGCTGCAATGTTATACTTGCTGACAAATGTTATACATTGATTGTAAACTTTCTGAGCAAAACTGCAACTATGTGACAATTCGCCGCTCGTTCTTATCCTAATGTAGATTTTTCAAGCATCAACTCTGGATGTACTTTGTGTCACCAGGCCCTGACCACTTCCTTATTATACTCCTTACACATTCAAATGGCAGGCATGATGTAGAGCACAAGGCCCGCAACCTCATGTCCGAGGTGCTGCACCTGCGGGAAGAGCTTGCTAAGCAGCAGCAGGAGCAGCGCCAAGAGGAGGAGGGCAGCCCTCCTGGGACCAGCACTGTCGCAGATCTGCAGGCACAGGTGGCTATGCTGCGGGCAAAGCAGGAGCAGGCGGTGAAAGATTTGGCTGCAGCTGAGGCCCGTGCAGACGCCCAAGCTGCAGCAGCAGCAGCAGCATTTGAGCAGGAGATGCTGGGGCAACATCAAGGGGCGCAGCGCACTCTGGGACAGGCTCACAGTCAGCTTCACGAGCAAGCCTGCCAGCTGCAACAGGTGCAGGTCCAGGCAGAGCTGCTGCGCAAGGAAGCGGAGGAGGCTGGGTGCATGCTGACTGCCTGCAAGCAGCAGCAGGCAGCAAGCAAGCAGCAGCTGGTGCAACAGCTGTCAAAGTCAGATGCGGAGCTGCAGCAGGCAAAGGGGCAGCTGGCACGATCAGATGAGGAGCTGTGTCAGGCGATGCACAGGTGAGAGCAAGCCATTCAAAATAGATTGTTTGAGTCAGGGACTGTATGTGTCCTTTGGTTTGGGTACTCAGTCCTTTGTCTGAGCATCCATCATGTCTTTTATTTGGCACAGGGCGGAGCAGGTGCGCACGGGGGGCGTGAGTTCAGAGCTTCAGGCAGTGCAAGCAGAGGTAGAGGAGGCAAGGCAGCAGGTCGCACGACTTGCGGACGGCAACACGCAACAGGCGCTGGCGTTAGAGCAGGTGAGCTTTTGAGTTAGGAACGCGCGGCCGGATTGCCTTGGTGTAAATTGTTCAGACTTCATTTCATCAGACACAATGATCTGTGTGTTCAGCTTTTGGTTTAAAACTTGGGGCATCACGTATTGACGGATCTTGCAGGTCCAAGCAGACCGCGACCAGCTGCTTTCATCGACCACCACTTTACAAGATCAGCTGCAAGCCACGCGCAAAGCATCTCATAAGGCCGATCACGAACTGCGGGCCGCAAACAACGCCCTGCAGTTGGCACAAGTACGCACGCTGAGCAATGTATTTGTTTCCTGGCGTTTGATGCCAGGTGTCTAGGCTTGGTATAAGCAAATGCTTTCTTTAGAGCAAACACTGTGAATAAAATCGCCTCAAAATTTTCTTTGATCACTTTGCAGAATGTCCGCTCCGCACAATTTGCATGGCTTGCACACAGGCAGAGTTGGAGTACTTGGGCCAGCAGGCGAGCCGTCTGCAATCAGTGGTGGAGCGTTACGACTTAGCAACAGCAGACATGGCTGTGCTGACGGCACACCAGGAGGTTGCGCTAAAGCAAGCCGTCTCAGGTGCTGGAGGCACACAACAGCTCATGGCGCGTTTGTTTGCTATGGAAGGGTGAGTGCCCCTCAGTTTGTGCTTTGTCGGTTAGTACAGGTATAGCTATAAACTAGCTATAGGCCGCAGGTGAACAACTGATCGAGGATTGCTTGCAAATATAAAATGGTTGGCTCCTTTTTATTGTGACATCTATATCAGCCTGCGCATCAGTGAAGTATTAATTCACTTCTAAGTGCCGAGCATAACGTGCCGAGCATAACGTGCAACTCTAATACTTTTAGTATAGCATTATAGCATTACCCAACGTCATCTGCTTACGTGGTGATTTTTACCGTATATCGCTTTCTCGTACGTTTCTTGCTGAGCTGCTGTATCAACCAGTGCCCAACGTTTGTGTAGGCTGGTTGAGGAGCTTGCCGATAAGTCTGAAGCCAGTCAGCGCAGGTCGGCTGCCTTGCAGTCCTCAGAAGAAGAGCAGAAGCAGCAAGTTTTGAGCTCCGTTCAGGTAAGAATTGAGTCACCATAGATTGCTGGTCAGATTTGGGAGCAATCGGGAGTAATCCGTCCAATTATCTGTTCATTGTGTATGCTCTGTGGAACTCTAAAAACAGTGAAGTCTACAGTGAGGTCTTGAGTTTTTGATGACGTATTGCCGTAGAGCAAGACTAACGGCAGTGTAATTGAGTTGTGTTGGTTGTGTAAACCTGCTAGGTGTCTATTTTAATTTTGATCTATTTTTGACATGTCATCGTGCGGGTCAAGAGTTATAATTGCTCTTTCTCGTTGCACAAAATTGAATAACCGCTAATGCCCGCCTCAAACTCGTCCAATAGCCTCCCGCGTATGATTTAATGGGTTGGCGTACGCCACGTGACCACCATGGCCCTCCTTGCTTTTGCAGGCCCATGCTGCCTCTAACCAGCAGCTTGACACACTTAGGCAGGAGATCGCACGTCGTGATTCAACAATCCAAGCCCTGCAAGATCAGCTGGCTGATTTGTGCACAGATACCTCCATCGCTGCCACACAGCAAAACTTGTTAGACCACACCCAAGAGCAGGTGTGAGCAGCTGTCTGCTTGCCTGAAGTGTGCAGATGCTCCTCTTGATTGAGTCACACACTTAGTTGGAACTTGCTTGACCCTGTTTTTCCCCCATTGACCTAGCTCGGGTAAGAGTGCTCAAAAACAAGTGCGTGCCAACTGGTGCAAGCGCCTTTTTTCCTAGGTCAAGGAGCTGCAACGCGAAGCAGCACAAGCAGAGTGCAGGCTCCTTAAACCGCTCCAGGATGTCAACACCAGCTTGGTGCGAGAGGCTGAGCGCAGTGCGGAGGTGGCAGCAGCAGCCTCGTGGCGTGCAGCAGATGTGAATCAGCAGCTGGCAGGACGCGTGCAGCAGAACAATGACCTGGAGGCCCAGCTTGCCAGTTTGCAGCAGGAAGCAGCAGCAGCTGCGCAGCATTCTGAGGATGCTCAGCAGCAGATTGCACTGCTCAAGGCAGACACGGCCACTCAGCAGCAGCAGCAGCAGCAAGAGCTGGAGTGCAGCAAGGCAGATGCTGACGCCGCTGTGTTGCGTCTGCAGACCTCTCTAGCAGCAGCTCGGCAGGGACCTGTGGAGGACAGGATGCAGGTGAGAGGGGAAATGCAGCAGTAACAGATTGAGGTGTTGGCTGTAACAACGGGGTCCAAATTTGGCATGCACACAAACATTGTTTATGTCTGCACCATGGGGAGGTAGCCAGTGCCGATTGCCGTACTGCGTGTGCCAGAAAAGAATTGATGCTTGCACGAGAGAGGTCGTATTTTGTTTGGAACGACGACAGCCAGCGGCGGTGATGGCTGCTGCTCCCGCAAGCAAGGCCCGCTCAAACCTGCTCAAGTGGATTAGCCACAAGTGGTCGGGGCTAGAGCTGGAGCCGGAGGAGCCGGACGATGAAGCATTGGCCACATTCCCACACACACGCCTCTTCCAAAAATCCAAAAACCCTATTGCCTCTTCCTCCTCTCAGGCCTTGCAGGAGGAGGGAGGTGCTCCAAAGGCAGCAGCAGTAGCAGCAGGAACTCGCGGGCTTATGTGTGCAGCAGTGGCAGCAGGGGAGGAGGGCAATAACGCTGTTGAAACTCCATCAACAGTCGTGGACTCAGGAACAGCCCTGGAAGGTGACAACCCAAAGCAGGAGCACAGCAACAGTGGAACTTTTGGCGCAGCACAACAGCAGGAACTGGAAGCTAAGCTGAGAGGCCAGGACGAAGAGGTGCGGGGGTTCCTTCATTCACACAAGCACTTGTACGTGGCAGGCTTTGTCCCCCCCCCCACACAGCACTGCGTATGTGCTTTGCAAGTCTGATGCATTCAGGGGTCAACCTCTCAGGAGGCAACGCTATTTTTTAATGCAAGTGTTAAAATGCAAGCGTGCGGGTCTTGAAAAACAGAAGTGAACTTGTGAACCCCATAACTCTCTCTCGCGCACACACACGCACACATAAAAGCACTCACAGAATTACACACACACGTTCAAACACACACACACACAGACACACACACGCACACACACACACACACATACACACACATGCAGCTGAGAGCGCTGCATGAGGCATCAGCCATGCTGTCAGCTGACAATGAGGCCCTCACACAGCAGCTAGAGGCACAGGGCAGCATTATGTATGAACTGCAACGTACAGCGATTATTGAACACGCCGCAATCTTGGATGGCATCGACACACAACAACTTCAGATGGAGACACCAGGCCGCACCTCTAGCATGCTGCAAAGTACGGCAGCAGTGCCCAGGCACAGCAGGCGTGTCTCCAACACGTCCCAGGCACTGTGCATGGTAAGCATATTTGTTGCACAAGGTGATATTCCCAAAAAGAAAGTTAGCAGCGGGAAGAAAGGCCTTTTTGTGAAAGCAACGAGAGCAACAACGAAAGATCAACAGTGCGACTGCTGCTTGCGCAGGATGACATGCAACAATGCGCCCTTCGATTGCAAGAGTACTTAAACAAAGTAAAGTCTACAAACGCGGCCCTGACCTCAGAGGTAGCAACACTGCATGCGGCTGCGCAACGGGAAGCAGGGCAGGTGGTTTTGCTGCAGGCAGCCCTGGAAGCAGCACAGCAGCTTGCTGTACAACGCAGCCAGCAGGCAGAGCAAGCAGCAGCAGACGCTGTGGCACACACAAAAGAAGCGGCGAGCCTACAGGCTGCTTTGGCCGCAGCGCAGCAGCAGGGTGCAGAGCAGGTGGCACAGCTGCAGGCCGCTATAATAGAAGCAAAGCAGGAGGCTGAGCATTTTGCTGCTGTACAAGCAGCGGAGGCAGCAGGAGCAGCACAGGCATCGCAGGCTGCTCTGGCAGCAGCGCAGCAGCAGGGGGCAGAGCAAGTGGCACAGGTGCAGGCCGTTCTAGAAGAAGCAAAGAAGGCCAAGCAAGCAGCTCCAGCTCGAGCTGTAGAGACAGCGTCCTTGCAGGCTGCTCTGGCAGCAGCGCAGCAGCAGGGTGCAGAGCAGGTGGCACAGTTGGAGGCTGTGCGTGCAGCACATACACAGCACGTAGCAGAACAGGATGTCAGGAGCAGCCAGGGAGAAGTGCAGCCCAGCACAACGCACAAGCAGCTGTCACACAAAGAAGTTGCCACCCTGCAGGCAGCCGTAGACAATGTGCAGCGGAGGAGCCAAGAGGCAGGTGCCTTGCAAGCCGCTCTGGCAGCCGCGCAGCAGCAGGCAGTATCAGCAGCACAAGAGGAGATAAAGAGAGTGAGCTGCCAAGGCCAGGAGCAGGTGGCGTTGCTGCATTCGGCACTTACCGACGCACAGGAGAGAGAAGCAGGGCAGGCTGCGGCTTTGCGATCTGCACTCGCTGACCTGGAGGAGAGAGAAGCAAGGGGAACGGTTGCGGCAGAGAAAGAGGCACTTGCTGACGCACAGCACCAGCAGGAATGCCAGGGACAAACTGGCGAGGTAGCTCGTTCTCTGGGCCTTTCATCTGTCTTGCCAAGCAACGTGGGAGAGCTGCGAGTCGCCCTGCATGAGGCGCAGCAGGAGCTGAAGCGGCTACGAAGCAGCGGTGCCCGTGGGCCTCGCGGCTCACGCAAGCGAGGACCACGAAGGGCAGCAGCGGGACAGATGCAAGCAGCGGCTGAAGAGCAAGAGGCAGCAGGGGAAGCAGGAGTAGCGAGCTCCTCGGTTGCAGGGTCTGCGTTGCTCCAACCAAAAGCGGCATCCGTTGCAGAAGCTGGGCTGGCGGCTGAGAAGATGGTGGCTCCCTCAATAGCGGCATCAGCTGCTTGGTCTCAGGCGACACCAAAGCAGCTGCGCAAGGCGCTGGCAGCAGCACAGGTACGGTTGGGCGTACGTGGTTTCAAATAGGGAAGGCTGGATTTATAAGCTTTTTTTGCCCTTTGTTGGCAAATGGTATGGTTAGCCCAATTAAATGAGCTCAGGTGAGGCTCAGGTGATCCCTAGCATTTTGTGCGATGTGTGCACCACTTTCTGTAGTGACACTTAGTCCATAAAAGCTGCATTTTAGCAAATGAGTCTCAATTACCTAGCAATTGAAATGTCTTTACATCTTAAAGGTACGCTTGCTGCAGCTCGTGGGAGGTTCAAAATTGTTGGGAAATTGCTTCATCGATATATGCACCGTGGCAAGAGAGACACGCTGTTCGTTTGCTTTGAAATGTAGCAATGTAAACGAGTCCCTAGACTGATGCTTGCTCCGTCTGGCAGCTTCTAGGTTGCTTTCAAACAATGAGCGTTACCTCAGGTAGATACCCTTCTGCTGGGTCGTACATTGTGTTACGCACCCTCTTGTGTTGTTTTGGCAAACTCTGTTTTCTAACGTCTATTGTCCATTGTTGTGCAGGATGAGGTCAGGGCTTGCTGGGCTGAGCTCAGGAGGAGGGACACGGACGCTGTGCGCGCACAGCTCGCAGATGATGACTTGGCTCAGGTAAGGCAAGCTTATCCGCCATTTTCTGTTCTTGTTATCAGGAACTGCTTCACAATGTTGCGCTGGCAGGTGTTGTGCCATCAGCCAAGCAGGCTCGCTTTTGCACGTGTAATTATAAATAGGAACGTGTTCCATACAAGGAAATTAGTGCGTACACACTCATCAATGTGTATTGTGGAAATGTGTTCCCTGCAGTGAAAGCAAACACAATTGAAATAGGTTCATACCGACAGGTGTTCTAGGCTCGGTCAGGTAGGCTTAATTTTTGCACGTAGCACCTCATTTTATGCAAGCTGTGCCTGGTCTAACTAAAGTTCACCCACCTTTGCAGATCCACTGACCAACACAATCGGCATCTTGGACCTCATTGTGCCGTCTAAAGCATATGTCACTTTGAGCACCCTTTACCTTTGCTTGCTGCAAACTGCTCAGCCATTGGACTTCAGTAAAAGAAAAACACTGATTATTTACATTTAACACGTCATTTATTCAGGGTGATGAGTCCAACTTTTCAAACAAGCGGTTTGTCTGCTCAGGGCATCACCAAATTAACAGCTGCAGTATTCTGGGCTGCTCTCAGCACCTTTTATCATTAAAATACCCTTTTCTCATTCCAATCCTCATTTATGCTTTCTTTCAATGCTTTACAAGATTGCTCCAGGATATCACTCCTGTTTACTGTTTTGTATGACAATTCTTTTTCGACCGCAGGCCTCTCCGTCTCTGCATGACTCAGATGGAGAACACACTGAGCAGCATCGCCACCAAAAGGCAGTTGCTTGGTCTTCCTGGGAAAAAGGGGATCCAATTGAGCAGGTACAACGTCTGTCTGAAGTGGGCTGAGCACTTGCTAATTAAATGCTCAACTTATATTCATTGTTCCGGCTCCTGTGAAGTAGGGGCCTCAGAGTGTGTTGCACTCACTGTTGCTACTGGTAGAAGTGCAGTGCGCGCATGCAATGCTTTTTCCGCTGATCAATGGCAAAGCACCCACTCAAATGGAATTTGAACTAGGTTCGAGCTGAAATCAAGCATGGACTCCTCAACTGAAATAACTGTTCGTATGGCGTGAGGCTTAACTTTCAGGGAGATACAGTCAAGTGTAGCTTTCGTGTGTCACATAATCAACACCAGCTGCCGCAACAACGATCCTCTCCATTTACTGCAGGGTACTAGCTACCCCTCTAGCCCGGGAGACCTTGGCACAAGTCGCACAGGGTCGACTGCTGGCCGGAGCATGGACCTTAGAAGGCGAAGCGAGCGAGGAATGAAGCCCTCTTTGGAGCAGCTGTCCCTACCTATGACCTCGGCATACACCGTCCAGTTCCGCAGCTTGGGCAACATTTGCATACAGCTCCAGCACCCCAAGTTCAGCTTCAGCCGCCATGAGATCAGGCCGGTGGGTGATAAAGTAGAAATAAGGTTTACGCTGTTTAGGATCAGTGTGCACTTAGCACAGACCCTTAACTGGTGCTCGCACTCACCAGAGCCCCACAATAAACAGGCAGGTGGGTATCATTGAGTTTAAAAAGGAAGGGTAGCAATTGGTTGCCGTTGCTCAAGTTGTACTCACTACCGTTGCCACACCAAGTGTTGCTGCCATCTTGCAGCACATGTGGTCGTAACACGTTTCACAGGCTGTACTTGCTCCCCTAACCACATCCAGCAAGCTTAATGCGTTTAAGATGGTGTTATTAAGTGCACCTGCGTCTTTCCCCAGAGTGCGGCTGCTGTTTTGCAGCATGTGTACTCTAACTTGTTTATCTTACGAGTGCGCTAAAAATTGGATGACGCGAGCGATACCAGAGTCTCTGCACTCACCTCTTCCTACGATGTGGCCCAAGATGGAGAGTCATGTTCCCAAATTCAAGGGCAGTGCCACCTATAAATTGCATTAACCTCAAGGCTGCTTTTCAATGACGACATTGTGCATAACCAAAGCGTGACACTTTTCTTCTCTAGAGCATATATTCATACTTCATAGTGTACTTTGAGGTATGTTCTGAATAATTTGATGCAAGCTCAAATCACTCAGCATCACTCATAAGTAGTACAATGCCTGAGACTAATCAGTGCAAGTTTCACAAGGATTTGAAGGTCATCACGTCATGTTATTAGTAATTTGTTATGCAATGGCCTGTCGTCCTACTCATATTCTTTGGCTGTAGCAAGCAAAGCGGCGGCAAAGACAGGAGGGAGAAGGGGTGGAGGAAGAGGAGGAGAGAGAGGAGGATGGCAGCATGTCAGAGGGTGAGCAGGAGGAGGAGGAGGAGGAGGAGGAGGAGCTTCTGAGAGAGCTGGAGTCTGTGCAGCTGCAAGTCGAGGTACGTAATTGTGCTTAAATTTGGTACTATCTTGGCAACTGCCTGAGAACTGGTGCTTGAAAGAGCATTGCTGCTGTAGCAAAAAGTGTGCATACATGTCTTGGGGTGGCGGTAGTAGTACGATTTGGCAGCTTGTTTTGCTTTTTAAAGTTGCTTGTCACTGCACCCTGCAAATGGCTGGCTCGGCTTTAATAAATGGATGTCCTGCCGTTTCTAAGGCCTAAGGAAAGGCATATCCATCATGCGTGTATATGTGTGCGTCTGTCTGTATTAAACGATGTAGGTGATGCAGACACTTCATGCTCGTGCTTTTTTTACGTGGCCTTTTACAGGGTCTGGAAGCATTGTTGGAAGAGACCAGGGCTGAGGTCCGCAACGCTGAGGCAGCTGGAGCAGATCGCATCAAGGGCTTGCTTCAGGTATGCTTGTCGTGTGCCTTAATGGGCTAGTCGGTACTGACCCTAGGCCTGTATCTGCACTCTTCAGTGCTAGTCATATTTAGCTTTTCCCATCTCTGGAACTTGAGGTGCCAGCAGCAAACATGCACACCAGATCGTTTTGTGTTTATGTTGCTGGTGAATAAGATCATCCAATGGCCAGCGCGCCAGGTGCCAGCGGCAAGTATCATGTGAACGCTCCCGTCATTCTTTTGCTGTATCACGCAGGAGCGTGCACAGTTGTCCAATTCAACTGATGAGGTCCCAGCCCTGAAAGTTCTGGTGCAGCAGCTGAGCACACAAGTTGAGGCACTGAGCACAAACAGCAGCAAGCTAGAAACAGAGGGCCAGGGACTGCGCAGTGAGCTGGCAAGTGTGTTTGCTGAGCTGGCTGCGGTGCGTGAGGAGCTGGCCGTCAAGGCAGCTGCGCTGACGGCAGCACAGGAAGAGGCGGAAAATGCCCGCGCTGCCCTCGTCTCTCCTCGTGACGCCCATGCTGCAGAGCAGTCTGCAGCTGCTGTGGAGACTGATAAGAGGGCTCAGCTGTGCAGCCGCTTGCTCTCTGAGCTGGAGGCAGCGCAGCATGCGCTGGTAGGTGCAGCCAGTGCTACCCTGTATACCCATGTCATACCCTGTTGTGTTCACACAGCACCGAATTACTATGAACAGGTGCCGGCCTTGGTATTGCTATCTGAGTGTAAAATGAGAGCAAGCTGCAAGTGCTTGCCGTTGTGCACAGGGGCTGATTCGTATGCTTTGTAGTGTTAGTAAGGCGATGAGCCTGCTAGCATTTGGCCTGTGCTAGTACTTTCAATTCCTAAAAGAAATGTCACATGCCGGTGCAGGTAACCCACGCAACTTTTGACGGCAAAGAGGCCAACGACATGCATGAGCAGCTGAGTACTGCACACCTTAAACTAGCAGACCAGAGCAAGGGGTCAGCAGCAGCATTACCAAATATTGTTGCGAGGCAGCTTGAAAGTAAGGCAGACGCCACTGTGTCCCATCTGCAGACCTCTCTAGCAGCAGCTCAGCAGGAGGCTGAGCAAGTCACAGCAGCACACAACGCGTTGGCAGCAGAGGCAGCAGCTCTCCATGTTG
>Ga0307963_1002314_pt1:5000-15021 | contig 15021 bp, 15 predicted proteins | sample OrgLakmetagen594_FD_201829 | JGI IMG/M metagenome (GOLD analysis project Ga0307963, IMG submission 201829) | Saline water microbial communities from Organic Lake, Antarctica - #594 | ecosystem: Environmental > Aquatic > Non-marine Saline and Alkaline > Saline | place: Antarctica...
TGTAATTGCTTGTCGATGCTTTAGGATGTGCACATTTGTGAGCATAAGCCCTTATGCCTTGCCTTGCAAATTGCCTTTGTTTCCTCATTCGTATTCTCTCTGGCTGGCCTTCTTCCTTGAATTCTCCCTCAAATCATCAATTTCTCCTTCCCTCATCCCTGCTCGCCTGCCTCCTTCACAAAGCGGCGGCCGTGCACGATGGGTACCTCTTGTCAAAAACCCTGGGCAGGTCACCAGTGGGAGGCCACCTGCTCAACACCGTTATGCAAAAGGTGATACATGACAATATAAGGTGAAACATGACAATATAAGAGGTGACACATGGCAATATAAGAGGTGATGGTGTTTAGTTGCTTCCGGTCCTTGGGCAGCTTACATGTACCTGTGCAGGTGGCAGCCTGTCGAATGTGTGTTATTGTGGATGTGCCGTTTTCTGCTGTGCTTTACATGTTATTTCCTATATGCTTGGACTCTTTGACCAAATGTTGCGCCAAATGTTGCGCCAAGCAGGCACCTCACCTCGGTATGACTGCAGGCTGCTGAATGCAAACTTATTTTAGTCAAGATTAATTGGGCTATCACAGTTATTGCCAGTTGAGCCCATTACCAAGCAGGCACCTCACCTCGGTGTCACTGCAGGCTGTTGAATGTAAAGGCATCCAACTTAAACCCCGTTATTCCTTCAAGCGCTTTGAGAGCTCGCCCGGAAAATTTGAGGTAAGCAATATGCCTCCAAGCCAAAAGATGTCGATTGCAGTCATGTGTCATGTGTCACCAAAATAATGCCTTCATGTCGACTTGTAAATGTGCAAACTCGTACTTCCCTCAAGCTCTGTGTTCCTGCTCCTCCTGTTGGGCGTACTTCGCTTGCCTTCACCTGATGCACGTGTTGATGCAAAAAAAGCATTCATATTTTGCTCTCCCACTCCGTATGGCCTTGGGTCCCTCTTCCTTGTGTCAGGTACAAGAGGTGCCTGCAACAGCCACGACCTCCTTTCGAAATTTCCAGGTCGGTAAGCCCAAATTTGAGCTGCGTGTGTGGCAAAGATGTGTGGCATAAATGTGACAAACTTACCTCGTTTATTGCTGCGATTCAAGTCCTTTGTCTGGTTAGCTGCTTGCAATTTTGCATGAAAGATGAAATGCGTGGTGGACTATTTAGTATCAGTTTAGTGGCGTTTGTTCCTGTCAGGAGCCGGTTCCTTGCCAAGCCTGCTACCCTCCTACATCTAATTAATTTTCCTTTCTTTTCTGGGGTGAGGGACTATTACTCAGTCCTTAAGTGGCTCCGTTTCCTCAGTTTATGTAAGGAGTGGCTTTTAATGCCTGTGTACATCTCTATTCTGAAGTTTGTTTAAACGCTACTAAAGCAAAATGGTGTCAAGCAGACATGCGTGCAGACAGACAAATGTGCTCAGCCGCCCATACCGTGTTTGTGGATGTGTGTTTGAGCTCAAAAATGCCTTCATGCGTGCATTTACACGTGTGTATTTATGTAAAGATGTGTGTATGTATTTTCTCAGGTTGAGGCTTTGGCTGCAGATGTGCGGGAGGCCCTGTGCCGTGTGAGTGAGCTGCCTTTTGACGAGACAGCGAGTGCCAATGTGCCCACAGTGGCGTACGAGGTGCGTATCGTGTGGTGGTTCATGACTAAAGTCATGAAGTGTGTGTGACATGTGATGATGTGACTGAATAGGGTCGTGCTGGGTGTGGCTGCTTTTGGTGAATGCTCCTTGCATTGAGCCATGGTGGTGTGGAAACCGTTGCAATAGTGATGGTACTCCAAACCTGCCTTGGTGCATTGTGCGACACATTCAGTGTGCTATAAATGTCAATGTTTTGTGGTAGAAAATTCTCTATTGTAAACCGTCTTTGAAAGTCATTTAGGCGTGGCACGGTGCAGGCTAAAATGCAGGTTGGAAGCCAACGCAAGCCAAAGCCAACACAAATAGCAGGTGGTGAGGTAGCCACTTATATAAGTATATACACCCTTTGTGGGGCATCAACACGCTCAGCGCAAGGTCACTTAACTATACTCCGGTATGCCTGCAAATGCAGCTACCAGACGGGCAAAGCATCACCATCGGCCCTGATCGGTTTAAGGTACCAGAAGTCTTGTTCAACCCCTCCTTGCTGCCAACGTTTCCTCTCCTGACATCAGACCTCATCCCTAGACGACCGGACGGTAGCCTGCCCCCTAGCATAACAGGTACTTGCAGGCCAAATCAAAGCGATGACGCTCCTTCAACTTGTTGTAATGCTGATTCCCTGGGCTCACGGCTACATCGATGACACAGTGCTGTGTCAGTCATACCACGCCACTACGTTGTGCAGGCATGTGTTTCTCCTTGTGTGGGTGGGTGGGAGGGTGCGCGTGCGTGAGTGTGAGTGTGCACGTGTGGGTGGCCCAGGGCTTTGCTGTCGTGATGGCTGTGCTGTCGTGATGTTTGGAATTGCAAGGCACTGCTGCTCACAAGCACATAGAGCTTATGAGAGGCCCTAGCTACGTCTGGGCATGTGTGTCTAGCTACGTCTGGACCATTATGTGCGCTGCCTTCCTTGTCCCTAGCTACGTTTTAACCCTAGCTACGTCTGGACTGGTTGTGTGCTGCCTTTTTAAACCCTGTTTGTTTGCCCTGGTTCCCATGCAGACTTGGTGTCAGAGAGCTTATTAAAATGTGACATAGACCTTCGGAAGGAGTTGGCTCAGGTGCGTGCTTGATGATGAGAATGGTGAAAAGGCGTAAGGCTTGGCTCGTATGCCGTTTAGACAAGCACTGGATTTCTTAGCGTCGTTGTGCAATGATGAGGATGGAATGTTGTTCGCTTGTGCATTGCTCTCATCTCCAGAAGTACAGGTGCATTGTGTTGTGTTCTACTCGTAGAATCGCCACCGTTTTATACTTAGACACCATATGTCTGAACATATCCCCTGCCAAACAAACCAGTATATATGGCATTGTTGCAATGGTTTTGGCCATCCCTTTGGGAAGGGAGACTCCCTTGCTCCTTGCTACCAATTGCTGCAAAACTTACTCGTCAAACGTCCAGGGTGTGCTGCTCACGGGCGGGCTATCTTTAACAACAGGGATGCGGGATCGGTTAGAAAAGGAGCTAGCTGAAAGGCACCAGGTGCGTGCACAGAAAGTGCTGGCCCAGGACATGGTCCATACTCCCTGTTTTGTGTGTGTGTGTGTGTGTGTGTGTGTGTGTTTGTGTGTGTGTGTATGTGTGTGTGTGTGAGTGTGTGTGTGTGCGTGCGTGTGCGTGCGCGCGCATGCATTATCATGTTCACCTATATACGTCCCGCGATGTTCCTTGCTTTTGTGCTGTAGTTGCCGAACTAACTCTTAATCAGTTCCTGGGTTAACTGACTTCTTCGCATCATTGATGTCGCTTGTTTTGCCCAGGCATTAAAGTTCAAGGTCCTCATGCCCGCCAACCCGTTAGAGCGGCGCTTCAGCACCTGGATAGGTGTGTTTGATGTTGGATAATAAAGTTGCGGCGCTTGGCTATTCCACGATACATAAGCCGTGGACAAAATTGCTGGTGCAAATGTTATAAATGGATTGTAAAACGCAGCAGCAACTAGATTTTGCTCTAAGCGTTCAATTTATTTGTGCGCAGGGGGATCCATCCTAGCGTCCTTGGGCTCGTTCCAACAGTTGTGGATGTCAAGAAAAGAATACGAAGAGCACGGGGCCGTCCTCATCCACCGAAAATGCCCATGATATGATGCATCTATTACTCAATAGAAAATTAGGCGTAACGTGTCCATGCAGCTTACGTTTGTTCCAGCCACATGACATTTTGGAGCAATGGCGAGGAGTGCAACAACTGGTACCGATACAAGACTGGTTTTTGCTTGCAGCCTGCTCTGCGCTCTCGAACAAAAACCTGGTGGAATTTAATGGCCAAAGTCACGGATTCTATATTTTATTTTCCACGGCTTTTCAGACGCTCATTGTAAAAAAACGCGGCGATAAGTGCGAGATTGTGCTAGTTGGAATAGCGTTATAAATGTTAAACATTGTTTTAAATCTAGACTTTCCTGTGGGGTACCTGTCGCGTGAGCGTCCGGCAGGGTGACGTTCAGCTTTCACACTAGAAAACCCGAGCGAATTAAATTTTCATTTATTTTCGCAGCAGGGGTTCACGAATATAACTCAAACCTCTCTGCCCTTTTTGAGACCCCTTTCAGGGCAGACTTCGTGTGTGAGTTTTTGTCGTCGGGAAACATTAAGGGAATTCTGTGCTCGAACGAAGCCAGTCATAACGCCCAACTTTTACTGCTCTCGTCTCAAGTCTCATGATCGATCACCTTACCATCGTTTCAGCTCCCTGCCCTTTGCACGTACAGCACACCTGATCCTCTTATAACTCTACCTCCATCACGTCACTAGGAATTTTGTTGGCAGCTTGTTGACATCGTATACAAGCTCTTATTTCTTTCGTGCTGTATGTGCACGCAGGGAAAAATGCTGCAGCAGCCAGTGCTCATCATCGATACAGAAGGTACGTCACGACAAACTTCATCCATAAATAATTTAAATGATCACATTCTCTGCCTCTCCTCTGCCATCCATCCAGGATACGTCCCCCCCGAGGATTACCGTGTGTGCATGAAAGATGTCATCAGCATGTGGAGAGAAACCAAGGTGTGTGAGTGTGTGTGTGTGTGTGTGTGCATGTGTGTGTATGCGTGTGCGTGTGTGTGTGGGTGTGTGCATTTGCATGCATGCGCATGTGCGTTTGTGTGTCTATGTGTGAGTGTGTGCAAATTTAGGGACTCTGTTGTACTTTCCAAGTATGATCTTTCAAGTCAAACTGTAGTAAAGACCGTAAACACCTCTCTGCTTTTGTGTACACTACTACCATTATAACAGATGTACAGCGAAGAGGAGATTACCTGGATGTCAAAAATCCACGATAAGAGCGGCCTAGGAGATCTGGCTCACCTTCCTCCGGCAATCCATCCTGTTGTCTGTCGCGACCAGCCCAAAACAGGTATCTTGGGGGGTGCACAATTGACGCACTGCTCTTCTTACTCATCAGGCGGGTCTGTGGCTTATGTGAGCACTGCTTGAGAAATGCACCATGCTATTCAATCAAGCACAGTTTTACCCCCCTTCCATTTGTTGCAAGCCCTGCGTAACTGGCCTGCCTGCAAAGAACCTTGGAAGTTTTTTATAACTCCCCTGACACACAAATTCTGCTCCATTATGATGCAGACCTTGCAAACGCATACGTGGAGTGCAAGTTGGCAGTGTGCGGTGCTATTGAGGGCCTGCTGCAGAAAACTGGGCTGCATCCCAAAGACGTGGTAGGGCTTGTGTATCTCTCGGGAAGTTCAGGAAAATGCACGACCGTTTTCTATGGAAGTAGCATGGGATTACTCCCCAAACGCAGGACTATTGCCACACAATTACCAACTACCTTGCACAAGTACGATGCTTTCATGATGTCTCACGTCGAAAATTGCCACGTGATCTCAGATCTTGTTGCAATGCACACCACTTTCTCTTGAAACAGGACATCTTGGTGACTACCTGCTCCATCTATTGCCCCACACCATCCATGGCGTCTATGGTGGTCAACCACCTCAAGATGAAGAGCGACATTCAGGTGGTTGTTGGATCTGTAGGTCTGTCAAAAAATGCTTGTATGTAGATTGGAGTTTTAAGATGCTCTTTATGTGAGCAAGACCATCAAGAAGACGTTTCATAAAAAGATTGAATTAGGACAATTTAAGGCCAACGTCGAAGGTTCACATCGCACACTCTTCTGTAAAAGAGAGAAATGCAGTGTAGTGAATATCACCTGCCCCACATTAACATATTTTGGGTAAGGATCCACTTCTGCCTCGTTTACCTGTATTCATCTTTGCACTTACATTTCACTTCACAGTCCTATCACCTCGGAGGTATGGGCTGCTCCAATGGCGTGGTGGCAATCAACATGATCCAGGATCTCTTGAGGGTAGGGTCAAGAGAGAGTGTTATATTTATGCTGCACATGCCTCGTTTTTTTTCTGATAGAAGGAACAACGTCCAGCTCATACTCCAGTGGCATTTTCCTGGTGATTGCTGCTTCCAGGCGCACCCAAACAAAAATGCAGTGTTTGTGACCACGGAGGTGACCACACCAGCATTTTACGGGGGCCATGACAAGCACAGGATGGTGAGGTTGTTTTGGGTTGCTTTACTTGCTTCCTGGCTTGCTTATCAAAGGATGGGCGTTTGTTGATCTTCATGATCTCTGTAACGAATTTGGTATGCCATCTTTATTTGTGGAATTGAAAGATAGCAAGCTTGCATTCAGACTTGGCGACATGCACAAATGTACATGCACATATTCTTACTCAAAATACACAGGTGACCAACATGCTCTTCCGCATGGGCGCCGCGGCGGTGCTGCTCTCCAACAAGTCCAGCTGGCCAGCCCCCAAGTACAAGCTGACAGCCAACCACCGTGTTCATTTGGGCCAAAATGATGAAGCGTACACGTGGGTATATCAAAGTCCGGCATTCATAGGGTCACTGGTTACGTGTTGTGCCACAAATATGGAGCAGGAGTATATGTGTGGTAGAATTATTTGTGGTGTTACTTCAAACACTCATGACGTGAAAGGAAGGAAGAGAGGATTGCAGTTCCAGCCCAAAGCCCTTGAAGTGTACACGCCTGATTGCACCGCTTCCTTTTTCTTGCAGTGCAATTCAGTACGGCCCAGATGAAGCAGGGGTCAACGGGATCTACTTGGTAAGAAATAACCTACCTAGTTAAGACTGAAGCGCTGACAAAGGCTTTTAAAATCCAAGGCATTATTTCCACTTTCTCTAAACTGTAAATGCTGACTAATACCTAAATACCAGGAGGAAAAAGACATGACTTGAGTCGTAAGTCAGCTGTGACTTTGTCACTCAAGAGTAGCATGTTGCATGTTGCACCTACTGCCTTTGCTCGGCCTTCCCAGGGCAAAAACGTGGTCAGCCAGGCTTCGCTGGCACTCACCAAAGCGTTGTGGAAGGTTGCCCCCAGTGTGCTGACTCCCGGGCAGAAAGCAAAGTTTGCAGTGATCTGGGCAATCCGAAAGTTGTTTGGGCCTGATGCAGCACAGCCCTACACCCCTACTTTCTCTGGCGCTCCCGTACAGCACTTCCTTGTTCATGCAGGTGCGGGTTGAGGGGCTTGCTGAAGGATCTGAAAGAAGTTGCGAAATTGTAGCTTTTTTAATTTTCCAACATCCTTTCCTGCTACGACAGAAAAGTAAGACGCTTGAAATTAAGCTGCAAGCAGTTCCAGGACATTCCAGGTTTGGATATGTATGATATTTGTGCATTTCCAGGCTTGTGTGTGTGCGCACGTATGTAAGAAACGATTGAAACTGAAGCCTTTGGTTCATATGATTCCATCTTAAATGTGACTTCAACTCTCAACAAACACAGGAGGAGCCAAGGTCCTTGATGGCATTGGCAAAGCGCTGCAACTGACTGAGTACGACATGGAGCCCTCACGCATGGTTTTGCGCGACTATGGTGTGTTCAACCGTTTTGGATAGCAGCAAAACTAATCCAAGTACATGTGCTTATTATCTTTGAAATAAATGCATTGCTACTGCTGCTAACAGATAATTTTTGCTTTTCCACATTGACCTTTATTTTTTTTGAAAGTCAAGGAACGCATGCTTTTTAATAAATTGTTCACAGGCAACGTGTCCTCCTCCACAACCTGGTACACACTGGGCTTCATTGAGAGCATGCGTGGCGTGCGCAAAGGAGATACAATTCTACAAGTGGGCGTGGGCTCAGGCATCAAGTGTGGGATTAATGTGTGGAAGGTGCGTACATTAAAGCAATATTTGGGTGGGTGTATTGGGTGGGTGATACGACAAGGTAACTTTCATGCTCCTTTTAAATGTTGCCCTGTTGTTGGCCCAGCCTTGGCCTGCTGTACTGTGTGATGCTGCTTAGTTACAAGCAATTGTATTGTAACGATTTGCGTGATCTTAAAATACTCCTAACGTGCATTTGGATCAAGAGAGTGTAACTAACTAAAAGCTGGTTTGTGCAGGCTTTGAGGGACATTGACTGTGTCCACAATGCCTGGGCTCATCGCCTGGACGAGAACCCAGCTCGAGTGGACTACCTGAACGCCCAGCAGACGGTAGACTGCGGCGGCCATGCCATGATTCACACAGCAATGAGGGTGCTGTTCATGGTGAGTGCTGTGAAGGTTTTTGCAACAAAAGGAGCATTGTTGGCTTGCAATCAAGGTTTGCGCAGCCTGCTTTTTTTGACAAGGACCAAAATATGGCTTTAACAATGCTTATACACCAATGCTCCTTCCATTCATTGCGCTTGCAGCTGCTGATGGGCGCTATGATGTTCATGTTCATGGTTTACCAGGAGAGGCTTTCAAATTCTGCCACATCCTCAGCCGAGTTGTAGTTGGAAACATAAAAATTTGCTTGGCTAGCTGACTGCTGCATATCTTGATGACTTAACAAACTCACTTGACTGATGCTCTATGTGAAGGTAGTACAATTAGACAGTGTGATATCCTGCAATGATACATTGGCTTTCCTCTTTTTTGTTTGTAGAAAACATTGGTGAGTTTTAAATCAAAGAGAACAACATTCCTGGCGACACGTAACTTTTTGAACATGTGAAAGAGAGAACTTTTTGACTGACAGTATGTGCTTGAGAGACGCAAAATGAATGTGAAGACATTAACAAGGTGGATTTTTTATAATTCATTAAATGGCACTTTGGTACCAGGATTTGTAGATTTCCTTCATTAAAAAAGAAAGATCAATGAGGATAGGGAGAGCAAACTTGACCTGCAACCGATTACGGGTGACAAGAATACTGGAATGGTAGTGTGCGTTTGGTATGGACAAGTTTGGCAGCGTAATTGACAAAACATGAAGCTTGGAATCAAGGTTCTTAACTCTTTGAAAATCAAGACCCAGCTACAGCGTGTGATTGTTGTAGATGGTGCCACTCCCAAAAGGATGGTGTGGAGGGCAATGAAGGCTCCTTGAAGGATGGTGCCGAGGCCTTTGTGCTGTTCTTGCGCGGCGCTCAGCTAATTCTGAGGTCTAGTGTCCTCACAGTGCTCGATCTTGACGAGATGGATGTATCGTTGGAGAATGCTGAAATCTTTGGGTCGGTGATGTCTGGGGAAGGTGGATCTGTTGGTGGCGGCTGGCGGTGCTGTAGAAGTGCTCCTGGTCTCCCTCAGCAGGTTCCTAGTAGCTACCCTTGTTGTAGTTACCCCACGAACCACCACGACCACTATTTCCACGGCCTCCGCCACGGTTGTTGTTGTGGTGGTGGTGGCGCTGCCTCTTCATGGGGCTTCCGTTTGGGCAGTCCTTCAGGAGGTGGTCACCCCCGCAGGAGTAGCAGCCGTTAAAGGTGCTGCCGCCACCGTCCGAGCGACCACCGCCTCCATGGTTGCCACGGCCACGCTGCATAGGTTTGCGACCACGTCCACGGTTAAAGTGTTTCTTTCCGGACAACCTTTCAGCGTTTCCTAACACATTTGCAGCACTGGGGTTTGCTTTGGGCTCACTTGCTGCTGTCACGTTTAAATATGCGGAAGTGCCCCAAAATCCTTTTCTCGCATGCCATTGCATACTCAATGCACTTTTGCAAGTCAATCCAATTCCCCCCCTCAAAAGGATGTGCGCATTGTTTACGCATCTCAGGAGAGTACATGCCAGTGACAAACTTATCACAAACGATTATCACCGGGATAGCAGGTGCAGCAAAGACGTTGTGCCTGAACTTTACGGAGTAATCAAACATGGTTTCCTCTTTCCCTTGTTTTATTTCTCCTCTGGTTATTTTGATCATGGCGTCATGCTCAGGGTCGCACAAGTCTTTTCCAACAAGCATTTTAAATACTTGCACAGCCTGTTCCCAGCTCACCTCGGCGTGGTTCTCCTCACGCAGCCTTTCTGTCACCAGCTCATAGGCGTGCCTCAGCTCGCCATCGAGGGATGCGCCTAGCATGC
>Ga0307963_1002317_pt1 | contig 15015 bp, 21 predicted proteins | sample OrgLakmetagen594_FD_201829 | JGI IMG/M metagenome (GOLD analysis project Ga0307963, IMG submission 201829) | Saline water microbial communities from Organic Lake, Antarctica - #594 | ecosystem: Environmental > Aquatic > Non-marine Saline and Alkaline > Saline | place: Antarctica: Organic Lake...
TTGGTGCAAGCCCAGGGTACCCCCCAAAATAGCATAAATACGTTTTCGTATTATACGCGTATTGCGTATTAATAGCGTATTATACCGTATGGGACGTCTCAGAAGTCCGTATGACCCATCCCTGATTTTTTTAGTACGGTACGGCATAAATAAACGATTCTGGCCAACCTTACTCGATACCTCAATAAACTGCTCAATGCCTGAAGTCGCAGCGCCTAGTGCCAGCACTGTAGATAGTAAACTGAGGATATTTGGGGTTGGCCAGAACCACACATTTATAGGTATATACGGTGTACATACGGCATTTTTGCAAAAAAACCACCATCCAGACATTGCTTGCTTGTCTGGCCTTCTCTTTAGCATTAGCACGTTCCGCTTCCACAAGGGCTCACAATCCCATTCCTCGCTGTCTCAATCACAGCCCCCCATGACAGCAAAATAAGCAGTAGACTCACTTGTTTGGCCTTCTCTTTCGCATGCTGCGATTCCACAAAAGCTTGAGTAAGCCTACTGTGATCGGCATCTTTTGCTTGCAGGGAAGCTTCCAAGGATTGTACATATGGCCTAAATCCGAGCTGCTCCTGCCGAACCCGATCTAAGACCTACAGAACACACAGAGCGAGGGAGTGCATACATGCAAGCAGAGAGCGTGAGGGGCAGTGGAGGAATTGTTGACACACGCAATGACGCATGCACGTGACTCACACAAACACACAAATACACACACACAACGAGAGAGCTACAGCAGGTGCAACCACATTACCACACAGACATGCGAATAAGCCGATACCAAAACCATAATTTCTTTCCTCCCCCTCCCACCGCCTGGTATCCCTCCACACCACACACAATATGAATTCAGGCAATGCAATAATTGTAAAATAGAAGAAATCTTTCTTATGTTGTCACCCTAGTCTGTCACCTTCCTTTGTGGCCTAAACATTCAGACCGTCTGAAGGGGCCTTATCACGCATACAAGCAAGTGCATGCACTTCCCCACCTGCTCGTACATGCGACGTATGCTCTGCGCTTCATTAGCTTTCAGCTGCGCCTTTGTTAAACGGTTCTCCAGCTGTCTGATGGCCCTGCCCTCCTTACTATCCCACGCTAAGGAAGCGCTGACTGTGCTGCTCACAGCGCTGGCCCCACACACACTCGTGGTGGTGCTGCTGCCACTGATGCTGCTGCCCGCTTTGTCTGGGCTGCATGTGTGTGTAATGTGTGTGTGTGTGTGTGTGTGTGTGTGTGAGTATGCATGTAGGTGCGGGTGTGGAAGAATGTATGTTTGTGGAATCTTACTTATTGTTCTTTGTGTGCTCACAGCTTTTGTGTACGCGTATTTGTATTTTTTTTGAGCTTGTGGGCATATGCTAACACTTATCTCACCTATGGCTTCCTACTGCTCTGTGCAGCTCTTGCAAGCTGTCCTGGCAGTTTGACAGCTTAGCCACTGCTGTTCTTTTTTCCTGAAGGCGTGCAAAAGTGTCTCGTGAACAACTTTTAGTGTGCGTAGGCAGTGTGTGTGTGTGTGTGCGTGTGTGTGTATGTAGGCCCTACTTTCCTCTTTCTGGCTGCACTTGCACTTGCACTCGGAAACTGTCCCTTGCTCAATCCTGGTGTGACTACGAACGGTCGCAACCTGCCACACATAGACGCATATCGCCTTAATCCAGTTTGCTCCTCACCTGCATGAGCTTGTCGTAATGGCGTCGTAAGTCATGCACCCTCTTCTCCAATGTGCTTGTACTTTTGGCAGCCTGTGTGAGTGTGATTATAAAAGCCACATGTCATACTTGTTGCTGTAAACAGGGCCCACAGATATGGTTTGCCCGCAAGATGGCCATTACAAATGTACAGGCAAATAAGCAGCATCCATCCCTGCACCTGTTCCTCAGCAGCTGTAGATTTCAGGGAGCAACCATCCCTTCGTTGCATGAGCTGCTGCTTGTATTGCTTATTCTCCTGCTTCAGAGACATCCATAGCTGTCTATTCTGCTTAATCGTGTCCTGCATTGTTGTCTCTGCCTCGGCCGACTCTTTCTCTGTAGCGCATCGTGTAATTTGCTGTGCTGTCAAGGTCAAACTATTGTGTATCTGTCTTGCCTGTAAAGCTGACATCTAGTAGACTTACCCAGTATGGCACATTGCTCATGGAGCCTTGCGATCTGCTGTTGCAAAATGCTGTCGGGCTTTTGAGCTGGTCTTGCAGACCCTGCTCTTCCTGCATCTACTCCTGAGGCAGGCCTGGTCTTAGAGAGAAAGTATGGTGAGTTCACCTGAGAGTCATTTCTACTGCTCAGGGGCCTGCTGGACGGACTTGTCCGTGTCATTGATTCTTAATTTGCGTTTTCCTTGTTTCTGTGAATTCAGTAAATAAATAAAATCATCAAAGCATCAAATTGTTAAAAACTTTAAGCGACGACTTTTCGAAGGCACGGACAGATGTACGCCGTGCATGAATGCGCGTGCCGTGATATTCTTTATTACTAATTGTAAAACTTGATTGGATGCCAGAGAAGCTCCATACATGAAGTACCTACAAGAAAATAAGGTCAGTCAGGCCGTGGTAATTAAAATACGTTGATTACCCTCTGCTGCAAAATAATAGGCAGGTTCTCCCTTGATGCTCCATTTCCTTGCTTAAATTCCAGAGGGGAGCAAATGTCCTGAAATGTGACTTTTTTTTATGCAGACCATGTTTGATGAACATAACTAGATGTCCACAAAGGTTGGGGTCAATCGGACCACCCCAGAGGTCTGGTTGGGATTCCCGTTCAAATTTTGGCACTGAGTTCTCACTTTATAGGCCACTACTCCCCAACCAGAGCCTCTTTTCATCCCAAAACAAGATGGCAACTACCTTTATGATTTCATCCTGGGTTTTAAAGTGTTTGGTGAAGGGTGGTTTTCCACCTTTTTGGCACCCCTTTCGTTGATTTTCTCTGAGTGAAATGGCAATGGTGAAATGGGCCAAAGTGGAGTATCCGACCGTTTTGCCCCATTTTTGTGGCAATGGAATTCTTTACTGGAATTAGACGATTCTTATAAAAATGACAAAAATCAGGTCAGTGGGTGGTGAGATATGAGAGAATGGTGGTGAAGAATAGGGTTCACGTCGCGCAAAATTAGACGTGTGCGCCCTAGCTGGCAACATTAAGCTCAGGTGCTATCAGCAGCCACCTCTGGGTACCGAGCTTTATTGTTGCCAGCTGGGGCGCCCACACTCAATTCTTCACATTTCAAAAGTAACCCCATTGGGGGCCTCCGTCGACCCCCTCTGCTAATATTTAAGAGCCTGGTTGCGAGCAATAATTTCTTTAGACTAGCATTTGTAACCCTTGTAACCCTTAGACTAGCATTCGCACTTCTTGACTGAAGGATTTTTTTTGTAAATTCTTGTAATATCTAAGTGCCCAATCGTATTAAAAACAGAGCGAGTGGAGCAGATATGGCAAAAAAGGCGATACAAAGAGAGTATAAAAGGGAGGAGGGGTGGGGGAGCACCGCTCCCCTACCAGATGCAAAAAAGCAGGACATAGCGAAATAGAGCGTGTAGAGCAGATATGGCAAGAAAAGCGGTACAAAGAGAGCAAAAGGGAGGAGGGGGTGTGGGCCAATCCATCTAGTCATTGCTTTGATATCGATGCCGCGTCATCATCCCTACGGACTGTGTCACACGGCTTGTAAAGAGGAACGACCAGGAGGATCGCAGGATTGCTAGGCTGAAACCGGCTCATCTCGAGACAAAGTGAAATCAACCTTTTTAAACTCCTTAAAAAAAGCGTAGTCTTCCGCATCCGTGTTCCAAAAAGGGTGGAAATTATTAGTCAGGCAGAGTCGTGCGTTTTTTACAAAAATCATGCAAACAGCGTCTACGCTGCGCGCAGAGATAACTGCCTGCCAAACTCATCTGCTGCGTGCTGCGAAGTGACCGTCTTCTTTGATTTTGCTATCAGCCTTGGGAAATCAAGCCGGTGGTGCGAGATAAACTGGTAAGTCGTGCGCGCAGCAGCAGCCATAATGTCGGGTAGCTCCACCTGCCCAGTCGCGAGCTGCTGCAAGCTGACATCTGAAATCTGCTGCCGCAGCTGGGAAAACTCATCATGCTGCATTAAGCTTGCCCACGGCTCCTACGTGATCACAAAAGAAACGGATATTCAACCATGGGGTTGGCAAATAAGCATTGTTTCAGGGATTGTTAATCCAAACGTAGGTCAAATAACAGGGGATTGAACTCCAGCAGATGCACGTACACTCCCGCACAGGCACTTGCATGCACACATACATACCTGTGCGACGTACGAGAAGAGGCAAGGCACTTGGTCTGCATCAAACTTCTTCACAAGGCCATTGAAGTAAGAGGCATGCAGGCCAGCAAGAGACGCCATCTTGTGCACACCCATGGGCGGTGAGCCGATGCAGACAGCACTGAGGTTAAAAGATTGGAGAAAAGGGACTGGTTCATATGTTCATATGAAATTTATACGTTTCAAGACAAATGACGAGTGTTGATGATCTGCACCCAGTAACTCATACACTCAAATAGGTGTCAGACCGGCTCAGGAAATCAGATCACAAGCAAAGCTTGCAAGCAGGTGACAGGTGAAGGTGTGCGGCTGGTATGTTGTGGGTGCCCTTTGCCCCTCTAAGCGCTGATGATCTGACCAAACAGGAATGACCGTGCACACCTGTGTAAAGCGCCTGAACTGTCCATGACCGTGCACACCTATGTAAAGCGCCTGAGCTGTCCATGACCGTGCACACCTGTGTAAAGCGCCTGAGCTGTCCAGGTTGAGCTGCAAGAATGCACGCTCTGTCGTTGTGGCCAACACCCTTCCTCCTGGAGGTTGTTCCAGTGAAGGGCTTTGGTGGGCAGCTGGGCAGCCAGAGAACATGAAGACGCTGTTGCCTGGCAGCTGCGCGTGGTGAGGAGGTTTTATTCATCTTAGGGATGTAAGGTGTGAGCTGTGAACTGGACGTGGCAATGTTGGTGGTGCAAGGTCAAAAAATAAAAACAACGCAGGCTGTGAAAAACTCCTCCCCACATTAATTAAGGAAAAGGAGCAAGGTCAAAATGCAGGGACATTGGCGGTAAAGGTCTTAATGCAGGGGACTTATCGGAGGAGGGAGCGGTGCAGTATGAGACAGTACCAATATTAAGGAGGAACACCCTGGTGGTAAAGGGATGACAAAGCAGCGACCCGAGGAACCAACATGTCAAGGTACAAAACGATAAACAGCGACTGCGATTCCTTTTGTACGTACAGATAACAGATAACCCTTCCAAGCGCTGCAGCAGGCTGCAATCACGTGAAATACAGTGACCTGCATATAGTACAGCAACCTGCATTTGCCGTGAGTCCCCTGATGCACAAGAGCCCCAGGCAGGTAGGCAGGATGTAATGGACACCGCGCTTTATTTACAGTGCCCGCACCTGACACCCGACAACCTTGCTCGGAAACGCTTGCAGTAAGGGAAGCACATTTGGCTTATGCGCAGTGTCCCCATCGTGTTGGGCTAATGAGGCACAGCGTGCTAGGACAGACTCCCCCAGGGCCTGTGCATGTGGTACATGGATGAGGTTGAAGCTTAAACTTAGTGACATAGTTTTGTATTTGTTTGTACCCAAGTGAGAGTTCTGAGTGAATTGTGGATGAGGTGGGTTCATAATTGAATCGGAAACCAAACTTTGTGTCCTGTCTATTGAGCCTGAGGCCTGAGTGAATTGTGAATGAGATGGGTTTTAACTGAATCCAGAAACCAAACTTTGTGTGTCTCGTCTGTTGAATCTGAGTTTGAGGCCTGAGTGACTGTACAACTCTTTTCACAACAATCAAGACTAGAGGGCAGAAATATAAAGAAGAGGGCATCTGCCTAGATTCAACTGGAGGCTTGTAAGCAGCAATTGTGCTGGGAGTGCAATGGTAGCTCAATTGGAACATCAATTGCTCCTGCTTGTGTGCCTGCACATCAGTGTGGGAACACGCTTGCATCCTTCAGCCTTAGCAAAGCACTCGGTTTAAATGACAGCACTCACCCTGCCCACGCTGCGTGAGTTGTAGTGCTGCAGCAAAATGTTTTCGCCAAACCGCCTCGACAGCTTGGCGCAGGTGCCTGAAAATGGATCACAGGCGATAAAATCTTGGTGGGGAATGCAAAAGCCTGGATGGCTGCTCAAGTCATGCAACAGTTGGCGCAGGTGCCTGGAATGGATGACAGGCGATAATCTTTTGGTGGGGATTGCAAAAGCCTGGGACGGCTGCTCAAGTCATGCAACAGTTGACGCAGGTGCCTGAAAGTGGATCACAGGCAGGTTTGCTTAGGTAATATTCAAGGTCCCCTTTCTGACATATGTTTTCAGACGGCCCAATTACAAAAGACTTGGCAGCAGAGCTGTTGTGTTAAGATTCAAGGGCCTGGCATGGCTGCTTGGTTTGTATGATCAGTTTGTGCAGGTGGCTCAAAGTGGATCACAGTCTGAAAGTGATAGGAGATCAAACTACACTTACACCAAAGCATGTATGAAAGCTGTGCATGGAAATACCACATTGATTGTGACAGTCACTGAGTGTACAATATTCCAGTTAACCCTGAAAAGAGTCCTTTTAGGAAGTAGCAGTCCAAGCCAACAATTAAGTTACCTGTCTGGCCTGAAAGACAAAAGTCAGACACATATATAGGGCTGGCCTGAACCGTGCATATACGGTGTATATATGGTGTATACATGGTGTTTTTGGCAGGAAAATCACAAAACATTCGGTCATATACGGTGTGTTTGTACGGTTCTGGCCAAGCCTACACATATACACAAGCACAACGCCTCCAGCTGCCCACGTACCCGTGCATGCATCCATGCGTTGTGCTAGAACTTAGGGAAATAAGAAATAAGCAGTGTCCCGTATTTGCAGGTAAGAAAGGAGCACACACGAACCCTAACACACCCATGGGGTCATTGCTGCCCCACGCACTTGAAGCACACCTACACCTACACACGCCACTGCTTTGAAATATGTTGCAACGTTGACTAAATTTCTTTGCTTGTATACCTAAAGTAAGAGCGTACCGAGCATCAGGTACTGAATTTGTTGCTGGTTTTATAAAAGAAGCAGTCGAGTAAATTTCTGTCCCTATAGAGATCTCTACCTGCTGCGTAAATGTTGGGATCTGAAGTGCATAGGGCAGAGTCCACTACCACTCTTCCGTCAAACACTACGCCATTGCTGTTAAGGGCTTCAAATACCGTGATGGGGACCTACAGAGGTTAAAACGGTAAGAGCATATTGCTTCGTATGTTCATGCCTGTGTGTGTGTACGTGCGTACGTGTTTCTGTGTGTGGGACTTTGTATGTGTATATGTGTGTGTATGTGTGTGCTTGTGTGTGTGTGTGTGTGTGTGTGTGTGTGTGTGTGTGTGTGTGTGTGTGTGAGAGAGAGAGAGAGAGAGAGAGAGAGAGAGAGATAAGAGAGAGAGAGATATAAGAGAGGGAGAGAAAGAGAAGTCATGAGCATCAACTTAACACTCAGAATTTGAGTGCACACCGTTGTTTTGTGCGCTACCACCTTGTCCATCAATCAGAAAACAACATATCCTGTGTGCGTACACCAACCTGCACGGGCTGGCATCCGATGACCAGGTCCACCACCATGTCTGCTACAGCACTACCCTCCTCAAACTTTGCAGTGGGTTTTAATGCATTCTCCTCTGCGAAGCGTAGTGAGCTCAAGCGCGCGTCCACAGGCTCCGGCAGGGCGATTTGCATCTTGCCAGCACTTTCATGCAGGACAAGGGCCATCGGATCTGTAGTTCTGGATGGGGCGCACCAGCTTGCGAGTTTGTCCATGCCGCCTGTGAGGAGGGTGGAGGGGTGTCAAGAAGGTGAGGTCTTGGGAATGAGGAGACGCTGTTTATTTGACGTGTACGTGTACTTACGTGTGTGCGTGTGTGTATGTGTGTGTGTGTTTTAAAGGAGGCGCACCAGCTGGTACTCTTGTAAAAATACATACATTGATGTGAACACATGTGTACGCATGCATGTGTGCACATGTTCATGCGTATATACTAGATTTCCATGTGCTCACGTACATGTGCATGTACATCTTGCGTATCTTGCATGTGTGAATGGATTTAAAAACAAAAGATGGAGAAAGAATGCATGAGCACATGTGTCCACAACTGCAAGGTATGGCTCACCTCTAACTTCGAGCACAGACAGCGCCTGATACGCGTCCAGGGAAGAGCCATACACAATTATCTTGTCCATAGTAAGGGAGTCACCAAACATGAAGTCAGCAGTCAGCTCTTGAGCTCCGCAAAGAGCGCCAGCAACTTCTGGGTCACGCTGTGTGTGTGTTAGCGTGTATGTGTGTGTTTGTGTGTGCACGTGAAAGAGAGGTGGCATGCCTCCAAATACGCATGCGCAAGGTGTAAATGTGTATGTTTGCGTTTGTTAACACATGCGTATGAATGTGCTCCACATCATCTTGCTCTTTAGGCGCACACGGGTGTCTTGGTGCACAAAGGAGCCTCAATATCATTCAATCACTCTATGCCAGCATAAAAGTGAACTAGAAAGGACAACCAGCTCGTTTTGGTACTTTTGTCGCTCGCTTAGAGCTTGAAGGGCTCACAAGGGGGTAGGGCTTGCAGAAGGACGTCATATGGTGCAAAAAAGAATCCAAGTACCAATGCCCTTGCCTTTATGTGTCAAGACACATACATAGGGTTGGCCAGAACCGTATATATACACCGTATATGACCGTATATTTAATGATTTCCCTGCCAAAAATACCGTATATACAACGTATATATATGGTTCTGGCCAACCCTACACATACATACTCCCCAGGCGCTAGAAATGTGTCATACATCGGTTGCTTTTCAGCTGGCACAACACGGCTCTGCTTGCTTGCACAGGGCCCTGATCAAAGAGGACCCACATGTGCAAAGGTGCTAGCCGTAGGCTCCTGCAGCCCGCAGGTGATGACCAGGAAATCGTAATTCAGCTGCACACCATTGCTGAGAGCAATGGCACGTGCAGCTCGGTCCAGGCCGACCATGTCAGCGTCCAGCACAGTCACGCGCGCTTGCAAGCCCAGACGCGCAATTATACCTGCAGCAGTTTTTGTGCGTTGAAAGGCGCTGTGTGAGTTGAACTGCAGTAGGACTAAAGCAGGGCCGTCTGTTCGACGCATATGCCAGACACGTGGAGGTTTCTGATTGAAAGATTTGTGCACAGACTAGGAAAACCGTGTGCACGGTTGTATAAGCTTGGTCCTGGTCAGACCTGGATAGCAAGCATGCATGCCAGGTTCCTGTTGCCTTTTAAGGAAGACTTTGGTGTTTGTATTTAGCTGGCACCTAATTGAGGTGACTCAATTAAATACCCTTGCTGCCCCCCCTGGCATGTTGGCTTTGCCGACACAGGCCACTTGGCAGCACACAAGCACACAAGCCACTTGGCAGGTGATTGCTGAGTTGATCATTGCTGTAAGTTAGCTGAAACAAGCATATCAAGTTGCCACATTAATTGCTCCAAGTGTTGCATACCTCCAGCCTTTCACAGGCACACACAGAGCCTCATTTCCCATCTTCGTATGATGCATTACCACGACTGCTGGTGGCCACGTAATCTCACACACGATGAGTGACCTTCCATTTTTGAAGAGACATGCACACCCACACAGCTATGTACCGCAAAGTATCGTGCCTATCTAGCAACTTTGTAGCCGCATGATCAAAAAGCCACGCACAGCGTTCTGCTCGTCACTCACTCTTGGTGTACTGGCTGGTCACCCCCCCCACTGAGATGCCCGTGGGTGCCAAGAGTGTGATGTAGTTGAGGCTCAGCTGCGGGTGAAGGATGATGTGCTCCAATGCTGACAGCCCGGCTTCGCTGGCGCCCACCACAACCACCTGCGGTTAGGTCGTACCAGGGTTAGGGTTTGCCAAAATTGTATACGTAGGGTTGGCCAGAACCATATATATACGGTGTATATACGGTACTTTTGGCAGGGAAATTACAAAATGTACGGTCATATACGGTGTATATATACGGTTCTGGCCAACCCTATGTATACGCAAACCGTATATGACCGTATGTTTGGTGACTTCCCTGCTATAAGTATTGTTTTTTGTTTACATACACCGTGCATGCACACACGTATACCGTTGCATATATGATTTTGGTTAACTCTCACCAGGATGCAAGTGTGTGAGTGAATGAGGTCACAGGGATTAGCATGTTCCAGTTGCGCTCTACTTGTTGAAAACCAAGGAGGTGGTCTACAATGAATAATTGCCAGCAGCAAGCGTGCACCTTCCAACAGAGCTGACAATACACAGGAATACAACTGTGCTTTGATGGCGCCAAGGCAAATCAATGTGACTTGGATAAGAGGAGGCTTGCCGCAAATAGTCCACCGCCCATTATGGAAAGCTCACCTGTGCGTTAATTCCTTGCTTTGGCAGGAAGGCACATCTCCGGCTGAACATGTACAGCGCGAACTCTGCCTCCATGCCGGGGGGAGGGTCTTGGTGACGGGGTGGAACCTGTGTGTGTTTTTGTTTGTGCATGTGTTTTTGTGTGTGCATGCATTTGTATGTGCATGCATATGTAATATGTACACATGTGTTTTTGTGTCTGTGCATACATGTGTGTGTATGCGGATTCGTTTGTGTGTGCTTGTGTGATAGCGTCTCTGGCACATGCAGGCAGTGCACACAAACAGGCAATGGCAGTAATAGTGTGCACAAACAAGCAATGAAAGTAGTAGTATGGGATTAGGTAGATCAGATCGACAAGGTATGGGATTAGCTAGATTAGGTTTGGGAGTATGCAGCAATTAAAAAAAAGAAACTGGTGTGTCCAGGAAGGCGGTCTCCTCAGATCAGGCTTTGAATAAGCATGCTGTTCATTTTGCTGTGGGAGCACTAACAAAGAGGCTACCGACATTTTGGCACAGTCACTCTGGAAGATCCCATATTATTATTTAGGCTCAAGGAGACGGTGCCATGCTGCGATCAACTGTGGGTGCAAACTCCTTCCTTCATACCTGTTGCATAGTATTCAGCGTGTCTGGTATGGCTTGCCCAGGGGGCAAGGCGTAGTAGAGCACTGTTTTCTGCACACACAGCAATTAGGGGATTAATGTGGTGAATAAAAAAGGTCCGGTTCCTATTCAGAGGTTTTTGGATCAATCCAGCACCAGGTGCTCTCACACTTGTCAATGCAATGGTCGCAGTACTGCTACGAAAAAAGGTCAAGAACACTACCAATTCCAAAATAAAGTGCTTTTGTACAAACAGCCTCAATTACAGGATTCATCCTCTGACAAAGTACGATGTCAGCACAGATATAAAGTATGCACCTACTCTTTGAGCGTGCACGCAGTGCATACAAGCACACATGCCTACACCCATGCACACACACACACACTCGCCTCAGAACAAGGCTCACCTTTAAGATGCGCTGCATACAAGCACACATGCCTACACCCATGCACACACACACTCGCCTCAGAACAAGGCTCACCTTTAAGATGCGCTGCATACAAGCACACATGCCTACACCCATGCACACACAAACACACACACACACTCGCCTCAGAACAAGGCTCACCTTTAAGATGCGCTGCATACAATCACACATGCCTACACCCATGCACACACACACACACACACTCGCCTCAGAACAAGGCTCACCTTTAAGATGCGCTGCATACAATCACACATGCCTACACCCATGCACACACACACACACTCGCCTCAGAACAAGGCTCACCTTTAAGATGCGCTGCATACAAGCACACATGCCTACACCCATGCACACACACACTTGCCTCAGAACAAGGCTCACCTTTAAGATGCGCTGCACCCCACACAGCAGCTCACGTGCACGGTGCACAAAGATGGGGTTCATGCACACCATGTCAATCTCCGCATGCTCTGGTGCCGGGTGGTGTGGGAGGTCGATGAGGTGCGAGAGCGAGAAGTTGGCCTTGAGCATTCCAAGGTCTACACTGGTGCTGATAGTGACAAGACCAACGACTTCTCCCTGCAACGGAAAGGCCGGTCGGGCAAGGAAAAGGCATGTGCTTGGGACGGACGATAAACAGTAGCAAGGACAGCGATGAGCATGACAGTATGCACGATATGATTACCTGAGGCTTCACTCTGGAGAAATGCTGCGCCAAACATACACATACTGTTATCATGTACGGTATCTCGGCGCGCACATTTCCACACGCATGCATGCACCAGCACCCCCATCCCAGTAAAGTCACGGCAAGCAATGTGCACACCCATACCAAAGGGGGTAAAAGTGTGTGAGCAACCTGCGTGTGCAAAAACACATACACACACACTGCACCTGCACAGCTGCCACCACCGCGGTGCCCCTCCCTAGTGCAGTCCTGAACAGGTCTTGAATGTGTGCAGAGTTGGGCATCCCTGACACCAGAGTGCTGACTCCCTCTGCATCTGCATCTTCAGCAGGCCGTACTTCAAAGCCCTCCATCAGGGCGTGCCTGAGTGACAGTGAGGATGGGTAGGGTGTTGTCTCATGGATTGTATTTGCTTCTTCAGCAGGCTACACTTGAAAGCCCCCATCAGGGCATTCTGTGGCGGTGGTTGTGGTGGGCATATGGGTGGGTTGGCCTGCACCAGAATATGTGCGGTGTACATATTGTACTTTGGGCAGGGGAATCACCAAATATATGGTCACATATGGTTCTGCATTTATACGGTTCTGGCCAACCCTACATACGTGCAACACATTACACATGGAACAAGAGTTGAGTGGGTTGCTGTGCATTTGGGTGCATCAAGAACGTCAAGGTGTACTTTCAATTCGCACTTCGTGGCTCTCAAAACTCCTATGATGCATGCCTTTATTTTCACAAGCAGGTGTGTGCATGTATATACAAGGTAACAGCAGGATTATTGCACACAGCTTTTCAGGCTACAGAGGTGATGCCAACGATTTCATCAAGTCTGATGAATCCACATGCTCCATCATTCAAGGCTCAGCAAGCGCAGGATGCTATACAGCAGGACGTGTCCAGGTGTGCCAAGCACGTGCTCCTGAGATCAGAAGGGTTTTCGAAAAAGGATGCAACTAAAAGAGGGAAAGAGGTAGGGTGCGTTGCTTTCAGTCACCTGTTGATGAGGTACAGCACCTCAGGGAAGTTGGAGCCAGGTGTGGGATCCAAACGTGTGAAGGAAGACACAAGGGGGGGCTCAGTGGAATCGTGGGGAAGGGTGAGCACACAGTACTGCTTGTCTGGAAAGGCGTTGAATGCTGCACATGCATGAAGTGTATGTGTGTGTGTGTGTGCGTGTGTGTATGTGTGTGTGTGTGTGTGTGTGTGTGTGTGTGTGTGTGTGTGAGCGTGTATATGTGTATGTGTGTGTGTACCTGTGTGTGTATGCTCATAGAAGTGTTCAGAGACGGTGCACAAATCAAGGCAGGCGTGTATGTTTGTTATCGTGTGTGTTTGCTTCTGTGTGTGTACGCACGACAGGGATCTAGACCTGACGACCAAAAGTTGGCATCATTGCCCGTTCTGCACAAGGTTGGCGTACAAGATTGTCAGTGCTGCACACTATATACTGGTCATGTGAGCTGAATGCTTACACCTGGATAAGACTGCGTTATCCCAACCTTGGACAGACCTTCCAACAAGGGATTCATAACTTTCCATAAAGGGCAAGAAAATTGAATGACCAGGAAGGGATCCCTGATGTAAATCATAGCTTCTGCAAGAAATTTCACGTCTATGCCTTGTAAGGCAGGTCTAAGCAGGGATTGAAAGCGACCAAAAAATTGTGATCCTGGCCTAAACCAGACCTTCCTGCACGAATATGTGCAACAGTGCCTCGTAAGGCATGCCTGCGCAGGAACCAACAGTGATCAAAAACCTATAGCCATAGCGGTAGCCATACCTTCCTGCAAAAAATTCCACGCCTGTGCCTCGTAAGGCACGTCTAAGCAGGCCATGGTGATGGCAAACACAGAGGCTTGCACCAGGTCCTCTGCCTCCTCGTCCTCGTACACGGAGCACATGTATGCCATCTCTGCATGCACCTGATAAGTTGCGAGGAGGAGGTCTAATTGGGGAGGAGGTGTAATTTGGGAAGAGGGGCATTGAGTCTTTGGGTCAAGAATTAAAGTTCCTGCCAGATTTTTGTACTTCAAAAACATGTTTGCCACTTCTGCGCGTGATTGTAGCTATTGAAGAGGGAGAGAGGCTCGGCAGCCATAAGGCTCCTGCCTTGGCCTTGCACTCGGGGGACATGCACGCCAACTGCAGCATCCCAGCCTGACAGACTCTTATTTTTAGAAGTACACTTCATTTTACATTGACTTTGTACCGCTACAGTCTGCCCATCTACCTGCTGTCCCTCAATAGGTTCACAAACATTACACACGCAAGCGCAGATGCACGTGTGTATGTCTGTGTGCGGCTTATTGCACACACACACACAAACACATACACACGCACGCGCAGATGCACACACGTGTTTGCTCCTCTTCCTCAGCGAGCTCATCCAACATTCCTGCACCTACCCGCCTCGTGAAGGACACAAACACAGGCACATATACAAACATACACACAAGACACACACACACGCACACACACAACACACACAACCATTCACACCTCTCCTTCAGTAGGCTCAGCTGCAGCCTCCACGTCTGCCTGTGCGACCTCACCCTCAACATCCACACACGACACACACGCACACACACAACACACACAACCATTCACACCTCTTCTTCAGTGGGCTCAGCTGCGGCCTCCACGTCTGCCTGTGCGACCTCACCCTCAACATCCACACACGACACACACGCACACGCACACGCACACAACCATAACCATTCACACCTCTTCCTCAGTGGGCTCAGCTGCGGCCTCCAAGTCTGCCTGTGTGATCTCACCCTCAGCATCCTCCCCCTCCTCTCCCCCACCCCTCTGCTCTGTGAGGGACAGGGTTGCCTGCACGTCCGCATCAA
>Ga0307963_1002319_pt1 | contig 15005 bp, 17 predicted proteins | sample OrgLakmetagen594_FD_201829 | JGI IMG/M metagenome (GOLD analysis project Ga0307963, IMG submission 201829) | Saline water microbial communities from Organic Lake, Antarctica - #594 | ecosystem: Environmental > Aquatic > Non-marine Saline and Alkaline > Saline | place: Antarctica: Organic Lake...
CCTGTACGAATTCACCCTGGACGACGGCAGCAAAGTGACCCTGAAGGGCAACGAAGAAGTGGAGTACGACGGCGAACTGCATTCCGCCGCGAACCTCTTCGACGCCCTCAAAGAAGGCACTTACGGAAAGTACTGAGGATTATTTAGCAACATAAACCCCTTATTAATTAAAGCCTTAAAGGGTCTTAGTGTCTAATATGCTGTCTGGCATGATGACACTAAGATCCCTACAAGCTAAAGTAGTGTTTAATACATTGATATTGCTTTGCTAGTACAGGTGAAGAGTCTAACAAAGGGGTGCGTTACAGATGGAGCTTTTTTTCACGGACGACAAGTTCAAGATTGGGGGGCATTCTTTCCCGAAGGTCCCCTTTTTTGTCGATGAACAATACAAGCTTATCGATGAGATAAACGAATTCTTCACGAATGATTTGCTAGTGGATGGACAGATCAATTCTCCGAAGACTTGGAAGAGTTATGCCTACTGGCTGAGCGATTTCCTTCAGTGGGCCGAGGGTAATGGCGTGAACTGGAAAGCTGCCGACAAGAAAGAAATCGTTGCCTATCGCAACTGGTCGCTAGAGGACTGCGGCCTTGCTCCGGAAACCGTTAATTCAAGGATCGGCGTTTTGAAGCGATTCTATTCGTATGCTGCTCGCTCCGGCTTAGTTCAGAAAAACCCGATTGAAGAAGTCACCAGCAAAGCTTTTGGTCACGCTGACTCCGACTTCCTTTCGCATGCCCATAAAATTGCCCTGAAACGCAATGACCTCAGTGTAAAAGTCAGCCATGAACTGCCCCAGGTGTTTGCAGACCACGAGATCAAGAGGCTTTTCAGCGCGGCTAAATCAGAGCGACTGAGGTTAATGATGCGGCTAATGTTGGAATGCGGACTTCGTCGTGATGAGGTGGCCAGACTACCTAGTTCGGCGGTCGAGGATGCAATTCAAAGCGCCCAGCAACAGGGTCCTGGGAGTGAAATCGGTTTCTACTTACCCGCCAATATCTGCAAGGGTGGCAAAGCGCGGACGGTAATTCTCTCCTACCCCACTGCCATGAAGCTCATGCAGTATCGAGCCACAATGAGGCCGAAACTGGTCAAAAAGTACAAAGCCCAGCAAAAGGCCGCTCCCGAGGCTTTCTGGCTTACCCAACTAGGCACAGCATACAAGGCAGAGTCTCTAACGACAGAAATCGAAAGGTTGGGCGTTAAGGCCAATGTCAAAAACGCTGGCCCGCACAAGTTTCGACATACCTTCGCAACGACACTCTACGCAATCACGGGCGACCTGCGCCTGGTTCAGAAGCTGCTCGGGCACGCCCACATCCAGACAACAACGGTCTATGAGCACACCGCTGCTGTGGATCAGATGGGCTTCTTTGCTGACTATCAACGTCACCTTGACGACATGATCTCAGAAGGAGCCGCCTAATGGGGTCTCCTGGTCGAAAGAAAAAAGACTATGTCATGCGCGGGGCACCCGTTGCCGAGGCGATTGCTAACCTACCTCCCGACTACAGCTTTAGAGTTGACGGTCAGCTCATCGACTTTGAGCCTTACAAGCAATCTGGCGACCAGTCCAATGACATCGCCTGGGGCTTTGCCGTCGTCATGTGGCGCAGGCGTAATGATATTAGTGCGAAGACTGCGCGACTGCACCGCGTCGCAATTGACCGCTTTTTCGAGCACCTGATGGGCGAGGTAGGGCTGTTCTCCCTTTCAAGCATCAACCAAGCCGTCGTTGATTACTTCGCATACTGGATGAAGCACATCGCTCCCAAACGCCTGGGAGACGGAGAGCTTAGCGAAACCTCTCGCCGGAAAATTTGGGGCGTTGTTAGGGATTACCTCAATGATCTCATGCGCTACGGAATGATCGAGCAAGACATCGATCTGCCAACTCACGTCTTTGATTCAAGTACAGGAGATCAGTTTGAGGGCTACAGCCAAGACGAAGTTCGGCAGATCATTGCGGCCTGCCGCCATGACATTCGACTGGTTAGGAGAGGAGGTCGTGTTACAACAGATCATGCGCGTACTGCTTACCTCGCCAGACTAATTCCACACGCAATAATGGTATCTCTTAGGACTGGAATAAATCCGGAAGTTCTATTTGATATGGAGGTGACAGAGCACTCTCTAAAACCAAGCCACCTACTCCACTCCTCACGCCTGATATTGCCTGTCAAGAGACGCTCAGGGCACAGCATGAACGTTGAGCTGACGGAGGAAGAGGTCAGCGGCGTTCGGGTTAAAAACAACGTCGTCAGGCTCCTGGAGGAGGTAGAGCAGCTGACCCAACCGGCGAGAGACTCTCTGCCTGAAAATGATCCGTTAAAGAGAAAGCTTTGGTTGGTACGCCCGGATGAGGGCCAAATCGATACGTTCAATAACTTTAGCTATGCCCGCTCTATTGCCTCCTTTACACGCAGGCATAACATTGTGGATCACGCTGGAGAGCTGGTCGCAATCTCCTTACGGCGCTTCCGTCCTACCTTTGCCGAAGCCATGCTCAAAATTAGCGGTGGGGACATTCGTGACCTCCAAAAGCGATTGGGGCACGCCAACATCCGCACCACCATGGGCTACTTAGACCCGAATCTTGAAGAACGCAAAGAGGCCTTCCAGTACGCTGGAAGGGCCATGGTTGACTGGGCTTTCAAGGGCACTGGCAAGCCGTCTCTGAGCGATATAGCGCAAGAGTTGGACGTCACCTTGGATTCTGCTGAAAAGCTTGCTAATGGCGATTTCAACATGGGTGCTGCCAAGTGCAAAAACCCCTTCGACTCGCCCTTGAAAGGCATTAAGAAGGGGGAGCTGTGCACGGAGTATCTGGCCTGTTTCCGCTGCGGCAGCTGCGTCGTGCTGAAGGAAGATAGTCATCGACTGTTCAGCTTCTACCACTGGCTGGCCAGCAAAAAAGCTGTCCTCGGCATGGAAAAGTGGCAGGCCACCTACGGCTGGGTTATCGACATCATCGATAATGACATTGCACCTCAGCTGGGTGATGCGGAGTGGATCGCCCAGCAAAAGCAAAAGGCTAAAGAAGACCCCTTCCCCATGTGGCCTGCGGCCAATGACGCAGACGTCATTAACACGGAGGGGCTGCGCTAATGTCAGTAATGGAGATGAGCCTTTACCAATTCGAGTCTCTGCGAAAAGTTAAGAAGCTTGATCGTCCCAACATTCGAATTTCGCCTAAATCGATGTTTAAAGATTTCTCATGGGACCTCAGCAGCTTTGAAAAGAACCCCAACGTCAAGGCATCGTCGTCTGTGCTACATTTCGACTTTGACCTAAGGGATGGGTCAAGTTTGGCAGAAATTCGCTATGACACGCTTAGAGAGGGCTTCAAAGAGCTTATTTACAGCATGGCATCAAGCTCTAAGGGCAAGATGCCCTCTGTGTCCACTCTGAAATCCAGGTACACAGACCTGAGATTCTTCTTATATTGGCTGGTCGAGCGAAACATCTACTCGATCTCGGATGTAACGCCTGAAGATACGAACCAGTTCATCATTGAAGTGGCGAGACACGAAGTCCACCCGACGACCAAGATCGGTCGCATTCGAGCGCTTCAATACTTCTGGAAACACCGGAAAGACCTCACCTACCCCATCAGCTTTGATCCCCTGAACGGAAAAAGCGCTCAATCGGTATCCGGGGTTACAAAGGATGATCAGAAAGCTGAACGTTATGACTTTATTCCTGATGACTTGGCTCAAAAGCTGATCCGGTCCTGCGTGAATTTCATTCGTGAGCATGGCGTCGGAGTTGCGATTGCCGCCCAGGCCCGTGACAGAGCCAACCTGGAACAGATCAGTCAAGGTAAGTCGAATGCGAATCGGGACAGAGCTAAACGGGCGGCCCTTAAAGGAACTGGCTACAACAATGCGGAGGTTACGACTCTCTCACGCCAGCTCCTAGTGAGCTGTTACGTCGTGATCAACTTTTTCACTGGCGTCAGGGCCTCAGAGATGCTGTCTATGGGGCCTGACCAGATTCTGACGGAGAACGGTATAACCTGGATTCTCGGTCGGCAGCACAAGATCGAAAAGAAGCGTAAAAGATGGATGGCTCCTGATGTGGTGTTTGAGGCCCATCATTTGGCGAAATCATTGACTCACCCAATGAGAGAAGCGGTCGACTATGAGATCGAGAAAGCCGTCGATATTGAAGAAAAAAATAAACTGGTGAGCTTGCGTGGCGAGTTATTCATAGCCTGGTCATCAAAGAGAAAGCACGGCTACAACTTCGCTCATGCACCGCAGGTGGCCAATATCAAAGGTTCTATTCACTCAAGCCTCAAAGAACTTGTGAAGGTTTTTGATATCGTAGATGGCGAGGGAGAGCCTTGGCGGCTCCATCCTCACCAATTCAGGAAAAGCTTCGTTCGGTTTATGTGCTCCAATGCCATGAATATCAGGTACCTACAGGAGCACATGGGACATAAATCGCTGGACATGACCGCGTGGTATGACTCTGACGACTTTGAGCTAACAGGTGAGATCCTGAAGCAAATGAAGGAGTTCAAGAGTGAAAAGCTGGATGCGATCTTCAACCAAAACCAAAAGATAGCGGGAGCAGGCGCTCAGAGCCTCCTGAATGAGCGAAATGATTATTTCGTAGGGATCGCTACGGATCGTGGTAAAGACGATTTCATAGAGGATCTCGCGGACGATATCAGCCTGCGAGGCACTGGCCACTCTTGGTGCATGGGTGACTCTGGTAACGGGAATTGCACTGGCGTGGTCGGATGCATGATGGATATTGGCATGACCCAACGGTGTGAAAGTGCCCTGATTACGGAGGAGCATTTACCTGCTTGGCTGGACATAAAAGAGAGGAATGAACGATTGCTTTCCTCTCCAGAGATCGGTCGCTTTCAGAGAGAAGCAATCGAACGAGTACTCCAAGAAACCGTTGTTCCAACCATAAATGCACTGACCAATGGCCAAGAGGTTCCAAGCCATGGCCGCTAATAAAAATGCCGTGAAAGCACTAGTCAACCATAAAGCAGAACAGGAGCAGCTGAATCACAACAATATCGTTCAGGCGCTCGTCAGGATCAAGAACGGAAAAGCCGAGAAAGTCCCGCTGAAGCCTTTCGGGAAAGTTTCTGCCAAAGACTTAGCTGTAGAAGCTGGGGTTTCAAGAGCATCACTGTATGGAAACCACAAGTCGTTTCTCAAAGAGCTGAAAAAAATCAATGAAAAACGCTCTGTGGGTGTAACGGAAAAACGCAAGGAGCGCGAGGAAAAAGCTGCAAGTGATAAAGAGCTTATTCGAGAGCTTAATCAATCGAGGACACTCCTGGCTCAAGAGAACTACAGGCTTAACGAAGAAAACAAAAGGCTAGTTCGCCAAGTGGAGGCCTTGGTTTCACAGCTTGGAGAGACCGCGAATATCACTTCAATCTCAAAGACCGGAAAACACTCCGAAAGAAAACTCCCAACACATGGGGAATCCTGATATGGCAGCCGACATCACCGAACAAGCAGACCAGTACTTAGATTCCTTGGCTAAGGCGCTTGAAATCCCTCCCTCTCGCTATGAGCAAGCGGAGAGAAGCTACAAATCGCTGGGTGATTGGCTGCATCGAGAGGAGTCTACGGTTGCCGGATACGATCCCGAAGTGTTCGTGCAAGGATCATTTAAGTTGGGCACAGCTATCAGGCCCCTCTCTTCTAGTGAGGAATATGATGTCGACTGCGCATGCTCGCTGAAGGGCCTAACGAAGTCGAACCTTTCTCAAGCGGATCTAAAAGACCTTGTCGGGGACGAGATCAAACTCTACCGCAAGAGTAAAGGAATCGCGAAGGAGGCCCACTGCGGCCAGCGTTGTTGGCGACTGGAGTATTCGGACGGTGCTCAATTTCATATGGACATCGTCCCCTGTATTCCGAATGGGACGAGCCAGCGCCAGTTACTCGAAGCGAGAGGGCTTGATACCGCATTTGCCGACTCGGCGATTGCGATTACAGACAACGAGGTACTCACATATCCGTACATTACGGACGAGTGGCCGCGCTCGAACCCCAGAGGGTACGCTAAATGGTTCGAATCCCGCATGGGAGATGTCTTTGAGAGTCGCCGTAAAAAAATTCTAAACGAAATGCGTGAAAAAGACGTCACCGCAAGCGTCGAAGACATTCCTATTTACCGGGTTAGAACCCCGCTTCAGTCGGCAATTATGATCCTAAAACGTCATCGGGACATGATGTTTAAGGATAATCCGAAGGTTAAGCCGATCTCGATAATTATCTCCACCCTTTCTGCTCACGCCTATGGAGGTGAAGACACAATTAGCCGAGCGCTCTTGTCAATCCTCGCTCGAATGGAGGCCGCCATTCAGCACGACGGGGAGAATTATGTCATTCGGAACCCTACAGATCCGCTCGAAAATTTCGCGGATAAATGGGCAAAACACCCAGAGCGAGCTGAGGCTTTTAACAATTGGCTGGCGCAGGCCAGAGAGGATTTCTTGGGTGCTGCCGCGCACACAGAGTATGGAAAGATTTCTGGCATCTTAGAGAGCCGTATTGGTCGTAATCTTACCGTGGCAGCCCAGAGCGCAGTTGTGCAATCGCCAAATCCCGGACGGGCAACTCTTCTACGCTCGGCAACAGCGGCATCAACATCTGCGGCACCTAATGTTTCGTTTGCTGATTCGGATGCCCGTATACCGAAAAAACCGGACGGTTTCGCATGATTTGGTGGCTTGCTCAGAGCGCTAGACTCGCCCATGAGAAATCAGCCATGACTGACCTCGAAGGTGGCACTGAATGGCTGCAAGTTTCAAAGTGGTACGCCAATGAAGACTTATCTATGTGCGTAGACTTTCAAGTCAGTCACCTGGGCACAACTTATGCTCTCAAGATGATATATCCGTCGGTCTTCCCTGATGCACCACCAATGGTCTTTACTCAGGACCTGCGCCGCATTTCTCTTCACCAGTATGGTCCAGATGGCGAACTATGCCTTGAGTACCGTCCTGACAATTGGCGGCAGTCGATCACAGGGGCCGATATGGCCGCTAGCTGTCATCGCCTTATCGCTATCGAGCATCCTAAACCAGAACATACTGAGCATGCGCAATCTGCTCATGTGAGTTCTTTAGGCCGGGACTTGAGATCTCGCAACCTCAGGTTCCTTCTAACCGAAAAAGGGATGGAGGCTTTAAATGGGCTAAAGGTAGGTGCGCCGGAGAAAATAGCGTTGAAAGAGCGGCTCAGACCAGCCTCGGCGTCTCTCACAGCCGTTTCTGCTATAGCTTTTATCGGAGAAAAAGAAGCTCCCATCTGGTCCGGTGATCTGATTTTGCCGGAAAGTTTTGATCACTCAGGTTTCGTTCTGCGCGTCCCAGATATGGGGAAAGAAAGGACATTTGATTGCGACAGTATACGCGCTTTTCTGGACGAGCTTGACCTTGGTTGGCTTATTACACCCCTGCTTCACACGGAGCAGTCCTTGTATCTGCTGCTAGGAGATAAGAAACAATGGAAGCTCCTCTGGTTCAGCGGCGCAGCAAACGAACGCAGATTGTTCCCATACACAAATGTTCATGTCGCCCAGGAAAATCGACGAACCCCAGACTGCTTTCATGCCTTGGGTGAGAAAAGCGTTGGTTTGATCGGCTGTGGATCCCTAGGATCGAAAATAGCTGCCAGCCTCTGTAGATCAGGAGTTGGAAAGTTCCTACTCATTGATGAAGACGTATTTTTCCCAGGAAATGTAACACGCAACGAGCTTAGCTTAGCAGATGTTGGAACACACAAGAGTGATGCCGTAAGAGATCGCCTGCTTACACTAAATCCGGAATGCGACGTGAGAGCCCTGAAGTTGTCTCTAGGTGGCCAAGAAAGCTCCAGATCCATGTCGGGTGCTTTGGAGGCGCTGGGCGAGTGCGACATTCTAATAGAGGCTACAGCAGAGCCGGGAGTCTTTAACATCGTAGCTTCGATATCTTTGCGCCGGAAAAAACCTATGGTTTGGGGCGAAGTTTTCGCGGGCGGAATTGGGGGGTTAGTTGCTCGTGCTAGACCGGAAACTGACCCAACACCGTTAGCCTCAAGAAATCAGATCCAGGCTTGGTGCCAAGACCAAAATACCGAGTGGAATCGTTATACAACAGATGGCAGTTACAATGGCAGAGATGCCGAGGGACGCCTTCTGATTGCAGACGACGCGGAAGTATCTATCGTTGCTTCTCATATTGTTCGATTCACTACCGATATTTTAGTGAGACCAGACCAAAGTATATTTCCGATGTCCGCATATCTTATTGGATTTTCAAGGCAGTGGATTTTCGATCAACCGTTCGAGACGGTGCCAATTGAATTGTTACCGGACGATGCTTGGGGCGAAACCGTTGACCCAATTACGTCAGACGAAATGCTTGCGCTCGTGAAGGAACATCTGCCGCCAAAAGGGGGTATTAATGAAGCTCCTTCTGCCGAGTGACATCCGCAGATCTATGCGCCGGCACATGCTCAAAGCTAAAAAGCGAGAAATAGGAGGCATGTTGATGGGGGAAGAGATTGGCAAAGGTGAGTTCCGGCTGGTGGACTTCTCTGTCGACGCAGAAAGCGGTTCCATAGGGCATTTTATGCGCGATGCAGACCTCCATGAGAGACATCTAGAGGCTTTTTTTGCTAGAACGGGTTCGGACTACGGTCGTTACAACTACCTTGGCGAGTGGCACACACATCCGAGTTTTAGCGTTCAGCCTAGCTTGGCTGATATCCACTCAATGCAAGACTTAGTCGAGGGGCCTAGTGGTGTTGGCTTTGCAGTTCTAATGATTTCCAAACTAAAGCGGTTCCGGAGATTCGAGTGTGGTGCCTGGTTATTTATTGATGGGCAGCGGCCCACACCAATTGAAATTTGTAAAGATCGCTCGATAAGCATGAAACGAGAGGCGTAAGGCGGAGCAATGACGAAAAAGACGCGAAAACTAACAGAGCCAACACGGCGAATCGTGTGGGCAAAGTCCGCCGGAAGGTGCCAGTTCCAGAACTGCAATATACCTCTCATCGGTAACCTCGTCACCGGGAACAGAGGGGCTAATAAAGGCTACGTTGCGCACATTATTGCTGATAGTCCTGATGGGCCACGCGGTGACCGAAAGTTATCGGAAAAGCTAGAGAATGACCCTGACAATGTCATGCTCCTCTGTGACCCCTGCCATCGCGAGATCGACAAAGAAAACCCTGACAAGTATTCGGCTGACTTGCTGCGGGAAATGAAGCGCGAACACGAAGAATGGGTTCAAACAGTTCTCTCATCTGGGCCAGAGAGTCGCTCACATATCCTTCAATTCAGCGCAACCATCGGCACGAACCGCACAGCAGTTCCAATCGACGAATGCACGCGAGCCATAATGCCCAAAAAACGCCCGCGTCAGCCACAGCGATTGAGATTAAGGTTCGCGGTACACACTTTGCAGACGACGATCCCGATTACTGGTCTCTGGAAATTGGCAATTTGAGGCACCAAATCGAGGCTCAGCAAATAAAGCATCGTATCGAGAAAGGAGAGATTCGCCATCTATCAGTATTCGGTCTCGCGCCAATGCCCTTGCTCATAGAGTTTGGACGCCTTCTCTCAGACATTTCCGCAGTAACGGTGTATCAGCTTCATCGCGAGCCACAGGGCCAGGGCTGGAAATGGGCTGAGGACGAGCCGCCTGTGAACTTTCAAGTCAATCAAGGAAAGCCGGGGCCGCAAAGGGTCGCACTCAAACTGGCGATCTCAGCAAGCATAGACGACAGCCGAGTCACCTCAGTACTCGGCGACGACATATCGATCTGGGAGGTGACCTGCCCTAGCCCGCACAACGATGTCATGCGTCGCGAGGTCGACCTTTCATCTTACAGGCGGCTAATTTGGCAAACTCTGGAACAGATCAAGGAGAAACATGGACTCGAAGCGAAGCTTTCTATATTTCCGGCGATCCCCGTTTCTTGTGCGATTGAACTTGGACGAGTGTGGCAACCGAAGGCACATCTAGCTTTTGATATTTTTGACCAAAGTGGCCCAAACGGCTTTCAGCATAGGCATCGCATTGAAAGCTAAATCTAAGGCGGACCATCAGCTTCCTGAGGGTATACCAGAAGATGCTGACTAGCCCTCTAAAGGAATGCAGTAGAAAATAGAAATATGCGCAGTTAATTAAAAGCAATCGAAGTTCGATTCAGGAATCGGCTTACAACGCGAGATTCACAAAAATAGGAGCACCAGCATGGCGAAACGTACTGAACACTTTATTTTATATAATAGGTCCAGCATTATGATATCATCAACATATACAACCGCTTGCAACGTATCAGACAACCGCAATGTTGTTATAACCTACGGAAAGTGGTAGCGACTACTCAGACTTAACTGTGGGGGTGCAGGTCACCCCCACACACAGGAGACAAAATGATGTCCTCAGCTAAAAAGATTGAAAACAAAATCGTTGGTTTTCGAGTGGCCAAGGCGGAAGAAACGGCTCAGGCCCGGGCTCAAGCAGTGGAATCCAGCGTTGTTCAAATGAACGAGGCGATCGGCCGTCCAGAAGTCCTGATGGGTACAACCTATAAGCTCAAGCCCCCGGTGGCTGAGCACGCTATGTACATCACCATCAACGACATCATCCTCAACGAGGATACCGAACACGAACAGCGTCGGCCGTATGAGATCTTCATCAACTCGAAGAACATGGAGCATTTCCAGTGGATCATTGCCCTCACCCGGGTTATCTCTGCCTGCTTCCGTAAAGGCGGCGATGTGACGTTCCTGGTTGAAGAGCTGCGATCGGTCTATGACCCCAGTGGCGGTTACTTCAAAAAGGGCGGCGTCTTCATGCCTTCCCTGGTCGCCGATATGGGTGCAGTCATTGAAAAGCACATGAAAGCGATTGGCTTGATGGAAGACGAAGAGCTGAGCGAGCACACGAAAAAGATCCTCGCTGAGAAGCGGATCCAGTTCGAGAGTCATGGCAAACAGGAAAACGGCGATTCCGGACAATTCCCGGCCGGCGCCACTCTGTGCGGCAAGTGCAACGAAAAGGCCGTAGTCCGTATGGACGGATGCGACACCTGTCTAGGGTGTGGTGCGTCAAAATGCCAGTGAATTCAATATCTTAAAATCTTTATGAGGTGTTCCATGAAGCGCGGAAAGACAGAAGTTGAAACGTTACGGCTGAATGGCTGGGGCCCCGGGGATATCTTGGAGGGCGACGAAGGCCGTGGTCCGGATCAGATCAAGATCATTGCAATGGCAAATGAGTGCTTTATCTGCCAGTGGAAGAGCCGGGAAACCGGTTATTTTGAGCGGGAGAGCCCGAACACAACGTTGTCCTGTCGCGAATGGGAGAAAGTCGGTCACGATCCGGACTACGGCATCGCCCCAGGCATAGGCCTTCGAAAGGCTAAGCAACTTGGAACTGTCTGCGGTGTACTGATCGAAACTGAAGACGGCAAGCGTGCGGCCATCCACGAGCTGGGCCGTGTCCAATGGATTGAAAATATCGATACCGGGGATATCGCCGAGCATTCCGGTAACGACGACGCGATTGATTGGCGGGCAGTGGCTGACAGCGCAATTAGTGACATTGTTGAAGTGGCTGGCATCCTGGGGGGTGGCGAACGAAGAAGCACATCGACCGATCACCGCCCTTGTCCGCGAATACAAAGCCAGCACAGGGATTGAGGATGGATGGGAAGTACTTCCAAACGATTTGCGTACGCACCTTAATGACTTTCGGGATGCTGTCTCCCAGGCCATTAGCGCGGGCGATGAGGATGGTTACTGGGCACATCAGATGGAAACCCTCAATCGAATTGAGCTGATGCTGATTGATCGAGCCTTGAAAAAGCCGGAAGAAAAAAGAACTTCGACCCTCAGTTGCGGCCATCCCGAACTCGACGCAGGCGCCGAGGAAGTCTGGTAATAGAGTGTTTCTTTGGTGGATTCTTCCGCGATCGACCCGAGCCCGCCACCCGCGGGCTTTTTTATGCCTGGCGTTCCGCCAGCATGGGCCTGTGGCCCTTTGTTGTGCACTGATTGCCTTGTGGCGTAGCCAACGGCTGGCGCCGGAATTTAAAGACCCTTTTTTGGCACGCCAGCGTGGTAGAGTTGAGACAGGTTTGGACAGAAGCAGGAGCAGGTTTCGCGATGAACGATGAGCATAAAAGACAGCGAATTTTGGATTCCGTGCGCGAGAAAATTGATAAGCACGGGTTTACCGTGATCAGCACTTATGACGCGGATACAGAAGTGCCTTTCAGTTACTCGGTAGGTTTTGCCCAGAATCACCGTGCTGAGCTATTCATGGAGCGTTTTGAACCTCAGCTTTGCCAGATGATCATGACCCAGATCCATACGTTTGTGAGCCGTGAGCGGGACTTGCAACCGTGCGTTGTAACGGGGCTGATGAAAAACAATCTTCCTATCGCGCTTGTGCCGCTGGCGCACACCTATGCCAGCAGAATGGATATCAGCCAGACAATCTATGGAACAGGTTTCGACGCCCTTCAGGTGGTTCTTCCCGACCCGCAAGGCCTGTTCCCTTGGGAGGATGGATTCGACACTGAGGCAATGCCTGGCGCTCGTGTATTGCGCAAAGATGCAGACTCACCTGAATTTTCGGCTTTCGCAGCAACTCTGCCGAAAGTTAACACTCTGCACTGATACACCTTGCATGGTGTATATGTTCCTGTATAATGGTTTGCAGGTTAGGACAAATACAGAGGAAACAGGCATGGGTTATTCAGCATCTCGCACAGAAATTTCAACTTACTCCGGACGCTACGTTGATCTGGCAGACCCGCAACCGGAGTCTTTCGTTATCGAGGATATAGCGCGTGGGCTTTCGAATACTTGTCGCTTTGGCGGTCAGTGCAACGAGTTTTATTCAGTCGCGCAGCACAGCGTTCTGGTGAGTCATCTCGTACCCAAAGAACACCAGCTTGCTGCCTTGCTTCATGATTCCAGTGAGGCATATTGCCCGGATTTACAGACCCCGTTGAAGAAAATGCTGCCTGAATTTAAAGAGATTGAGAAAAAAGTAGAGGCGGCTATTTTCCGCAAATTCGGAATCCCCTTTCCTCTCGACGCATCCGTAAAGGTAGCCGATCTCAAAGCACTGGCGACCGAGCGCCGCGACGTGACGCAATGGGGGAAGGACTTCTGGCCGCTTCTTGGTGATATTGAGCCGTTGCCGATCCGGATTGACCCGTTGAGTGCCAAGCAGGCTTACAGCGCCTTCATGGATCGGTTCTATGAGTTGGCTGACTCAATTATTTTCGAAAACTCTGTTCTGCTTGGATAGACTGGTTCTGTTTCTTGGACGAAACGACTATCGCAAGACCTTAACCGCGCTCCGGCGCGGTTTTTGTGTCTGTCGTTCCGCCAGCCCCAGGGGCGCGAGCGCCCTGTTGTGTGCACTGAGAGCCTTGTGGCGTAGCCACGGCTTGCGCCGTGATTTTAGCCTCAGACCGTACACCTTGTTTGGTGTCTTTCCTGTGGTATTCTGGTGCCAGGTTAGGACAAACAACATGAGATACCGGGGTAACCATGGGATACCGTCTTCGCTCTATGAGCGAGTTGAACGATCGCCAGACTGAAAATCAGATCAATCCGAAAATTGCAGAGCGTCTGAAGCAAGAATTTAAAGCGCTTGAGAACCAGCCCGCCAGCAACAGTCCTGGCACGAAGAAGCGCGGAAAACCCAAACGGCCGGCCAACGAGGGTGAGCTCCTTGGGCTTCCCTGCAGCACGATCCCGCCGGTTAATCCCGCTGACATTCTCTACCAGGCGATGGTCCGACGATGGGGCCGGTACTATAACGGTGGTGAGGCGGTTTGGGAGCTTGTGCCCTTTTCCGATAGTGGGTACCGGCTGGACGCGTCCCTGCCCCGATATCGCATTGGCTGTGAGGTTCTCCTGACCCCATGCCAAATACAAAGACAGTTTCAAATCGACCCGGGAAAAGCAGTTCATGTTTTGTCGGCGGGGATGGCTCCTCTTCCAGCTATCGGCGGATCAGGTTAAGAACAACCTTGAAGACGTGATCGAAGGCATTGCCGAGGCGATCGAGCACTGCAATTATCGCGACGATTTCACCCTGAAAACCTACCCCAAAGGCTGGTCAAAACTGATTCAGAAATAGGTCCTGAAGCCCTGGTGAATTCTTCCTTTTCCTGCAATACACCTTGCACGGTGTACACTTTTTTGAGACAATAGTTTCAGGTTAGGACGAATTACGGCAGGAGAAATACCATGAAAAAAATCACGATCGCCAGGCGTCACGCCAAAGTCGGCAACTGGTCTGGCAGCATCCCGGAAACCGCTATCAAACTCCGCGAGACAGTTCGCGGCGTTCAGATTGTGGCAACCACACGCAACTATTACATCGATACCAAACAGGGTAACAAGCTCCGCTACCAAAGCATGAGCACAGAAGGTAGCAGCGCTGAATTTTACGTAGACCTGTTCGCCGAAATTGCCCCAGGCGTCTTCTATGGCGGTTGGATTGCCACTGACTCCAATCTGGAATGGCAGATGAATCGCCTGGCAGCGGCTGCGAACAGCGCATCAGAAAGCGAAACCAAAACCCTTATCGATTCATTTCTTCAGGTCGCGTGACAGGAGGCCAGCATGGGCACTTTTCAGAATTTCCGCAGTTTCGTTCGCTCCCAGTATGAAGGGCGACACAATGCCAAGCGCTATTACGGCAGCTTCGAGGCGTTTTATCGCCACTACATCGGCAGTTTCAACTTTCTGCCATGGATCGAAAGCATGCGCGGGGCAACCCTCTCTTTGGGCGCTACCAACCATATTGCTCGAATGTACATCGTTCACGGCGAGCGCACCCCGGAAGACATTGCCCGAATCCTTCCTGAGATCTGCAGAATGTACGATATCCAGTTCCCGCTTGAAGAGGGTATCTTCACGCCGGAGTACTGGCAGGCAAAAGCGCTACTATGGGCTGGATAGAAGAAGTCCGGGAGGTGGC
>Ga0307963_1002321_pt1 | contig 15002 bp, 18 predicted proteins | sample OrgLakmetagen594_FD_201829 | JGI IMG/M metagenome (GOLD analysis project Ga0307963, IMG submission 201829) | Saline water microbial communities from Organic Lake, Antarctica - #594 | ecosystem: Environmental > Aquatic > Non-marine Saline and Alkaline > Saline | place: Antarctica: Organic Lake...
TGGGTGTGGTGATGGTGTTGGTAGATCAGGCATGGGTGTGTAGCCTGTTGGTTGTGGTTCAGATATGGGTGCGGTGATGGGTGTTGGTAGATCAGGCATGGGTGTAATGATGGTGTTGGTAGATCAGGCATGGGTGTGTAGACTGTTGGTTATGGTTCATGTATGGGTGCGGCGATGGGTGTTGGTAGATCAGGCATGGGTGTGGTGGTGGTGTTGGTAAATCAGGCATGGGTGTGTAGACTGTTGGTTATGGTTCAGGTATGGGTGTGGGTGTGGTGATGGGTGTTGGTAGATCAGGCATGGGTGTGGTGATGGTGTTGGTAGATCAGGCATGGGTGTGTAGACTGTTGGTTATGGTTCAGGTATATGTGCGGTGACGGTGTTGGTAGATCAGGCAATGGGTGTGGTGACGGTGTTGGTAGATCAGGCATGGGTGTGGTGACGATGTATATAATTTAGATACGTGTGTGGCATTCGTGTCTGTGCCAGTAGATCAGAGTTGCACGCGTCATAGCTCCAGTAGATCCAATCCGTTTGTAGTGCTATTTTTAAGGAACGTGTGTGAACCAACCTGTCTGCAGGTTTGATCCAGTGGTTGTTTAAAAAATTTGTTTAAAGGAGACGTGCCGCAGCAGCTACACTGCCACATGAGAGAAGTGTATGGTGAGTTTTCTGGCAGATTCTCCACAGTGAATGGGTGGTGTGTCTGCCAAAAACGTCACCGTATACCTTCTCAGGAGTGCAGTCAACAACTGGTGAACAGTAAACATGCGGATGTACGCTTGCTTGATGACGCGGAGTTCAATAAAACCGGTCACTTTGTGAAGTATGCACACTGACGAGTTGATTACAATTTTTACCTTGTGAAGTATGCACACTGAAGAGTTTATTAAAAAAATCACCTTGTGAAGTGTGCGCTTCATTGCACTCTCCACCTCCAGCAGCCACACCTCCACAGCACCTGCAACAAAAAGCATCGCAGTATTGCACATTGTGATACAGCACATGCACACCGAGTATTCAAGAGCACATGCACACGCGCATGCACATTGAGTATTCAAGAGCACATGCACACGCGCATGCACATTGAGTATTCAAGAGCACATGCACACGCGCATGCACACTGAGTATTCAAGAGCACATGCACACGCGCATGCACACTGAGTATTCAAGAGCACATGCACACGCACATGCACACCGAGTACTCAAGAGCACATGCACACGCGCATGCACACTGAGTATTCTAGAGTAGAGCAGTGTGTCCTCAAAGAGGCACACAGCTAGACATAAAAATAAGGTGGCAGTCACACAGGCACATCAACACAGGCTGGATTGCACGTCTGCAGAGGCCACACCAATCAGGTGGCTGTAAGAAAGATAGTAGCTGAAGTTACGACGCATGCATCGGTCATGGACAGAAGCTGCAGCACAGAAGCAGCACAGCATGTTGTGTGGCACTGAAACTGCTCAGAAAATATGGAACTGCATACCTGAGGCAGCAGGGTTGACAGAGTCCATGAAAGGAATCTTCTCGCCCTCCACGCTGAACATGCCAGTGATCTCCCCTTCACTCTCAAAAATGAGCTCACGCACTGACTCGAAGCATCTGCATACACCAACACAGTCACGCAAACCCATGTGACCTCTGAAGGGGTCTTCAGACTGAATGAGTTGGTTGCCAAGGGCTATTCAGGGACATGGAACCTGCATTATAAAGCAGGCAGGCTTGCAAGCATAACAAGCAAGGAGCACCCCAGGAGATTCCGTCCGCGTGAGGGATATATCTAGGGTTGGCCAGAACCATATATATACGGTATACATAATTTTGGCTGAAAAATCACCAGATATACGGTGTGTATACACGTATATATACGGTTCTGGCTAACCCTAGATATATCAGCTTTTCCTGCATAGGCAGGACCGGCAAATTTTATTGCATACATCATTCCAACATAATTCATCTTTTTTCCAAGTAACAGTACGTATGAAGCACACATATTTGCGCTGATGAAGGAGCAATGACCACAAACTGAAACTGCAACAAATCCACTCAATTGAACAACACACACATATATGCATTGCATCACAGCATATCTCAACTACATGCACAAAAAGTGCATGAGGAGCACCCACTTTTTGACGAAGGGCTGCACACGCAGTGGGTCCTTTGCTTCAGACAGGATTTCAAGCAGCTCGTCATTGGATAGGAAGAAGAAGCGGGGAAAGGCCATCTTCTTGGTGTCCAGGAAGTCGTTCAGGCCCTGTATGCATATCAATGTCAATGTGAGGCAACAACGCTGCAAAATTTAAAAGGGCAAAAAACTCGTGTATGTAACTGACAAGAATTCCTTCAATTACACTGCCGCATGTTGTGTGCTGTATATTATAAAATTACCCTTCAAATGGTGTAAGAAACCACACACAAATAAATGCACACACCCCCTACAACTTCCAGGGGGTTGCCAAACATCACGTTTAGCTTGATTTGCCTCAATTTGTCTGTACCAAACAACCTTTACACATGTTCATCACACACACACACACACACACACACACACACACACACACACACACACACACACACACACACACCTTCTCCACAATGTCCAGGGAGCGATTGCATTTTTGAAGCTCCTCCAGCAAACCAGGTGTGTCTGCCACATCCGTCATCAGCGGGGAGGCATGCACACGCTCCATGATGCGGCGCCAGATGTTGTCCATGTCGCGGAAGGCCTGTCAAGCACGATTGTTTTCCAAATTAAATCGATTGCTATCAGGGTTTGATCGTGCACAGGGATATGTTAGGTAACGCTTATTGCTGTCATGATAGATACGTGTCACAGGCAACTTGCTATCTCGGAACAGCTGCTGTAGTAAGCAGGTGGGTCGCAGAGGTTGAGGAAACTCATAGCGTTCTGAGTTGCACAGGCCCAACGAATTAACATTTGACCTACATTTTTTTCTGGAATATGGATGTTCTTGCAGACATGTACAACAACATGGGCACATATGCTTAATACCTTTATGAAATACCTTGCTGCCGCGTAATCGATGCGTAAGAAAACCCAACTGACAAACCATTAAATGCCAGCAATGAAAGGGGGGCAAAACCTGATAATTAAACGCAATGCAAGCCTATGCGCAGAATACTTGCTCCTTCCTTGATCAAGCGAGCAAGGCCTTTTCATGCATATGGAAAAAGGCAAGAGCAAAAGAAGGTAGGAAAACCGTGTTTTTGCAGCATAAATGTATTATAAGGATGGTTTGACAAGGATTTAATCCCTGGGTGGTGAGGAAACCTGTAACTTTACACAAATGCGATGTTTGCAAGCATTAATTTGTTAGAATGTTTGCGGCACTCCTTTAGTTGTTAAAATGTTTGCGACACTCCCTGAGGGGTTGAAAAACATTGGCGGTGCACACTAATATAACGGCTGTATGTCACAAACATACGTGTATGCAATGCAAAAGAGCAAGCTGCAGCCATGACCTTTTAATGCATGTGCCTAAGCGGCAGGGGGAAGCATTACACTGCTCACACAGGCAACAAACATACATACACACACATACACACACACACACATACATACACACGCACACACAGTATACGCACTTGTCCTTCTCGTGGAATCTGCTTCATGATCTCATCTGCGCCAAAAATGGGCTCAAGGTACAGCCACTTGCTTTGGCACTTCAGCCACTGCTCGATGATGTCCTGTGTGCATGTGTAACATGTGCGTGTGCGTGTGCGCGTGCGTGTGCGTGTGCGTGTGCATGTGTTTGTTTACGTGTAACATGTGCGTGTGCGTGCACGTGTGCGTGTGCGTGTGTGTGTGTGCGCATGCGTTTGTTCATGTGTAACATGTAACATGTGCGTGCAGCAACTTAAGTAACGTGGTCGGTGTACCCATGCCACTGCTCTTAGGTGTCTTTCCTTTGTATGTGCGTGCTGCAGCTTGAGTAACGTGGTCGGTGTACCCATGCCACTGCACTTAAATGTCTTTCCATGGTACGTGTGTGCAGCAACTTGAGTAACATTGTCGGTGTACTCATGCTATTGCACGTCTTTCTAACCATCCACAGGGGCCTCGTGTTAAAGTGGGGTTTGATTTAGGGTTTATGGTCTAGGATTAGGGTTAGGGTTTCAGTTAGGTTTTTTAAGGTGTAGGTTATTATCCACAGGGGCCTCGCGTTGAAGCGAAGTGTTTGAGGACCAGGAGGTTAGGGTTCAGGGTTTTAGAATTTTAATAATATTATAAATCCCCTGTGGATTGCACGACGGTGCGTGTGCGAGAGAATGTTGTGTGGCAATTTGCGCACGCAGGTGCGAAAAATGCTTTACATTCCGTGCGCGCTTTAAACATCACCGAGCACTCAAAACTCAAACGCGCCTCATGTTGAAGCGAAGTGTTTGAGGACCAGGAGGTTAGGGATTAGGGTTTAAAATAATAAGTAAATCCACAGGAGCCTCGTGTTGAAGCGAAGTGTTTGAGGACCAGGAGGTTAGGGTTTAGGGTTTTACGTAATAAATAAATCCACAGGGGCCTCGTGTTGAAGCTAAGTGTTTGAGGACCAGGACAGCCTTTTATAAGTGACAACAATTACTTTTATAAAGTGACAACAATTGTACTTACAAAAAGATACCAAGAATTCTGATCTCAGACTGGCACAGTCAGAATTGTGGTTAGCCTTATGAAGCCCGGAAGTGGCTGTAGGAGCATCCTACTTGATTTGACGGGCGTGAGCTACATAGCAAAGCACTTTATGACTACCTGGATCCAGCTCAACTTCTTTCCACGGCCCAAAGCAAGTCAGAATTTAAACAAGTCGTAAACCCAAACACTACAGCATGCCGCTGTGGCAAGTTTAAGCAGCGTAAGGCCTACCAGGCAGAACACCAGCATATGTTGCATGGTCCCAAGCAAACCAAGCCAAAGGTTAAGATACTGCAGCATGCCACGATGACCGACACCAGGCCAACTAGATTCAAGCCGTGTGAGGCCTACCAGAAATCAACCCTGCCCGTTTCCCAAGGCCCCACGCAGACCTACTCGGAGCAATGCCAAAAGCGCAACCGTGACCAGGTCAAGTTGCAGCGTGCCCTAAACCAGAACAGCTTCTTTCTCAAAAAGCCTTAAGCAATTCATAAACCAGCAGGCAGCAAAGGGTTGCTATGGCCAGACCAAGAAGCAGCTTACCTGAAACCGGACCAGCTTCTTCTCCCACGGCCCCAAGCGGTCCATAAAAGGCAGGGCAAAAGGAGAGGAGGACATGGCCTGTGACAAATGAGCAGTACACGACGCTGTGTGAAGAAGATGCGTGGCGGAAGGGCTGGATGTATGGCAGAGAGAAAAGACAAGAAAAAGTGCACCATGGCAGGTGCACCATGAAAAAGCACACCATGACAGGCAAATCACAGGCAAATCACAGGTAAAGACAAGAAAAAGCGCACCATGGCAGGTGCACCATGAAACAGCACACCATGACAGGCAAATCACAGACAAAGACAAGAAAAAGTACACCATGGCAGGTGCACCATGAAAAAGCACACCATGACAGGCAAATCACGGGCAAATCACAGGCAAAGACAAGAAAAAGCACACCATGTCAGGTGCACCATGAAAAAGCACACCATGACAGGCACATCACAGGCAAACCACAGGCAAAGACAAGAAAAACCGCACCATGACAGATGCAAATCACAGGCAGCAAGGGTGTAACAAAAAAAGAGGAGATAATAAGTGTTGTTTGCAAGAAGAAAGAAGTAAGGGTCAGTTTCATCTCAGCAGCTAGCCCTTTAGAGCAGAGAAGTAACAGCTCAATTTGTCAACATGGAACAAGTCAGCCAAAACTGAACAGAGTCTGTCAGGAGTAACGGCAAAGGAGGGACGAAGCAAGAGGAGAAAGAAAAGGGACGTGATTTCATGAAAAGGGACGTGAAGTGATGGCAGGTTTTTTGCAAAATCAAATGTGTAAGATTGGCGGTACAACGCAATAAGGCCATCATGATTGGCTGCGAGAGCCTGAACAAACTCAAGAAGGTCTGCAACGGAAAAGAAATCCCTGACAAATCGACCCACAAATGTCAACCTTGATATGGTGGCACGTGTAAGAGCTGCGCAAGAAAACGGTCAGAGAATATTGCTTGAAACAATTTGGTTTAGTCTGGTGGGCCTCTTCAGCCAGTACCTCTTCCTGGCCACTGTGCTGCCAATTGCAACGCATGCAGCTTACCTGGCTCTTGACAATTTGGTCATCCAGCAAAATCTGAGCATCCTCTACAGGCCCACCCTTGAGGATGAAGGTGCCTGCAAAGGTACAGTGCGGTATATGCCACAAGTTGTGTGTTGCGGTAGTTGACAGCAATTGTGTGTGTGTGTGTGTGTGTGTGTGTGTGTGTGTGTGTGTGTGTGTGTCGGTAGTTGACAGCAGTTGCGTGTTGCGATAGTTGACAGCAGTTGTGTGTTACGATCGTTGACAGCAGTTGTTTTTTGCCATACCTAATGCCACAGGGTGCAGCAGCACAGGACTTCTTGAATATGCAGCACTGTCAAAAAAATAAAAAGGTGTAGACGTCGCACCTCTTCACCACATCCATGCCTTCAAGGGATAAGTGCAAAAGGCTGTGGGGTTTGTTTACCACCTGCTTGGTTGCATGCGCACCTGTTTCCTTCCAGGACCCCAATTCAAAGGTCATGCCATCCCAGTCCCCAGTCATCTTATCCATGGCCTTCTCAATGGACCACTCCCTGCAGCATAGAAACAATCATACAAATGAAAAAACTGCATACCATTACATGGCCTTCTCAATGGACCACTCCCTGCAGCATAGAAACAATCATACAAATGAAAAAACTGCATACCATTACATGGCCTTCTCAATGGACCACTCCCTGCAGCATAGAAACAATCATACAAATTAACAAACTGCATACCATTACATGGCCTTCTCAATGGACCACTCCCTGCAGCATAGAAACAATCGTATTATTAAAAAAACTCCATACCATTAACATCATATTAACACCATACATCATATTACCATCATATCAACACCATACAATTAACAACACTTTCACAAATAACAACATTCATACAAATGACATCAGTAGGCAGCTCCTTACAGCAATGAGCAAATGCATTTGGCACGACACTCATTCTGAAATTTGATACATCACATGGATGCTACATAAACAGACAGTTTTGCTAGGAATGGTGTGTCTTGAGCATGATGGAGTGTTTGGTCATGTTACCACAACAGCGCAACGTAAATGCGTGATTGAATGCTCTAAACATTCCCAAAGAATTAACTATTTGGTATAAACTCGCCCAAGGAAAATGGAAAGTTGCTTTATGTATGATTCAAGGTACGTAGAAGGCTGGCAGGGTTATAAGACACATGTTTCATTTGAGACCTCACACAAAACATAAGCAGGTACTGATGTAGGAAATGATATCTGATATCCAGAGAGAAGGGGAGCCGACAGAACAAATTATAACAATTACCAAAATGGACGCGGCTTTTGTATCAGTTTGCTAGTGAAAAAGTTGCACTTTAATTTTGATAATGACCATTTTATCAGCCTTTCCCTTGTCACGCACGCACACACACATATACATGCACAGACACAACCACTAGCCTGGTCAGACACAATGTTAACATATATGTACACACGCACACACCTGCTAGCTTGGTCAGACACCTCCGACACCTTCTCCAGATGTGAAGCGATGTCATGGTCAAGCAGCCGCCGAAGGCTGGTTACCTCATCACGCTTGATCTCAAAGCCAACAATGTCAGCGAGTGCCTGGGAAGGACATCATGCCATGCATCACGTCATGCCATACATCACGTCATGCCATACATCACGTCATGCCATGCATCACGTCATGCCATACATCACGTCATGCCATGCATCACATCATGCCATGCATCACGTCATGCCATGCATCACGTCATGCCATACATCACGTCATGCCATGCATCACGTCATGCCATACATCACGTCATGCCATACATCACGTCATGCCATACATCACGTCATGCCATGCATCACGTCATGCCATGCATCACGTCATGCCATACATCACGTCACATGACGATGCAAGTGAGCATGTGTGCATAGTTGTGTCTGTCTCAATGTACATCAGGCGAGATGTGTGCAAGAGTTAAGTGGGTGGAGGTGTGGGTAGCAACGTGCGTCAGTCGTGTGTGTATGAATGATGGGGTTGGTGAGGGTAGGTGCTTCAAAAAGGGTACAAAACACGCGTGCGCACACACAAACACACACATACAAAAAAACAAACAAACAAACACATGCACGCACGCACACACACACACAAACGCACGCACGCACGCACACACGCACGCACACACACACACACACACACACACACACACACACACACACACACACACACACACACACACACACACACAAACACACACACACACACACACACACTCTCTCTCTCACTCTCACACTCTCTCACACACACACACACACACACACACACACACACACACACACACACACACACACACACACACACACACACATGCACACACACATGCACACACACACATACACACACACGCACACACACATACACACAGTGCCTAACCCTCAAGAGGCCCAGCATTCGACCACCCTCTCATAACCCTGACCATGCACCATCCGCACACTGCTTGCAACCCTGACCACCCACCCACTCAACACCCACCACAATGCTCACAGCCCTGACCATCACCAACTCACCACGAGAAATAGCCGCTATAATCAAAGTTTGCATAGTTTTGTGTTACAGTACCTAAAGTTTCAAATCCAACCTCATAGTTTTGGTCCCCTAACCCCCTAATCCTAACCCTAACCCTAACCCTAACCCTAACCCTAACCCTAACCCTAACCCTAACCCTAACCCCTAAAACTATGGCCTTAACCCCTGAAACTTTGAGGCTGAATGAAAAACTGTAGCCAAAACTATGAGAACTATAGGTATAGCAGCTGTAATAGCTCACCACCCAGTGCCGCTCTTGGAGGCCTGGGTTGCAAATGGCGTTGATGAGAGGCAGGTGCTCCAAGAAGGCCTGGACCTTGTGCTTTCCCTCCTCTGCTACCGCCAGGGGGGCAGCACGTAGCTCGCCCCCTCCTGCACCACTGAAGAACTTGGTGAGCTTGAACAGGCGCCTGCACGTAGGATGGGGGTGTAGCTGGGTCGCAAAGGGGGTATAGCAAAGAAAAGGTGGAGCTAGGTCGCAAAGGGGGTATAGCAAAGAAAAGGTGGAGCTAGGTCGCAAAGGGGGAATAGCAAAGAAAAGGCGGAGCTGCGTCACAAAGGGGGAATAGCAAAGAAAAGGTGGAGCTGGGTCACAAAGGGGGTATAGCAAAGAAAAGGTGGAGCTGGGTAGCTAAGGGGGAATAGCAAAGAAAAGGTGGAGCTGGGTTGCAAAGGGGGAATAGCAAAGAAAATGGTGGTGGGAAGGTGATGAGGATTGGGTGCAACGGTGGGAAGTCAGCTTTCAAAGCAGACAGGGATCGTGTGTACTTGGTTGGTAATAGGTTGATAATAAAATAGAAGGGGCTAAGGCGATTATAGGCTCTTGAATTTTCATGTTGCTTACAAATAGTGATTGTGTGTACCTGGTTGATAACAGGTTAAATAATAGGATAGAAAGGGCAAAGGTGATTAAAGGCTCTTGAATTTTCATGTTGCTTACAAGTAGTGGACAACAAAGCTGCAAGGGGGGACATCAGCGTTCCATGTAAGGCAGCATTTGCACAACAGAAAGTTCCAAACAGGTTGCAAGTGTAACACATCGAAGATGGTGTAAGGGATTAAGTGCAGTTGAGCTACATTACAGTTAAGCTACAGTTACAGTACAGTTAAGCTACAGTACAGAGAAAATGGTGTAAGGGGTTAAGTGCAGTTAGGCTACATTACAGTTAAGCTAGAGTTACAGTCTAGCTACAGTTACAGTACAGTTAAGGTACAGTACAGAGAAGGTGATGTAAGGAATGCAGTTAAGCAACATGGACATCATGCACGTATTGGAAATGCCGTGTGCAGCAGACTCTCTGAAGCACCTACTACTTTTTTGGCACGAGCAAGAATATATATCAGAAGACATCTGATACCTCCTTTCTTTGTACCATTCAGAGGGCAGTCCTTTGATCTCAAACACACAAACACACAACGTACATACGCACAAACATAACACACGCACTCACATACATACACACACGCAAACACACACACACGAATGCACACACACACACACAAACACACAAACACAAACACACACAAACACACACGCGCACACACACACACACACACAAACACACACACATAGAATCAAACGCACACGCGTACACACATACACACACATGCACTCATACGTGCATGCACAAAAGTGCCCCACACCACACCCACCTGAAAGCATCGTTTGTCTCCCCCTCCACTTCCTCAGGGTGCAGCTTGTAGAATGGCCCATTCATCCACAACGCAAACTTGTCGTAGAACTGGCTGATGGTGGTCCACATGGTGACATAGGGGTCCAAGGTGCTTGCCATCTGCGCTCACATCAGTGAGTGCATAAGAGTGAGCCATTGGAAGAGTGAGGGCAAGGTGGACAGGTTTATGGTGGTCCACTTTTGGCCACGCACGGGATTCCAGGAGGAAGGGTAACACAGGATTAGGGTTGGCCAGAATCGTATAGAATACACTGTATATGACCATTGTTTCGGTGATTTCCCTGCAAAAATACTGTATGTACACCGTATATATGTATGGTTCTGCAAACCCGACGTAGGAGTCAAGGAATACATTCAAAGCTGCAGCTTGGTGAGCATGGTACATTTTCACCACCTCCTCAAACCAAACGCACCATCCTCACCTCTGTGCGACTGCCCCACGTTGTGCAAATGCATGTCCTTCTAATACTAATACGCTTTTCAATTATCACACACTGCGCTGCTGCACCTCCTAATGTTTTGCAATATCACACACTGTGTTGCTGCACCTTTTAATGTTTTAAATAACACACACTGCACTGCTGCACCTTCTAATGTTTAGCAATATCACACACTGCGCTGCTGCACCTTTTCATGTTTTGCAATATCACACACTGCGCTGCTGCACCTTCTAATGTTTTACAATATCACACACTGCGCTGCTGCACCTTCTAATGTTTTAAAATAACACACACTGCACTGCTGCACCTTCTAATGTTTTAAAATAACACACACTGCACTGCTGCACCTTCTAATGTTTTGCAAATATCACACACTGCACTGCTGCACCTTCTAATGTTTTGCAATTATCACACACTGCGTTGCTGCACCTTTTAATGTTTAACAATATCACACACTGCACTGCTGCACCTTCTAATGTTTTACAATATCACACACTGCGCTGCTGCACCTTCTAATGTTTTGCAATATCACACACTGCGCTGCTGCACATTCTGATGCTTTGCATATACCACACACTGCGTTGTTGCACATCATCCTGGGACTGAACGCACGGTCCTGCTCACCTTGGTGACGTTGCCATATTTGGTCATGGCCCATCCGAACATCTTCTCCTGGCCGTTGATATATTCAGCCTCCACTAAAGCAGCCTTGAGCTGCTCAGACAGCTCTGTCACCTTTGTGCATTGAAAAGGAGAAGGACAGGTACTCAACATAAGACGAACATGCTGTAATGACCATAAAATGCTCAAACATCTCAGCCACTTAGGGGCAACACAAGACAGATAAGAGAAGGAAAGGAAAGGCTATTGTGACTTTTGTCGCACTTCACCATTATTGATGCCAACCAAAAACACAATGACTGAATACAGTAGATTGGGCGCGTCACACTCATAGAAACCCATCAAGGTGGTGAGGCTGCTTCTGCTTCAGAGACAGGAGATTGGAACAACATGTTTGAGGTTGCAGCACAAGATTCAGACCGAGCCTGTTCAGAAGCTACACTGCTCCACAGCCAGCATGTATGTAGGGTTGGCCAGAACCGTATATATACACCTTATATGACCGTATGTATGGTAATTTCCCTGTTTAAAATACCGTACATCTACCGTATAAACGTATGTATATACGGTTTGGGCCAACCCTACACGAATGTACCGATAGAGAAGCACACCCCTCTAACCCCTCTCATCCCTTTCCCCACCTCAGTTGCGATCTCTTCCCTTTCCTCACCTCAGTTGCGATCTCTTCCCTTTCCTCACCTCAGTTGCGATCTCTTCCCTTTCCTCACCTCAGTTGCGATCTCTTCCCTTTCCTCACCTCAGTTGCGATCTCTTCCCTTTCCTCACCTCAGTTGCGATATGGTCGCGCTTGACCATCTCGTTCTTGGTGTGATACTGCTCCATCTCTGTGGAGTAGCGTTCAAGGACCTCACCAAACTCCTGCAGACCAAAGCAGGCACGGATCATGTAATAAGCTTAGGAAGTTCTAACATTTTAGGACCTCACCAAACTCCTGCAGACCATAACAGGCACGGAACATGTGATAAGCTTGGGAAGTTCTAACATTTTAGGACCTCAGCAAACCCCTGCAGATCAAAACAGGCACAAAACACGTGATAAGCTTAGGAAGTTCTAACATTTTAGGACCTCAGCAAACTCCTGCAGACCATAACAGGTACGGAACATGTGATAAGCTTAGGACATTCAAGAAGCTTAGGACCTCAGCAAAACTCCTGTAAGCCAACTGTTCAATGAAAGGTCGGTTGTGTGCTAACGTGATCTTGGGAAAAGAGGGACGAAACATGTAATAAGCTAAAAAAGTTATAGTAGTTTAGGACCTCAGCAAGACTCCTGTACGTCAAGCCATGTAAAAGTTCGGTTATGTGCTAACGAGATCTTGGGAAAAGAGCTGAAGCAGCAGTCGCAATAATATGTGTTCAACACAAATCAACCAAGCTTGACAAGAAAGAAAGTAAAAGAAAGAGAAGAAGCAACGAATGCTTCCTGAGAAGTGCGCGCATGGAAGATGAACGCAGTTAAGGAAGCGTGTGCTCAGAGAGGTTTACCAGATTCGTCAGGTTTGGACAGGCAACCCTCTGTTCTATTTTGCTTGCATCGTGAGATGCATAGGGCTCTGTCATTATTACCAAGGATAAAAAAGAAAACCAGAAAGTGGGAACATCTTACTTTATGCTACACATCAAGAACCTGAGTTCAGGTGTTTCACACTGAACTCAAAAGTCCTTGTGTTGTGCACATATAACATTATGTAGGGAAACAAGTTTGATACCAACATCCGATAAGGTGTGTAGGAACCTCTGCTGCCAAGACCAGTCATGCACAGCACGCTACATCAACACAGGAGCAGGAGCTCAGCCACCTTTGCGTACAAGCATGAACACCGCTTGCCATGGTACAGGACTGAAGAGAATAACAAAAAGCATTCACCCACACAACACAAATTCCACACGCAAGCACCACACCACACACATGCCCCCCACCTTTGTGTGCAAGCATGAATACTGCTTGCCATGGTGCAGGACTGAAGAGAACAACAAAAAGCATTCATCCATACAACACAAATTCCACACACAAGCACCACACAACACACACGCCCCCCACCTTTGTGTACAAGCATGAATACCGCTTGCCATGGTGCAGGACTGAAGAGAACAACAAATAGCATTCACCCACACAACATAAATCCCACACGCAAGGACCACACCACACGCATGCCCCCCACCTTTGTGTGCAAGCATGAATACCGCTTGCCATGGTACAGGACCGAAGAGAACAACAAATAGCATTCATCCATACAACACAAATCCCACACACAAGCACCACACCACACACATGCCCCCCACCTTGCGCCGCTTCTTGAGCAGCTGCTCAAACTCCTTATGCTCTGCGTTGGCTTTTGTGGTGGCCTCTTTCATTATGTCCAACATTTTACGAGGCCATTCATACGCACGCATTGAGATCTCGAAATCCTCTGCTGGCACAGGGTACCTGCAAGGCGGGGGGGGGGGGGGATTAGCACTGCAAGTTAAAAAGAGGTATGGATAATGTGCGAGTGTTAGTGACGGTGCCAATGTTACCTTGAAGAGTGGGAAAAAAATGTTGAAAAGAGGTTTGGATAATGTGCGAGTGTTAGTGACGGTGCCAATGTTACCCTGAAGAGCGGAACAAAAAGTTAAAAAGAGGTTTGGATAATGTGCGAGTGTTAGTGACGGTGCCAATGTTACCCTGAAGAGCGGAACACAAAGCTTAAAAGAGGTCTGGATAATGTGCGAGTGTTAGTGACGGTGCCAATGCTACCTTGAAGAGCGGAACAAAAAGTTAAAAAGAGGTCTAAATAATGTGCGAGTGTTAGTGACGGTGCCAATGTTACCCTGAAGAGCGGAAAAAAAAAAAATGCCAATGGATTTGAGACTTTTGACCAGCCAACACTTGAGAACAAAACGGTGTGATATGTACCTGCAAACGATAATGCACCATTGACCTGCCAGCACATGAGATAGAGCACACAGCGATTTCTAGCGCTTGCATACAGAAAGGATGACGGCAATGGTCAGCAAAATCTTGGTGACAAACATCTAAAGTTAGAGGCAGCCTGCCTTGAGGTCAACAACAAAGTTGCTAGCAGAGGAAAAACACAGCACCTGTGTTGGAACATAAACTCGACGCGCTCCTTGTTGCGGACGATGATCTCCTTCAACCGCTCTTGGTCTTGGGAGCTCCGTTGGATGAAGCGCTTCAAATTCAGAACCTCTTCGCTGCTGTGGCTGACCTGCGTTTCAGTGGGGGTTACACACACGTGTCACGGATTTCAGCGACACTTCGTAAAGGCAAAGTGGAGATTAGCTGCTGCAGGTGCTGATGCTTGGGTGGGCTTCAAATTCAGGACCTCTTTGCTGCTGTGGCTGACCTGCGTTTCAGTGGGGGTTACACACGTGTCACGGATTTCAGCGACACTTTGTAAAGGCAAAGTGGAGATTAGCTGCTGCTGGTGCTGATGCTTGGGTGGGTG
>Ga0307963_1002327_pt1 | contig 14993 bp, 20 predicted proteins | sample OrgLakmetagen594_FD_201829 | JGI IMG/M metagenome (GOLD analysis project Ga0307963, IMG submission 201829) | Saline water microbial communities from Organic Lake, Antarctica - #594 | ecosystem: Environmental > Aquatic > Non-marine Saline and Alkaline > Saline | place: Antarctica: Organic Lake...
CACCTACGCCGACATTGCTGACACCTCTATCAGAACAGCAGGCCCTGAGAAAAATCCCTTCTACAACATCCACTGGCTTGCAAAAGAAGACATAGAAAACCAAACACAAACCCATAATCATACCCATACAACAAACATGGCCCATTCTCCTTCCCCAAAGCTTTGGTACCTACCAAACCACCGTGACGCCTTTCAAGCACACATGCATTTTCCCCATAAACTGGGAAATGCCAAAACTGAAGCGAACTACCATGCGTACTACCAGACCCTCATAAAGGACGGCACTGCCAATGGAGCCACTAGCAATGCTTACCAAACATCATCCGATGTCCCCTTTAAGATCAAATGTATCATAATGAAATACAGAACAGGCACCCTATATAATCAAAAACGTGCGGTATTGTTCAAACTCTCAACAAGTCAAACTTGCCCCCTCTGCCCACAAGTAAACGGTGCCCTGCACATCCTTTCTGGGTGCCAACACACGCAAATAAGGAATATGATCACCAAAAGACACAACTTAGCATGCCGCATGATCCTTAAGGCTATCAGCAAAATAGGCTCCTTAGGATCATTCATTGTCTCCAAAGATATAGGCAGCATTGAACGGATGACCATGCAACATCTCCAGATTCCTGAAACAGCTGAAAGTAGAATTGTTCCCAAACGGCTCTTCCCACCCCGCTTCCCAGATAAAGACAGATTTACCTCCAGCCGCCCAGATTTTGTGCTGGTTACTCCCATCGCTACAAAAACACACAAACAACAAACTAATGTAGGAGGGTGGGTTATTCGAATTGGCAGGGGGCAATTCAGGGAGACTGGGAGCACCTCAGCAGCACCGCCAGCCACCAGTAGAGCCACCAACCCCAGACAGCACCGGCCTAAAGACCTCAGCAAACCTCGGCGTGACATCCACCTTGTCGAGATCAAGTACTGTGAGGACACCAGACCTCAGAACCAGCTGAACGCCGCAAAGGAACAGCACAAAGACCTATGCAACATTCTCCAAGGAGCCTCTGTTACTCTCCACATCATCCTTTTGGGTGTGGGCGGCACCATCTACAACACTCACACTCTTAAGCCTTTCAAGGAACTGGGTCTCGATTCTATAAGAGGTAAGAAGCTTGCCTCCAAGCTCCATGTGCACCCTGTAAACTTTGCTGCTAAACTTGTCCATACCAGACGTGCCCTATCCAGTACTGTTATCGACTCTCATCAGGAGCCGGTTTCAGGCCAAGCCTGCAACCCTCTTGATCCCCATTGATTTTTCCTTTCCTTTTCGCGGTGGAGGAGCTTTACAGTACTCGGTACCAAAGTGGCTCCTTTTCCTTAAATTTATGTGAGAGTCACGGTGGATTTCACTGCCTGCGTAGTTTTTCTTTCTCTTTTCTTCGTCTGTTGTTTCTCTTTTTCATTTTTCGGTGGGGCTTCGGCTAGTGTGAGCACTACTAGTAGTTGAGAGCCTTACCTTAATGCACGCTGGTGACTTCCAGTGTAGACTTTTACTTTTACTTTGACTGCCACACCACTGCTTGTTTGTGAAGCACGGCAAATTGATAGAGCCGAGTGACTGTGTTGGTAGAGTAGCACGGCAGGTTCAGTGCTGTAGGGCTGGCTATGAGACTCGGTAGTTTTTGTGGATTGGCAGTGGCCGAGATGGGTGGTCATCCCTGTAGACCCTTAGCTTAGCTCTGCAATGTCTGTGCCTGCTGCTCTTTCTTGTTTGAGGCTGGTACTCCAGTCTCTTGTGACTTCTTTCCTCCTTCTGGTACTCTGTTGGACCTCTCTGACTGTGCCTTTTTTGTCTGCCGGTACTCGGTACCAAAGTGGCTTACTTTTCCTTAACTTCATGTGGGGAGTGGTTTTCACTGCCTGCGTAGCTTTTCTTTTTTCTTTTAATATTATGGTGTATATGTATGGCGTATATGTATGGTGCATATACGGTATTTTTGGCAGGAAAATCACTAACTATACAATCGTATACGGTGTTTAATTACAATTCTGGCCACCTCTATATTTATGTATGTATGTGTGTGTGTTTGTAGGTTGGCTTGAGGGTAGACTTGGACCTGTCAGTCACAAAGGGCCGTCACGTGATCTTGGTAGAGGACATCGTCGACACAGGCTTGACGCTGACCATGCTAAGGAAGAAATTGCTCGAGGTACGTTGCTCGGGTGTCTGCCCAGTCAGGCCAGGCCGTGTTAAGAAGGAGGAAACTGCTTGAGGTACGCTGCTTAAGCGTACGCCAGGTCAGGTCAAGTCATGTTAAGAAGGAGGGAATTCCTTGAGGTACGCTGCTTAAGCGTATGCCGGGTCAGGCCAGGCCATCTTAAGAAAAAAGGGATTTTTTTAGGTACGCTGCTCGATTGTCTGCCTGGTCAGGTCAGGCCATTTCAATAAGAAGAAAAAGTGCGCTGCCTGAGTGTATGCCTGGCCAGGTAATGCCGTGCTAAGGAGGGGACTGTTTCAGGCCATTTTAATGAGAAGGAAAGGTTGTTTTAAGCGCGCTGATTGAGTGTCTGCCTGGCCAGGCATCTAATGCTATTGCCCACATTGCTGCTAAAATCCTCCGTGGACGATTCATTTGTCCTGATCCAAATGCAAATGTTTGGTATGAGTTTAATGGAGCTTTATGGATTAAAGGTCAGGCCTTGACCGTTCAGGTAAGGCCACACCAAGGGAGACCATGCCCAGTAAAGCTGGGCCATGCTGAGCAATAAATTGCTCAAGGCTGCTTGGGTGCATGCCCAGTCAGTGTACGCATTTGCACAGTTCTGACCATACAATGTTGAGCCGCCGGAAAGATCTTCGGTCTGGGCACTGTTAGCTGCACCATTGATATTGACGAGCCGCCAACGTTCAAAGCAAGTCCAACCGAGGGCAAAAGGGCCCGTAAATCTGTACGAGAAGTTTTTGAAAACAAGACGAGTGATAGAAGCACCATGAATAATGACGAGCCGCTAACGTTCAAAGCAAGTTCAACCGAGGGCAAAAGGGCCCGTAAACCTGTACAAGAAGCCTTTGAAAATAAGACGAGTGATAGAAGCACCATGAATAATGACGAGCCGCTAACGTTCAAAGCAAGTCCAACCGAGGGCAAAAGGGCCCGTAAATCTGTACAAGAAGCCTTTAAAAAATGAAAAAGTGATAGAAGCACCATGAATAATGACGAGCCGCAAACGTTCAAAGCAGTCCAACCGAGGGCAAAAGGGCCCGTAAATCTGTACAAGAAGCCTTTGAAAATAAGACGAGTGATAGAAGCACCATGAATAATGACGAGCCGCTAACGTTCAAAGCAAGTCCAACCGAGGGCATAAGGGCCCGTAAATCTGTACAAGGAGCCTTTAAAAATAAGACGAGTGATAGAAGCACCATGAATAATGACGAGCCGCTACCGTTCAAAGCAAGTACAACCGACGGCAAAAGGGCCCGTAAATCTGTACAAGAAGTTCCTTCTCTAAAAATAAGACGAATGATAGAAACGCCATGAATAAATACAGGTGAAGATGTGGAAACCTGGTATGTACCGAGTCCTGAATTATAAAATTATAATGCTGTTGCACACCATGCCTGCAAGGATGTCGTGCATCCAGCAGGCACGGGCTGCAAAACAATAAGAATGCAGATGTGGAAACTAGGTATGCACCGAGTCCTGTATGATAATGCTGTTGCAAACCATGCCTGCAAGAATGTCGTGCATCCAGCAGGCACGGGCTGCAAAACAATAAGAATGCAGATGTGGAAACTAGGTATGCACCGAGTCCTGTATGATAATGCTGTTGCAAACCATGCCTGCAAAAATAATGTCGTGCATCCAGCAGGCAAGAGCTGCAAAACAATAAGAATGCAGCTCCAACTGCAATAGTGTCTAAGCTGCAGCTGATAAGCACGTACGGTATAGTAATTGATGCATGCATGCAAACCGTGGAAATCAAAGTGGTGTCAGGTAGCCAGTCTAACCATTGCACAGCAGTTTTTGCCCTTCCTAAACACGCAGACACAAGTATTCTGACCGAAGTCGGATCTGAAAATATGTGAGCAATCTGTGCTTGCAACAGTGCAACGCCGGCAGTGTGACCACACCATCAACACACAGTGTGACCACACCATCAACACACGGTGTGACCACACCATCAACACACAGTGTGACCGCACCATCAACACACAGTGTGACCACACCATCAACACACAGTGTGACCACACCATCAACACACACCACCGTACAACCACACAACCACACGTGGTAAAACTTGCCCCCTAAAATATGTGAGCAATCTGTGCTTGCAACAGTGTAACGCCGGCAGTGTGACCACACTATCAACACGCACCACCATACAACCACACAACCACACGTGGTAAAACTTGCCCCCTAAAATATGTCAGCAATCTGTGCTTGCAACAGTGCAACGCCGGCAGTGTGACCACACCATCAAACACACACCACCATACAACCACAACAGGGAACTTCATCCCGTGCGGGCGCCGCACTAATTAAGCAAATTTTGGGTTTGCCCGGAGGGCAAAGCCAGAATTTGAAGGGCCGATTCCGGGCTAACCGGAGAAAAGCCAGGTTACGGAGGAACCTGGCTTCGGGACGCCCGCATTAAATTGAAATTGTATTTCCGGCAGTATGACCACACCATCAACACACACCACCATACAACCACACAACCACACGTGGTAAAACTTGCCCCCTCCTCCTTGTAGTACAGGCAGAGGCTTGTAGGCTTGTCAGTACACTGTAATTATGATCTTTGCCTGCAGGAGTGCCAGGCAGCCAGCGTGACCATTGTGTGTCTTTTAGACAAGCAGGCTCGCCGCAAGGTGGACATCACCCCTGAGTACGTGGGCTTCGATTGCCCCAACTACTTTATTGTGGGCTACGGCTTGGACTACAATGAGTTCTACCGGACACTGCCGTAAGTGTGTTTCTGTGTGTGTGTGTGTGTAAGAGTGTGTGTGTGTGTAAGAGTGTGTGTTTCTGTGTGTATGTGTGTGTGTGTGCTTTGTCGTGGGCTACGGCTTGGGCTACAACGAGTACTACCGGACACTGCCGTGTGTGTGTTGAATGTGCGTGTATGTGTGTGTGTGCGTGTGCGCTTGCTGGGGGGGGGGTGCCGGAGCTGAGAGTTCCCTGATACTGAGGTTTCTGTGCCTAATGAGCCATTCTGCCATTCTGTGCCTAATGAGCCATTCTGTGCCTAATGAGCCATTCTGTGCCTATTGAGCCATTCTGTGCCTGATGAGCCATTCTGTGCCTAATGAGACATTCTGTGCCTAATGAGACATTCTGCCATTCTGTGCCTAATGAGCCATTCTGTGACTAATGAGCCATTCTGTGCCTAATGAGCCATTTTGTGCCTAATGAGCCATTCTGCCATTCTGTGCCTAATGAGCCATTCTGCCATTGCATTCTGCCATTCTGTGCCTATTGAGCCATTCTTGGCTCTCTTGGTACAACGTGCAGTAAAATATATTTAGTAATATATGTAGGGATCGGCATATAGCGCTAAATGAGGCATTTCTATAGCGATATACCGGTAGCGCTTTATTGTGCTATATTTCAGCCGCTATATCTGCCAGAACTCCCCCTTGCTGAAGGAATTCCGGCATCGGATTTGGAAGGCATGCAGGGTACCAGCACAATGCTCCCTGGAAAAAATCAATTTGGAAATTTAGTCCTGTCGAGCTCTGGTGGGATTTAGGTCCCAAATATAGCGCTATACCTGTGGTTCGCATGTGGACACAGGCAAGCCTGTAGAACAGCATGTCCCCCTGGCATACACATATCCCCCTGTTGTTTTGTGCCACACAGCTTCCCCCTCATGCGTGCCAATGCCCCTGAGTATAATGGTTACAATGGTTACAATGGTCACAATGGTTACACTGGTTACAATGGTTACATCGGTTACAATGGTCACAATGGTTACAATGGTTACAATGGTTACAATGGTTACAACGGTTACAATGGTTACAATTGTTACAATGGTCACAATGGTTACAACGGTTACAATGGTTACAATGGTTACACATGCCCCTGTGTATAACAGCTGTGCCCCTGCTGTGAGACCATATCAATCTTTCTTTTACCTGCCAATCAGCCCTTTGTTGGCTGCCTCCTCCGCCAGCTGCTGCTCTATTAGCTGAAGCGTGCTTTCTGTTCTGCCGGGAGCAACCAGTGCTGGGGCTGGGGCTGCTGCTGCTGAGGTTGCTACTGCTGCTGCTGGGACGGGGGATAAGGTCTCTCACTGTTCTTGACTAGCAGCAAAAAGGGTTATTACCACCAACCTTGCACAACCTTGCAGGGTAAAAATAAGTATATAATTTAAAAATACTGCAGTCCCCCCGCAGGGCAAAAAACAATATTTATGCGGGGAGCGGGGAGTTGCCGTAAGGCTACGGTACATACGCTGGCCTGAGTTTAAACACCTGCCCACATGCCAGTGCACAACATATATGCATATGTACGCGTACCATTTGTGACTCGACAGCGGGCACCTACGTAACCCCCTCCATTCATCATGTTGGCTGTGTCGTCACTACCAGCGGAGTCTTTTCTTTTCCTTTTTTCTTTTTTCTTGACTTAACAGCGCAGGAGCAACCATTTGTCCGCGTGCGTGTCTGCTCACTAGACATTCTTGACCTGACAGCACAGGAGCAACGATTTGACCGCGCGCATGTTTGCTCACAGCTTTTCTTGACTTGACAGCACAGGAGCAACAATCTGTCCGTGTGCATGTTTGCTCACAGCTTTTCTTGACTTGACAGCACAGGAGCAACAATTTGTCCGCGCTCACAGGACATTCTTGTCTTGACAGCACAGGATCAACAATTTGACCGTGCGCATGTTTGCTCACAGCTTTTCTTGACTTGACAGCACAGGAGCAACAATCTGTCCGCGCTCACAGGACATTCTTGTCTTGACAGCACAGGATCAACAATTTGACCGTGCGCATGTTTGCTCACAGCTTTTCTTGACTTGACAGCACAGGAGCAACAATCTGTCCGTGTGCATGTCTGCTCACAGGACATTCTTGTCTTGACAGCACAGGATCAACAATTTGACCGTGTGCATGTTTGCTCACAGCTTTTCTTGACTTGACAGCACAGGAGCAACAATCTGTCCGTGTGCATGTCTGCTCACTAGACATTCTTGACTTGACAGCACAGGAGCAACAATCTGTCCGTGTGCATGTCTGCTCACTAGACATTCTTGACCTGACAGCACAGGAGCGACAATTTAACCGCGCGTATGCTTGCTCACAGTTACATTCTTGACTTGACAGCACAGGAGCAACAATTTGTTCGTGTGCAGGTTTGCTCACAGCTTTTCTTGACTTGACAGCACAGGAGCAACAATTTGACCGCGCGCATGTTCGCTCACAGCTTTTCTTGACTTGACAGCACAGGAGCAACAATCTGTTCGTGTGCATGTCTGCTCACTAGACATTCTTGACCTGACAGCACAGGAGCGACAATTTGACCGCGCGCATGTTTGCTCTCAGCTTTTCTTGGAGCAACAATTTGTCCGTGCCTATGTCTGCTCACTAGACATTCTTGGCTTGACAGCGCAGGAGCAACAATTTGACCGCGCGCATGTTTGCTCTCAGGTACATTGGGGTCCTGCGGCCGGAATGCTACAAATAGGAGCACCTCTTCAGCCTTGGTATTTGCTATCAAATCTTCTGACTCTGATTAAAAAAAGTGAAAGGAACGGCTGCGCTGGTAGTGATCATGCACCTATAGCACTGATTCGTTTCTATTAACTGCGAGGGCCTTTGGTCTTAAATTGTTGGCAGGTTTGTACAGAGTGGGTGCAGTAGGAAGTTTTTTAACACACTGTGGTGATTTATGGTACTTTAATGTATTCTTCTTTGCCGTGCACTGCCTCTCTTATAATTGAGTTCTAGGTCAACAAGCCTCTAGCCTTGTGGCGTTTCCCGGTCTTTTTTGCCAGCTTCATTGTTTCATAATAACCGATTTCGTGATAATAAGCTGCGTGTGTGGTATCGAGGAGACCGCAAACTGGAAGACAATGGTTACAATGGGGGGTGACCTTCAGCCAGGTAGTTTGGCTGATCGGCTGCTGACTGGTCTCGGCCAGCCACAAATAAATCCATAAGCTTAGAAAGAAAAAGAAAAAGTCTATTGTTCTGCTGAGAAAGGAAATTATGAACAAGTTGGTTGTTGACCTGTTGCAGCAAAAAGGGTTGGGCTGCTGAAAAGTCCTCAAAAAAAGGTGAAAACAGAAAGGAAAAGTGTTTCCTCAGCTCACAAACTCGATGGTCATGGCAAATTAAAAGAGCATGCACCTCGTTCTGAACATGTTCATCTTCACCAGGACATTGGTAACTGGAAGACAAGAATGTCACTGATGGTTCTCGGAGAAGGGAATAAGAAAAAAAAGAAAAGACTCCGCTGGTAGTGGTGACACAGCCAGCATGAATAAGGGAGGGGGTTACTTAGGTAGGAATCAAATAAAGATGAAAACATTTGGCTTAGGTTTTAGGTATATAACCCTTTGACTATCAAGAAACATGAAAGCCACTGAGTAAGGAATAGAAAGATCAAACTTGTCACGCCTTACATCTGGCAGGGGCGTACGTTTTATTGAGGGTAATTTGGTCAGTTGGCGATTGGCGATTAGTTACTTTTCCATGGTTTCTACTGACTTAGCCGGTTGTTGTTATTGCCAGCTTCTGGACTTAATATTGGAAAAGAAGAACAACCGAAGATCCTCTCTTGGTGTATTTTGTATGTGCTTAGAAAGCACGTCGTCTGAGTAGTTCTCCCTAGCTCTGGGGAGGCAAAGTCGCGGAGGCCTGTCTAGCAGCGTTTGTGTAGCTGTGTTAGCATTTGTCAGTGTTTAAAAAGGTTAAGCAGGACTCCACCGTGACCACAAGAGGTTGAGTTGACTGCATTCCTGTGCACAGCTTGCTCCGCTGTCCTTGCTGAGAGTTGCGCATCGACGTGCAATCCTTCAGCATCTTCTGTGCTTTGTGTTCCTCGAGGAGCACAAAGCACAGAAGATGCTTGGTGCGCTATCTGTCTTGTACTTTGACTGATGCAGCTGCTGGTCAAGACAAACTACACCAATTATCGAATGTTAAGCAGTTACGGAATGGCTGTGCAAAGAAATAGCGCTGCTTTTGATTTTGTCAACGAAGACGTCTTTTCAAACAACTTATCGCCGTTAACCCTGCCTTTTCTCTTCCAGTGCGCACTTGCCAGACAACACCTACTTGTCTCTTGAAATGTAGTCCGACCATCTTACTAAAACCTACTGGAGCAGTTGGTATCCATGCTTTACAAGGTCTCTGTAAGTTCAAAGCTTTAAGGAGCATTTCTGGCAATGAATGCGGTCATGCAATTGCCAAACACTCTGCCAGTCAAGTTCAAGTTATCCAATAGGTTGCTACCGGTAGAGCAAACAACACTAACAAAGTCATTATCGCATCGATTGATAAAACGTTTTGGTACATGATGAGTGAACAACTTACCTTCAGGATGCAGCAAAAAAAAAGGAGGATGAAAAACTGGGCAGGCAATGGAAATCGGTCCCCACATTGTTGAAGAATGCAAAGCCACTTCGGTGGCGAGTACCATCTAACTCCTTCATTAGAGCAGACAAAAAGGTCCAAGCGGAGAACCTTAGGTCCATAAATAGGTCCAATAAAAACCAGAAAGACAAAAGGAGAAACATTAATTTGTGGGACAGGACAATACATGCGTTCTTATTTCCTAAAATACAGATTGGAATCATGCAACGTTAAATATTAAAGAAGATAGTGTGAAATATACAACTAAAGGCCACGTGTGTACGTCTGAAAAGGATTAGACACCTAATCTAGACAGACTGCACATGAAAAACACACAGACTACAGACATTCCCAGCCAGCTTGATTGCGAATCATGGCTTGCACACAGCATGTTAAATGCCGTCATAAACTCCTGCAGGGGTCACACCAACAAGCATCTATCTAAACGCCAACAAGCATTCCATATTCTATCTAAACACCAACTAGCATTCCGTATTCTATCTAAAAAAGGGGTGCAGGAAAGGTGACCTGCTTTTGCTTCCCCTCTGCATTGACCAAACACTACAATAAACATGTACACAACCCGACGCAGGGCTCAGACATGTACACAACCCGACGCAAGGCTCAGACACGTACACAACCCGACGCAGGGCTCAGACATGTACACAACCCGACGCAGGGCTCAGACATGTACAAAACTCGACACAGGGCTCAGAGAACCTCACTCTGTCCATGTTGCTCCTTCCACCCCTCCGGCAGAAATCCATCATAAAAGGCTTCAAAATTTGCGTTGGCAGTCTGGACCGCCTGGAAGAAGTACGTGTGGAATGTGTAGATGCGTCAAGATTATTGCCCAAGGTGTAGCGTGTATGGAAAAGGGGATGAGTTAACATAGGGCTGTATTTTGCCGTATGAACCAGAAAGACAAGAGCAAAACATTTGACCCTCAACTTGCAAATCCTACTCAAAAATATCTAGGGTTGGCCAGGACTGTTTATATACACCGTATATAACCGTATTTTGGTAATTTCCCCGCCAAAAATACCGTATATACACCGTATAAATATGGTCCTGGCCAACCCTACAAAATCTTATAACCAGGTGCACAGGTTCAAAAAATCTTGTTATTGCATCGCGAAGCCTCCCTAAATTTTCTACCGAATCAAGACACTAAAGCCAGAGTAGCAGCTTGGCGTTTTGGTCTAGAAGTACTTGGTGTATAGAAGTACTTGGTGTATAGTAGTGCTTGGTATATAGAAGTGTTTGGTGTAAAAAAGTGCTTGGTGTATAGAAGTGCTTGGTGTAAAGAAGTGCTTGGTGTATGCAGCAGCAGCCGCGTGCGCGTGTGTGCGTGCGTACCAGAATTTGATGCTATGATGACTGAAGGATGCTTTTTACTGGAGGCTTGGACCCACATTTTCTAGGCTCCATCCTTTTGCATCGGCCACTAGGCGTGTGATATTGGCCAAGCCTTCGTCGATTTTGAGCGGTGTGTTCTGGTCAGACTCTGCGAGCAAATGCAATGGTAAGCTCCAAGTTGTTACAGTTAAGGCCATGTCGGTCAAAACTTAAAACAGAGTCAAAACTTAGAAAACAGTCAAACCTTAAAACAGTCAAAATTGAAAACAGAGTCAAAACTTAAAAGGGCAGACATTTTTCATGGCAATTGCTGTTACTTTTGCTTTAACCTGGGTAGGGTTGTTATCTAGGACGGATGTGTGACGCTCAATGGTGATTACCTTAAGGTTGGTTGCTCTGAACACATCAGCAGAGACACCAAGCACTTGTAGCATTTATCTCTTTTCTCTTTTTCCAATTATACACAATGCAATGTGTCAGTAATATGAGTCTGCAGATTTCACGGCTCATTTCCCAAGTGTTGCACAAACGCGTTAGGATCCGGCTATCAGGAACCATCAGGAACCGCTCTCACTCTTGCTGCCATTCAGTCTTACACTGATCTGATCTGACTGCAATGTAATACAACATCAATCAAAAGACGCCCGCTCCACGAGAGGGCGCTGCACACTCACCAATCAGGATCCGGTCGTCATGAACCGCTCCCATCCTCGCTGCCATTCAGTCTTACACTGATCTGATCTGACTGCAATGTAATACAACATCAATCACAAGACGCCCGCTCCACGTGAGGGCGCTGCGCACTCACCAATCAGGATCCGGTCGTCAGGAACCGCTCCCATCCTCGCTGCCATTCAGTCTTACACTGATCTGATCTGACTGCAATGTAATACAACATCAATCACAAGACACCCGCTCCACGTGAGGGCGCTGCACACTCACCAATCAGGATCCGGTCGTCAGGAACCACTCCCATCCTCGCTGCCATTCAGTCTTACACTGATCTGATCTGACTGCAATGTAATACAACATCAATCAAAAGACGCCCGCTGCACGAGAAGGCGCTGCACACTCACCAATCAGGATCCGGTCGTCAGGGACCGCTCTCATCCTTGCTGCAAGTTTTTCTCTAGCCGCATCGTTGTCTCTGTGAGGAGCGGCGTTAATGGCCAGGCTGAAGCTGAAATACAGACGCTTGCCAATGCCGTTCGGCAGACCTTTTACCAGCTGCACGCAGGAATGTCAAAGGGTTGCGTAGCAATAATTAAACTAAATTGCGAAATTAAACTAGATTGCGTAATAAAACTAAATCGCGTAATTAAAATAAAATAAGCTGCATTCAAGGGCAGGGCCGAGGTACACACGTTTGCCGATACACTTTGGCAGGCCTTTCTCTGTCAGCTGGGAACAGAGGCAAGTGAGTGGCAAGGTGATCATTAGAGTATGTGTGTGTGTGTGTTTGTGTGTGTGTGTGTGCGTGTGTGTGTGTGTGTGTGCGCGCGTGCGTGCGTGTGTGTGTGTGTGTGTATGTGTGTGTGTGTGTGAGTGTGTAGATCTAAGGCGAATATCTCACCGGCTGCGCAAATCCAGGGTGAGTGGCCAAGCTTGGCTCCTAGCCTTTTTCCATCTCCGGCAAGCAGACACATCAGGACACTCACCGTGCAATTTGACCAACCGGTGCACACACTGCACAGTCAGGCAAAACAGTGGTGCACCACGCAACCAGAAAAAAACAGTGTACACACACAGACACACACACACACCACGTATTCAGACAAGCATGGACCAAAGTGTCAGACATCCTTGGGGTTGGCCAGAACCATATGTATACGGTGTGTATACGGTATATTTGGCAGGGAAATCACCATGTATACGGTCATATACGGTGTAAAAATGCGGTTCTGGCCAACCTTAGACACCCTCCTAGTCACTACCAAAGTCCTCCTAGTCCAAAGTCCTAGTCCAAAGTCCTAGTATAAAATCCAAAAGTCTTTCTAGTCACTACCAAAGAGACCTCACAAGAGTGGAGGGCAGCACAGGCACGGTGCATGCTCTTGATGCTAAGCAATTTTTCCCATGTAGAGTGTCATGACATTGATAGACCGTTTCTGTCCATATGCAGGGTGCAGTTTGTACAATAGGTCTTCTACTTACCTGCGCCCTGGGTAGCTGCCCTGAAAGCCTAGTGGCCCGTGGTCAGGCCAGACTCTTTGGGGTCGCGGGTTCGAGTCTGCCTGGTAGCGTGAGTTCTATGCTGTCCGGCAGCAACGTTAAGGGTAGCTGCCCTGAAAGCCTAGTGGCCCGTGGTCAGGCCCGACTCTTTAGGGTCGCGGGTTTGAATCTGCCTGGTAGCGTGGGTACTTCGCTGTCCGACAGATCCGTCTCTGTTTCCTTAATCCATGCTTGTGGTGGTGTCAGCCAGAGACTCGGACTGTAGGCCATCCTTGTAACCTTTGTGGTGGTATCAGCCCTTGCGTATAATTTTTATTTTTTCCCCTTAATCCATGCTTGTGGTGGTATCACCCCTTGCGTATAATTTTTATTTTTTTCCTTAATCCTGCTTGTGGTGGTATCACCCCTTGCGTATAATTTTTATTTTTTTCCCTTACCTGTGCAACGGCCAGCCTCCATGGGAAAGCACAGCAGAACACATCCATCATTCATTCTCAGAAGCAAGCGCACCTGTGCAACATTATCTGGCGAACCTCCATAGGAGTGCAGCATGATGCGCGAAGGCAAAGGCTTGTCCGACATCTGTGCCAGCAAAGTCTGCAGTAAAGGAAACAAAGAGCAGGCGCTCTGCTTAAAGTTATCAGAGTCTGCAGGAAAGGAAACACGTCTGCAGGAAACACGTCTGCAGGAAAGGAAACAAAGAGCATGCGCTCTGCTTAAAGTTATCAGAGTCAAGAGCAAAAAACGCCTGCAAGGCCAAAAAAGTAGGGTTGGAGAACTTTATATTAAAATATAAATATATATACGCGGTGTATGTACAATATTTTTGGCAGGGATCACAAAATATACAGCCATATACAGTGTATATATATGGTTCTGGACAACCCCACAAAAAAAAAATTGGAGTGCTAAGCAGGCCACAGCCCCTTAGTTTTTGAGCAAGAAAACCTGTGCCAAAAAGCATGCACATCCATGAAAGCATGAAACACTCCAATTTGTTCATACAATAAGCAAGGCTCATCAGAAACATGTGCTCGCAAGGTCTAAACGAGTGGACTGTGCTCGCAAGTTTTAAACGAGTGGACGGTGCAGCAAAGGCAAAAATGTGCTCGAAATGTCTGAACGAGTGGACAATGCAGCAAAAGCAAAAGATGTGCTCGCAATGTCTGAACGAGTGAACGGTGCAGCAAAGGCAAATAATGTGCTCGAATTGTCTGAACGAGTGAACGGTGCAGCAAAGGCAAAAATGTGCTTGCTATGTCGGAACGAGTGGACTGTACAGCAAAAATATAAAATGTGCTTGAAACGTCTGAACGAGTGGACTGTACAGCAAAGGCAAAAAATGTGCTCGCAATGTCTGAACGAGGAAACGGAGCAGCAAATGCAAAAAATGTGCGTAAAATGCCTGAGCAAGTGGTTTGTACAACAAAGGCAAAAATGTGCGCGCAATGTCTGAACGAGTAGACTGTACAGCAAAGGCAAAAATGTGCTCCCTATGTCTGAACGAGTGGACGGTGCAGCAAAGGCAACAGAGTCCAACTCCTCTCTGCTCTGGGCAGGCAAAACATCACACCCGTCGTTGCATTTCCATTTTCCTTGCTTGGGCCTGTTTGCCTGCACCGTCGAAGTTAATAGCAGGCACCCCACAGTGTGGCTGCCTGTTGCTCGATTCGTGTTTCCATTTCATGTATCCTTTTCCTTTTTCGTTTCTTGCTCAAGTTATGCATACATTGTGTGTTTTCAGTGCGCACAACATACATTGTGTGTGCTTTTAGTGCGCACAACATACATTGTGTGTGCTTTCAGTGCGCACAACATACATTGTGTGTGCTTTCAGTGCGCACAACATACATTGTGCGTGCTTTCAGTGCGCACAACATACATTGTGTGTGCTTTCAGTGCGCACAACATACATTGCG
>Ga0307963_1002329_pt1 | contig 14991 bp, 14 predicted proteins | sample OrgLakmetagen594_FD_201829 | JGI IMG/M metagenome (GOLD analysis project Ga0307963, IMG submission 201829) | Saline water microbial communities from Organic Lake, Antarctica - #594 | ecosystem: Environmental > Aquatic > Non-marine Saline and Alkaline > Saline | place: Antarctica: Organic Lake...
AGAACAAATGCCCCCCCCCCTCCCCCCCCATATGCTCATCCTCAGAATATATACCAAAAGAGGCAAAGAAACCCAGCTGTCCCCAATTACCTGTCTTCGCCACAAATAATTACACACATACACACACCACTTCTGTGTTGCATTTTTACCTTCAGACGCAGGGAGTCTCTGCTGGGAGGCACGGTCCGCCGGAGCTCGATGCTCTTTGGCAGTGTAAACACAAGCACACAAGCACAGGTGGGTGGTCAACATGTGTGTGCATGTTTGTGTGTACAGGTGTTCATGTGTGTGTGTGTGTGGCTTGTGTGCTCGATGCTCTTTGGCAGTGTAAACACAAGCACGCAAGCACAGGTGGGTGGTCAACATGTGTGTGCATGTTTGTGTGTACAGGTGTTCATGTGTGTGTGTGTGTGTATGTGTGACTTGTGTGCTCGATGCTCTTTGGCAGTGCTAACACAAGCATGCAAGCACAGGTGGGTGGTCAACATGTGTGTGCATGTTTGTGTGTATGAGTGTTCATGTGTGTGTGTGTGCACGTGTGTGTGACTTGTGTGCTCGATGCTCTTTGGCAGTGTAAACACAAGCACACAAGCACAGGTGGGTGGGTGGTCAACATGTGTGTGCATGTTTGTGTGTACAGGTGTTCATGTGTGTGTGTGTGTGTGTGTGTGTGTGTGTGTGCATGTGTGTGTGTGCGTGTGTGACTTGTGAAGGCGTTCGTACGGCGCACGCAGTGTCCACACAGGTGTGTGCAAGCGTGGATGCACACATGAACACGTAGGAGTGTGCATGTGCGTGTGTGTGTTTCGTTTGCGTGTGCATGTGTGTGTGTGTGCGTGTGTGTGTATGTGTTTGTGTGTGCGAGTGACACTTGTGATATGTAAAGGGGGAAACCCATATTACGTATGCAGTGTCCACATAGGTGTACGTGTGCGTGTGTGTATGTGTGTGTGTGTGTGCACTCACACACTTAGACCTGTAGGTATATGGGAATTGCAATTACACAAGGTGGCTGCGGCTGTGCATCATGGTCGAGCAGTAATAGCATGCACACATGCACACGCACACATACACACACACACACATTGACACCCATACACATAGGCAAGTATGCTTTGTCACACTCATGTTTGCTTCTAGAATGTTCAATGCACACACGCACACACACATAAACACATTCACACACAGTACACACACATATACACACACATATACAAACATACACACACAAACACACACAAACACACACAGGGCGGTGGTGGCCGTGCATCATGGCTGTCCAGACCTTCATTCCCACACGAAGCCCCCTCGCCAGACCTGCCAGACGCTGCTGCTGGCGGAGATGCCGCTGCTGTGGATCCAGCAGACGCTGAAGTAGGAGGTGCTGCTGCTGGCAATGCTGCTGCTGCTGCTGCTGCTGGCAATGGTGGTGGTGCTGCTGCTACTGGTGCTGCTGCTGGTAATGGTCATGGTGATGGTGCTGCTGCTGCTGCTGCTGGCAATGGTGGTGGTGCTGCTCCTGTCGTGGCATCCTTAGACACCGCACTAGAGACTGCTGCTGCTGATGATGATGATGCTGCTGCACCACACGTGGCTCTGTGTGTTAACAGTGCTGCTGCTGCCGCAGCACCACACGTGGATCTGGGTGCTGCTGCTGCTGCAGCACCACACGTGGCTCTGGGTGCTGACAGTGCTGCTGCAGCATCACACGTGGCTGTGGGTGTTGACTGTGCTGCTGCACCACACGTGGCTCTGTGTGTTGACAGTGCTGCTGCTGCACCACACGTGGCTCTGTGTGCTGACAGTGACGCAGCAGCGATAGCAGCAGATCTCACTCTTTGCCCAGACTCGCAGCCCGCCACCCCCTCCCAGCAGCCCACGCAGCAGCAGCCGCCCCACCATGAGCTGCCAGAGCGGCCGAATGAGCTGACACAGCCTACCTGCCACCACCACCACCACCACCACCACCACCACCACAACTACCATGATCAGGATCACTGCCTAGAGGCCTCTCCTCACCACCCCCTGCCTCAGCAACCATCCTGGCCTCGACACGTGCACCAGCCACACACGCAGCCCGCACACGACCAGCCACACACACACCAGCCGCACACACAACCATCCACACACGACCAGCAACGCGCACACCAGCTGCACGCACAGCCCATAGATCCTCATTCCTTGCACGAGCCAGGGTGTTTCCTGCCCTGCGTGCTTCAAGGTGCGCAGCAGCAGAAGCAGCTGTCTTTGACGGATTTGCACAGCATGCTGCTGCAGCCGGGCCCACACCACGACCCACACCCAAGCCCACACCACCAACACCACCCTCACCAAAATCACCAACACCACCAACACCAGCACCCACACCAGCAACAGCAACAGCAACACCACCGGCAAGAGGAGGCATGCATCCCTTTCCACCACCCCCTCCTCCACCACCTTCATAACAGCAGCACCAGCGACGGCACCGTACCTCCTCCCGCATCACACACCACTACCTCCCTTCAACATGCCACATGCACAGCCCCCAAGGCCGAGGCTGTGCGGGGTCAGCAGCCGCAGCAGCTGCGTGCTCCGAGTATCAAGAACAAATCCCCAAAGGCGCTTGCATTGCGTGAGCGTCAGGGGGGGACTCCTGGCCTGCTTCCCCACGCAGATGAGAGCTTGCAGCATCTCACGCCCGGCCTGCCAGCCTTACTGGCGCTCCAGACGTCGATGCCCCAAGGTGGGGGGGCAGGAAGGAACGAAAGGAAAAGAACACGGTGTGCTAAGTGTGATGAGTAGGGCTGGCCAGAACCGTATATATATAACGTATATGACCGTATATTTGGTGATTTCCCTGCCAAAAATACCGTATATAAACCGTATATATATATGGTTCTGGCCAACCCGATTGATAGGTATGGTGCAAGTTGTTCGATCGACTGGGGATTGCCCAGGATGTATGCAGAAACAAATCTGGACCAAATGTGCAGGCCCTGCAGGCCTAGGAAATGTTTGTATAACTGTCAAATATTTGTGGGACTTACACACGGTTGACCCTCACTGACCTGTCGATCTCAGATCTGAACCTCCTCACACCTGGCACCGCTGATTACGTTTTATACTCTCTTGCTCAGGAGTACCTTCCCAAACAGGAGTGGCGAAGCCAGAAAGACCCTCCCCGCGGCTATTGGGCAGTGCATGCAGCCCCACTTGCGGGTTTGTGTCTGGCTTCTTCTTGTGATCAGAGAGATAAGGCTCTCTTGTGAAAGTGGCAGAGGCCATTAGAGCGTTCTCTCTTGTGATATAGTGACAGAGGCCACCAGATCGCGTGCGCTCTCTTGTGAGAGTGACAGAGGCCATTAAAGCGTTCTCTCTTGTGATAGGGACAGAGTCCACCAGATCGCGTGCGCTCTGTTGTGAAAGAAACTGAGGCCATTAGAGCGTTCTCTTTTGTGATATAGTGACAGAGTCCACCAGATCGCGTGCGCTCTCTTGTGAAAGAGACAGAGGCCATTAGAGCGTTCTCTCTTGTGATATAGTGACAGAGGCCACCAGCTTGCGTGCGTTTCGTGTCTAAACAGCCAAAAGTGTCCTTTTGTTGCGTGTCCTTGAAGGTGTTTTGTGCTTGCGTTCTCTTGTGCGTTGAGTTGATCTATTGATGGCACCAGGCGCGCACTGCCGGTGGTTGGATAGAGGCTGGGGAATATTGAAAACCAGGTGCAACATCATCTGAGTGGGGCAGAGTGACAGGCAGAGGCTCCTAGCAAGCCTCTGGGCCTGAAAATCCCGTCTTTGGTCTGAAAAATAGACTTAACCGAGTGCAAAAGCTAAATTGAGTGCATGGGCTAAACCGAGTGCATGGGCTGAACCGAGTGCATGAGCTCTAATTGCAACAGGTCTCAAAAGGCTCCCGTCTTTGGTCTGAGAAACGGACTAAACCGAGTGCATGAGCTCTAATTGCAACAGGTCTCAAAAGGCTCCTGACTAATGCAGCCAGCCAGTGTGGAGTCTGATGTGCGAATTTATGCTAGTTGTGGAGATAGGTACTCAATTTTTTGTATCAAATAATGTATGGCTGAAGCATAAGTTGATATTAGCCTCTTCATTCACCGTTCACCGTTATACTCATACCAGTATGTACACAGCGCTGTTCGCACATATCTCATTATTCTCAGCAATTTTGGCTGGCCAGCTTTGTGACAGGTCTGCTCTTGCATTGACACCATCCACCCATTGCAGGGGTCAGGTCTTTTCAGATGCTCCGCACCCTTGGCTTGACCCTTCAAAAGTTTGTTCAGGTTGTTAGGTGTTGGATTGTCATGGTTGCAGATTTATAATTCCGGTGAGGATAAGATTAGATTACAAAGGACCGGCAGCCAAATTTAGGACTCCGGTGAGGCGACCTCTGAGGGCTCTTTGTTCACATGCTGAGTCAGCATTGCGGACGCTCTGCCTCCTACTTGTGGTATTTTTGCTTGTGTCGATGTAGTTGCGTACATTTGTTTTGCTGAGTATTTTGGCACTCCCTCAATGTAAGTTTCAGCAAGACTCCACTTTCCCAGTAATGTTTGGTCACACGAATCATGGTACTACCAGCTTAAGCAACCGTAAAACTGTTGATTATTATTATTCCCAGGGAAGATCACACGATTTGTCCATGCCACTGATTTAGCATGACAAAAGGCCAAACACAACACCTCTTCAAGAAAATTAAGTCACTGGTATCAGGTCAAATCACTGCCAAAGCAATGATTACAATGGGGGGTGACCTTCAGCCAGGTTGTTTGACTGATCGGCTGCTGACTGGTATCAGGTCAAATCACTGCCAAAACGAGTATGTTTTTTGGAGATGGTTATGTTGAGGGGGGGCCCTGACCTTCAAGCCAGGTTGTTTGGAGAACGGTTCAGTCTGGCCAGACACAAAAAAATCCGTAAGCTTTGAAATGAAGAGAAAGGAAAGTGTTCTACTAAGAAAAGGAAATCATGAAAGCTGATTATTGACCTGATGCAGCAAATACGGTTGAGCTGCTGAGAAGTTCTTAAATGCATACAAAAAGGAGTGCAGGAATCAGCCCATCAACTGAACTAGTACAAACACTGATATGGTGACATCAGCCCGGCAATGTTGGTCCCATTGTGTGTTGTAATCGATGTTGATGGATGTGAGATAGATCAATTTGTGGGATAGATCAAAACAATGACCAGTTACATCAATCGATCAATCATGGGCGGCCATCGATGTTGATGTGGCTGATGATTGATGAATGTTGATGGATCATGCATGCAGATATGCAGATTGATGTTCAACACTGATGGTGATATCATCAGCCCATTGTTACGTGTGTACACGTCCCTTGAAAAAAGGTGTATAACTAACTGGAGGTTAGTCCAACGGTGACCGGTGAAGCTGGTTCGACTCCAGAAGGCAGTTCTAAATATAAGTAGTAATATACACCCACCCTACTGCCTTAGCCGTTGGTTAACTATAGTACGCTACGCACTTCGTAACACCCATCACCTAGTACAGATTTACAGATAAAGCCATCAGTCAAAACGTGCGACTGCTAGGCTGCGTAAAACATGTAATATGTTGGGATGGTTGTTGTTGTAGCACCAGACTTGTAGCACCTACAAAAAAAACGTCAGAAAGGGAAAAAGGCACAACGCTGTTTGTGACATCCCAGCACTGAATAAAACCAGTAAAAACAAACAAGCATCTCCTAGTACACACGCTGATATGTGACTCAACTAGTACACACACTGACCAGAATTAGCCCTGAACAATCTGTTCTCGAGGAACAAGGAAAGTAATATAAACGTCCGGCATGGATTAGGAAAGAACACTGGTATGATTTGAGCCATACAGCATCTCACGGAAAGGAGAGAAGAAAACAAAGAAAGAAAAGAAAACGACCAAGTGTGTATCGCGTTTATTCGGTTGCATGTCTCTTGGTTTCATAGCCAGGGGCTATGGGTTGGCAGGACCATCTGCTTGGTTGCAATGGGCAACTCTTCTTGCATTGTTGGCAGGCCTACTTTGAAACGTGTTAGTTGGGTTCCTTTTGGGGCGTGGTTGCTGGGCCTCGGAGTAAAAAGAAAAAGAAAAAGAATGCAGATAGTGTAAACACTACTGGCATGGATGAGGAAAGGATATTAATTTGTGTTCTGCACACCCAATCGATGCAAAGATACACAACATCCTGCCTGGAGAATAAAATAAGAGGAGCTTCACTTTTCAGTGGGGATGAGCAGGTGGTTGAGAGGCAGAAGCCTGCACACCACCAGGAGTATTACTCAGATAGTTGTGGGGATTATTGTGTTTGACCTTCAGTATCATTTGTATAATTTTTGTTGCGGATCTGATTGCATGTAGGCTTTATTTTTTCATGAGTGCTATGGCATGAAAACCAGTAACTTCGAGTCTGAAGAGTGGATTCCTTGTGTGGCCGCTGTAAATGGTTTTACGGTACTCGGTACCAAAGTGGCTTACTTATTTTCCTTAACTTCGTGTGGGGAGTGGTTTTCATACCTGCGTAGTTTTTCTTTTTCTTTTCTTTTCTTTTCTTTTCTTTTCTGCTGTAAATGGTGCCTCTTGCTCCTACTAAGTGGCTAGCAGGATGGTGTGAAGTGTTTTACAGTGTCTGAGTAAGCGAGGCATTGGCAGCTCATATTGTTCTCGTGCCTTTTTTGCTTGTTAAGTAGAGGCGGTGTTTACACAGTACTGATTAAATCTATACCGCGTTTGTTTGGTTGTATGTCTCTTGGTTTTGTAGCCAGGGGGTATGGGTTGGCAGTGCTATCTGCTCGGTTATCACGGGCAACTCTTCTTGTATTATTGGCAGACCTTGGTTGATACGTGTTGGGTTTTGTTTGGGGCGTGGTTGCTGGGTTAGAAAAACCATGATTGCATCTGGCTTGTTGAATTTCCGCTGCTTTTGTGCATTGAGATTGAAAGGGCTTTTGTGCATTGAGATTGAAAGGTAGCCAGGTTGGAGTCATGTCTTTCTGTTTCTCTTGTGAAGGGCGTATAACGCCTTGTTCTACCGAATTTTCACGACTGCCTACGTCTGCTTGTGCTAGCAGGCGTGCACCCTGTGTGCCTTGTTGGATCGCTTTTAAAATCATTTGTCCAGCAGCGTTGTGCCTGTTAATAATCATTTTATTTATAATGGGATGAGCTAGCTTCTGGAAGATTGGGCATATATGTGGGCCTTCTATATGGTTGCACTGAGCGGCACGCTTTTGGCTGTATATCAAATCTGTGTGGCAAAGCATGATTTTTTCTCTTCTCCAGAAGTGACACTTGCATTTTTCCAAAATGAGTTACTTGTCTTTCTCGACAGTGCCTTCCTTAATCAGTTCTTGGTATATTGTGTAGCACTTTGTGGAATGATGGATTATACCATTTTTTATTAAGGACCGAGTTTGTGTTGGACATGCATGTGTGCTTCTACAGCATCGAGATCTGAGAAAATGGAGAGCCTTTCTGCTGGAGGCCCTGATTGGCAGGTGTATATAGTATCTGGTATGCAAGCTGGGGGAGGGTCTTCCACCCTTGCTGGCCAGAATATGGATGAGTGGGGATGGGCTTCGGTGCTATTGTGGATATCATGGCCACTTTGATTTTGCGCCGAGCACTTTGCTAAGGCATCAGCGCACTTATTCCCTAGGATGCTAGCATGAGCTTTGACCTTGTAGAGATGGATGGCCTCTTTAGATAGTGGCATGTTTATGAGCATGCTATTTCTCATTTGCCATAGTGCGCGCACCAGTGCTGTCTGTTGTGAGATGGGTGTGTTCAATTATCAAAGCAGCAAGTCCTGCTAGCTCAACTCTGTTTATGGTCATGTTAAATCAACATTTCTTTGCTTCTTCCTCCAGAAATTACTGTGGTGCTTTTGTTAGACTGAGGGTGGTGGACTTTAAATTCAATGGATTGACATCCATTCTCGATGTTTGTAATACAACTCCCATCTGTGAAGGCCCATTCTTTCCGGTTGGGGCCTTGAGTTAAAGCAAGCGCTTTTGTTGCATATGATGGGAGGGGACCTGGCTGTGTAATGTATCGCTTATGTTGCCAATATTTGCATTGACAACTGTGTTTCTTGAGTCTTTGGGGAGCCTACATAATTTTGCCATCCTTGGCAGTATCCTTTGGGTTGGCAATTCAACAACAGGTATGGTGCCTGCGTTTTTAAAATCCATCCAGATTGCCGCTGGTGATAGGTCTTGTTTTGTTTTCTCTAGCCGAAATGGGTTGTCTGTAATAAGTTGTTCCCTGGCAGCTTTGTTACAGACTACTAAGATTAGTATGCCCCATGTTGCTTCTGGCAAGGGTGATGTTTTGCTTTGCTGATATAGGAATGGCATCTATTGCACTTTTGTCTTTGGGATACTTCCAATATAGTGCAAACATCCTTGTTGTCAGCACAGGTATTGTGGAAAGCGTTGGTGCTGTTTTACATCCAATTTGGGAGCAGTAGGACGAAGGTAGCGGTTGCCTCTTGGTTATTCAAGGCAGATGCGGTTGCATGTTGCACTACTTTGAGCATGTGTTTATTGTCATACATCGGGTGGCAGATGGAGAATTCGGTGAAGTATATAGAACGCGTCTGTCCTGGAACCAGATACTCTGTCTCTTGGGTGGGCTGTCCAGAACTCTTGAAACTACGGAGTAAAGTCTAGAAGTGAGGCCATTCTTCCTTTTGTGACTAGGGCATGGTTGCGAAAGGCTGTCATGTATTGGGTGGACAGAGCCTGATAATGTGAGCATTCAGCCTTGGTATTGTTGCCTGTTACTGAAAGTCTTGGGAGTCGATGAAGAGGTCCTTGGATTTCTGTCGCAAGGTCTTGAACAGGGGGATTCAGCATAGGCCTCATGACGAGCAGAGTTGTATGCATCCTGTAAAATGATGAGTCGCTGAGGGGTGATCGTGCCGAAGCATTTACCATTTATGCCGTACACACATGTCACCTCTGCGAGGGTCTGTAACTTGGGAAGTGTGACTGTTGTTATCCAGTCCTCTGCTTGTGGCGGCTGGCTAGGTATGTCGTTTTGCTTACTTATGCACGCTTGTGGTATGCATGGTGATGTTGGCATATTACATAGGTCAAGGGGAGATAGCAAACTCCCCACTACGAGGTTGAAACGAACTGAATGCTGATAAATTAAAAGGGAGCAAGAGAGGCAGGCTGGAAGAGATAATAGAAAGTATGGTCATATGGTAGACATCAACCATCTTCGGTTGATTACGGTGAGGATGCCGGATGTCAGATCAAATCACCATCACTGCAAAGTATAAGACTCAGCCCAAAAACTAAAAGTCCTGTTGATAGTTTGGGGTGCAGCAGCTTGCCCCTATTTGCAACAGGACAACAACCAACTTGTTCATAATTTCCTTTCTCAGCAAAGCACTAGACTCCTAGAAAAAGAGAGGAAAAACTACGCAGGCAGTGAAAACCACTCCCCACATGAAGTTAAGGAAAAGTAAGCCACTTTGGTACCGAGTACCGTAAAACTTTTTTACGGGCAGACAAAAAAGGCCCACTAGACTTCTACCCTTTCTTTTTGACTTACCTATGGTATGGATTTATTTGTGGCAGGCCGAGACAATTCAGCAGCTGATCTCAGCCGTTTTGTCGTAGACCTCAAGGAGAGACACTTGGAGTACTGGATACCTTATTTTGAAACTCACGTTGAGAGAACACAACAGCAAACGCTCCACTTGTCACCGATGGTGTGCTCTTCCTACAAAAATAGCTCTGGTCACTCACTCGCCTTCCTTTTTAGATTCATGTTTCTCAACCTGCCTCGTGGTGTAATTCGCAGTACAGCTCGTTTCAGACTTCGTGTACACACCCTACGTTTTGAGACAGCGACATGGAATCGAAGTAATTCCCCCAATTGTGACCTGTGTGATAATGATGGTGTAGATATGAGTAATATGAGCAGCATGATCTTTTCCACTGTACCATTTCCACATGATTTCTCTCCGCAGGAAATATGCATCTTTATTTCCCACAACAGGAGCTCACGATGTGTTTACCTTCTTAAGCCAGAACAATAACAAGCTTTATTTTTCCTCCATGAACTAATCGCTTTTTATGAGCAGGCTGGCAGTCTACTTCTTGACTGAAGGCCTTTTTTGTAAACCTTGTAAACCTTTGGACCAGGAAAGGCCTCCAGGAGAAATTTTCCAGCAGATGAGCGACTTCCTTGCAGTGTCCCTAATGCTCCTACCGGTTGTGCCTGTATTCGACGCCCGTGTGCTTTCTGCTCATACTTGTGTGCCTGTGTCTATCTCTACTACGTGCGTTCTTAATTTCACAGACAGGATCCATTTGCTTTTTTACTCCAGGAAAACAACAAACTCCATTTTTCATTGACAAAATTCATTTTATGAACAGGCGAACAGTCATACTTCTTGACTAAAGGCTTTTTCCTTGTTAACCTTGTAAACCTATCTCTACTACAGGTAGTGCTTCTACTCATCTTTGGCTGGCAGCCACCTCGCTGTCCCTTCTCGGAGTCGGGACCATTTCCTCAGACATCCTCGGCCTCATTGTGTTACACGTTATTATATTGTGTTGCACGTTAATATGACAAGGCGAACAAATAGAAACACAGACCTTACACGTCACAGGGTCTCTTGAGGATCCCCTCTAATGGTGCCTCTCATAATGCTCACACGTTGTCAATCGATTACCAAAACTATCATCCAGAAGATAGTTTATCAATAAGACTGGTACAACCAGCCATTTGAACAAGACATACATAGACTCTCAACTGTCAACCAACTAACTGCTTATCACAAAGCTTTTGGATTTATTTGTAGATGGCCAAGACAGTAAGCAGCCGAGCAGCCAAACAACCTGGCTGAAGGTCATCCCCCATATTTATTATTATTTTAACCAAAATTATTCAAAAGAACAATAAATTTCTCCTTCAAACTCCAGGTATTCCCTTAACACAACCTCTGCCACATAATCAACGTTGATGCAGAGGAGATCATCTGATCGGTAAATGCAACCGATAGTGCTCGTGAAATCATCCAGGGCAGGGTCATTGAGGAAGCCACTTACAAATGCCCCAAGCAAGCTATCATCTACCTCATGTATGTGTGTGTGCGCGTGTGTGTGCGTGCGTCCTGCAGTGAAGGGCCAGTAAGAAATGGCGAGCGTAAGTTCGTTAGATGCTGTATAGCATAACCATATTCATACGAATACCGTCATCATAAACGGGGGTGTGCAATGACACCATCAGAGTGCTGTAAATGTTTTTGGCACAGTTGGCGCTCCACACCATCAGACTGTCAAAATGACGATGGGTTAGAAATGACGATGGGTTAGAAATGACTGTTTAAATGAAATGACTGTCAAAATGAAGATGGGTTAGAAATGACAAAGCGCAACATCAGGACAGCACCGTCTTTCATCAGACTTCATTCATACGATCCTTAGCAATAGAATGTCATGTTGCACATGCCTAATTTAGTTTTATATAAATGTTGCAAGGGTGGACAAAGATGAGTTTATAATTTGGGTAAACGCAAGCAGAGATAATACCACAAGTATGGACAATGAGTTGGAGAAGTTGATTTGGATAGCGGATAATGTACGCCACCCGGCCAATTTGAACCCGCACTTTAAAGAGTCTGGCCCGACCGAGGTCCAATAGGCTTTTGAGGGCAGCTACCCCAAATGCGTTAATATGATGGAAACAACCTTAAACTCTCATGATCTAATCCCCACGCAAAGGCTATGATAAATACAATACAGGGTGACCTTTAACCAGGCACTTGGCTAGAGCTGCTGGCAAATGTTTTCTAGCCAGGAATGAAATAACAACCCAGATCTTAAGAAGAACAGCCAACGCAGATGCAAGAGGTGATCGGAACGCCGGTTTCGTGTAATTTACTGATACTAAGTAGGAAAGCGCTGTTCTGTTGAGGTACATATCGGAGGACTTACACACCATTGCAAGCCGGCGCGTTTGCTCCGATATGTACCTCAACATGCTCACTTGAAACCATTGCCGCAGCAGACCTTGCAAACGCAACGCAGCTGCACTCACCGCATTTTACGGTATGCTTTCATATTTTTAAAGGCTCCTTTTTCTCAATTACGTGGGGTTTGATTTTCATTGCCTGCTTAATTTGTTTGTGTGCTCTCACCATCTTTTCACTGCCTGCGTATTTGTGTATGTGTGCTCTCACTTCCTTTCACTGCCTGCGGTTTTTGTGTGTACTCTCACCTTCATGTAGCTCGACCGCCCGGGCAACCACCTTGTCCAAAAACGCCTGCCTCCTCACACAGCGAGTTTCTCCGTCCTCCTCTCGGTACTGGTACGTGTGTCAGACAAAGGCATGGTTTAGTTGATAGAGATTTCAGAGATCACAAATGAGTTGCTGAAGACCCTTGTCACGCACACACACAGCACACACACAGTTCCCCCTGAAGCCATGAGGTAGACTATGTGGTCAGTGATCTTATGTCACAAAAAAAACTCTCGTGCCACAAAAAACATGAGGTACACTATTTCGCGGTGATCCCATGTTTAAGGCTTGATTGCGAGCAATGCAAAAGGGGTCAGTATCCAGCCAGAGAATTTGGCAGGTTGGCTGCTGGCCGATGCACGCAGCAGGACAAACTAAATAAATGTCGAAAAAGCATGCTCTTCTACTAGAGGATGGCAAACCAAATAAATGTCGAAAGAGCATGCTTTTCTACTAGAGGATGGCAAGCAATCGTTGTAGTTCTCTGCCAGCCACAGACAGAGCCTTAGGCTCGGGCATAGAAACAGAAAGCTGAGCGATACTGGGTTTGGCAGAACCATGACACTTTCAATGTGCACAGTATGTTCAGCAGGTATATTTAATTGAAAGTGGGCACTGCATACAGTGTATGAATGCGGTTCTGGCCAGCCCCATGTGTATATACATATTAAGATTTCAGCCTTTTGCTGCACTTTAATGCAGCACTTCACTATTGCAGCAAATCATGCAGCGAGCAGCCAGTTGGTTGTCAGTGTATGCGCTGAGCTTTATAATGTTTGGTTGTGGGTTGTGGGGGTGGTTTGACATGAAACAGGTAGCTATTTTTCCTGGAATGTGTCGAGGCTGGCAGAGACCACCCAGCCGGCAGCCAATCAGTCAAACAACTTTTGGATGGGCAGAGGTTTGATTCCTGTAAATTTCCTGATGCACTCAGGACCTCAAAAACACTTCAAGTAGGCAGACCGACACAGCAACAGGCACACACTGAAAATGTGGACCCTGAAAACGCTAGCATCTTATGGTGGAGGATCTAAACGCAACTGACAAGCTGGGCATGAATAACAAGCTCAACAAGCGATCGCTAGGAGCTCTTCTAGATCCATGCATGGCTGCATCATTTCCGCGTGCATTTGACATTTGAGGAGCCTCAAGATTACGACTAGTGCATCCTCCGAAGATCATCTCACTGTGTGTCATTGTCATCTCAATGTGTGTCATTGTCATTTTACTGTGCCATCTCACTGTGTGTCATTGTCATTTCACTGTGCCATCTCACTGTGTGTCACTGTCATTTCACTGTGCCGTCTCACTGTGTCGTCATTGCCATCTCACTTTGTCATTTCACTGTGCCATCTCACTGTGTCGTCATTGTCATTTCACTGTGTGTCGTTGTCATTTCACTGTGCCATCTCACTGTGTCGTCAGTGTCTTCTCACTGTGTCGTCATTGTCATTTCATTGTGTCGTCATAGTTGTCAACATTCTAGACCAGATAACAAAACAAACATCACGCAAATCACCTCCTTGTTGTCTGGGACTGCGGTTGCGGGCATGGCATCAAACCTCTCATACGTATTGAGCTGGCGCGCCCACTCTGTCGGCCTTCTGTTGCACAAGTAAGGGTCCACAGTCACCTGCGTGTGTATGTGTGTGTGTATGTGTGTGTATGTGTGTGTATGTGTGTGTAAGTATGTGTGTGTATGTGTGTGTGTGTTTCTACTCGCATAATGCTGCAAATTGTAGCAATATGATGTTCACGTCGAGCAGCATCCCTCTGTTATGCAGTGACTGCATTTCTACATTGTAGGGGTTTCAAACCAACCATCAGTTCTTGTGTCACGGTGCTTGCCGCAATTCACTGCAAAATGATGTTCTATCAATAGACGCTCCCAGTGTTTGCTGTCATTCACAGTGAGGGTCGATGGCCCTTGCATCGATGAAAAGTGGAACTTTGCTGGCTAGTAAGCGTATGCGTATGCGCTAAGAAGGCATCACGTCAATCAATAGTGCAACTTTGCTGGCTAATACGCGTTTACGCTAAGATGGCACGAGGCCATTGCTGAGGCAAAGCTAAATCGCATCAAAACAAGTGAAACCTTCTGCGTTGCTGTAAGTAATCCACCACCAACTTACGAATGCAAACGAAATAGAGCCACTATAAACCACTGGAAAAAAGCAACGGCAGCGCACTCACCCTGGTATGTGGGGGCAGAAGGAAGGGGCGTCCGCCAAAGTTGTCCTCTGAGCGCAAGCTCTTGATGATGGGGCCCTGGAGCAGCACGTGCTGCAGCAGCGGATACTTTTTCGACAAGTCCAGGTCATGATTGTTGGACCAGCAATGAAAAATAAAGGGGCCATTGCCTGGCAGTACCCTCAGGGTCAGGCTCTGGAGCAGCTTAAATGCCACACTCTCATCTTTGTCACTGTCACTGCATGCCTCTCCCTCCTCCTCTTCCTCATCAGCCGACGCACACTTCCCTTCATCAGCATCACTACCCTCAACCGCATTCTCAACATGCAAATCATGCAACGCGTGCCCCTGCCCAACGTCTTCATCATCAACATCATCATCATCATCATCATCATCATCATCTTCCCCCGCAATTTTGGACACAGAGTGCTCTGTGAGGCGAAGGGTGAGGTGCTGCAGTCGTGGCAGAAAGATGCTGATATCAGACAGAGAACCAGCAATGCAAGAAGAAGGTAGGTCAAGGCTGAAGAGGCGCTCGCCC
>Ga0307963_1002335_pt1 | contig 14969 bp, 21 predicted proteins | sample OrgLakmetagen594_FD_201829 | JGI IMG/M metagenome (GOLD analysis project Ga0307963, IMG submission 201829) | Saline water microbial communities from Organic Lake, Antarctica - #594 | ecosystem: Environmental > Aquatic > Non-marine Saline and Alkaline > Saline | place: Antarctica: Organic Lake...
AGCAAACAGAACAATGTGTGTGTGCGTGCGTTGTGTGCTTGAGTGTGTTTTATGTATTTTGTTTGTGTGTGTGTGTGTGTGTGTGTTCAAATTGGAGGTGACGCTCCAAGCAGCAGCCACACAAAGCATCTGCAATGGGAATGTAGCAAATAGAACGGTGTGTTGTGTGTGTGTGTGTTGTGTGTGCGCGTGCGTTGTGTGCTTGCGTGTGTTTTATGTGTTGTGTGTGTGCGCGTGTGTGTGTGTGTGTGCGTGTGTGTGTGTGTGTGTGTGTGTGTGTGTGTGAAACACTGAAGGTGACAAATGCGCGACAGGACGTACAAGCCTGAAACGTAACGAGACGCACATGAGCGTGGTTTGAACATTCCTGTGCTATTTGTTATTTGTCTTGGTCTTGGTCTCAGAGCGAGGTTTGCCATTTCCTCTGCTTGTCGTGGCCGATGAACAGCCCCCCTGGCACACACACACATGTGTCTCCCTCACCAAGTCAGGCAAGCATTCTAGAATTGAACGATACGTCTGTACCGAGCGACACGTTCTACGAGCGACACGTTCTGCCGTTCTACCGAGCGACACGTTCTATCGAGCGACACGTCTGCGCGGGCCACCAGCCAGCTGTTGCTAGCTAAATATTGCGCACGTGTGCACGGGCCACCAGCCAGCTGTTGCTAGCTAGATATTGCGCACGTGCGCATGGGCCATCCAGCTGTTGCTAGCTAGATATTGCGCACGTGTGCATGGGCCATCCAGCTGTTGCTAGCTAGATATTGCGCACGTGTGCACGGGCCATCCAGCTGTTGCTAGCTAGATATTGCGCATGTGCGCATGGGCCATCCAGCTGTTGCTAGCTAGATATTGCGCACGTGTGCACGGGCCATCCAGCTGTTGCTAGCTAGATATTGCACACGTGTGCACGGGCCATCCAGCTGTTGCTAGCTAGATATTGCGCACGTGTGCATGGGCCATCCAGCTGTTGCTAGCTAGATATTGCACACGTGTGCACGGGCCATCCAGCTGCTGCAAGCTAGATATTGCACACGTGCGCACCTCAACTTTTGGCATGCTACAACCAATGAACTGTCCTACCAATTTCAGGTCGAGCATTGCTTGAACAACTGGCAAGCGCACGCCCCGTATTCCTAGCAAATCCCAGTCAGGCATCACTTACTACTATGAATGAGCTTGACCTTTTGCTGCATGAGCAGCTGCAAGGCGTGTGCCACATACTTTTGGAAAATCCCAGCCAGGCATCCTTGCTACTATGAACATGCCAGACAACTTTTACCGTTTGATCAGCTGCATAGCGCATGCCTCATACTTCTGGCAGATCCCAGCCAGGCACCACTGACTATCTCGAACGAGCCTGACAACTTTTGCTGCGCGAGCAGCTGCAAGACGTGTGCCCCATACTTCTGGAAAATCCCAGCCAGGCATCACTGACTATCTCGAACGAGCCTGACAGCTTACCATGAATGAGCCTGACAGTTTTTGCTGTTTAGGCAGCTGGGAAAGGCGCTCCCAGCAGCTGCGCGTACCCGTACTGAGCTTGTCAAGGTTGCCCCCTGCGCTACCCGCCCTGCGTGTGGCTTTAGATCCAAGGGCTGTAGAGGGCTGGAAGGTGTCGTCGTGCTTCAAACCTGCGCGCGAGAATGCACACACTTTGAGGTGTCGTCAAGCTTCAAACCTGCGCGTGAGAATGCACGTACATTTGAGGCGTCGTCGTGCTTCAAACCTGCGCGTGAGAATGCACGCACTTTTGAGGTGTCGTCAAGCTTCAAACCTGCGCGCGAGAATGCACGTACTTTGAGGTATCGTCGTACTTCAAACCTGCGCGCGAAAATGCACGTACTTTGGATCTGAGGCTTGTGGAGAGCTGGAAGGTGGCGCCTGTGAGTGAGGGTGTGCGTGTTATGATTGCAAGAGCTGTGGATGGAGGGCCAGAAGGCGCCATTGTGCTTCAGATCCTGTGCATGAGGGTGTGCGTGTTATGATAGCAAGAGCTGTGGATGGAGGGCCAGAAGGCGCCATTGTGCTTCAGATCCTGCGCATGAGGGTGTGCGTGAAATGATTCCAATAGCTGTGGATGGAGGTCTAGAAAAGGTAATGGTGCTCACAACCTGCAAACCACCATTCATGCTGTGCGCAGTTGTGCAGGTGGGGTGGAGGGGGGCACTTGAAATGTGGAAAGTAGTGCAATCCTTGAAGTCTGCGGTCAAGGAGATGCTGATGCGTGTGTGTATGTGTGTTTGTGTGTGCGTGTGTGTGCGTGTGTGTGCGTGTGTGTGCGTGTGTGTGTGCGTGTGTGTTTGCGTCAGAAGAGCAGCCCCTGTCTGATACGAGCATCAGGTCACGAAAGGGTATATGATCATATACGATGCGTTCACACCTAAATGTTCGCAACATAATCACAGTCACTTAATACAGACATAGTCCCCCAATGATGCATACGCACACACCCACACCCACTCGCACACTCACACCCACACCCACACGCACAGAAGCACATACTCACACACCCACCCACACAAACACATGCAGACACAGGACCACACAAAACGACATACCACGGTCGTCTTCCGGGTCGTCTTCTTTGCCAGAGGGATACGTGCTCAGCTCTCCGTTGAGGCGTGAAGAATCTGTGGCCTCTGCTGGTGCTGTGGCCACTCGACTGAGCAGGTAGCCTCCCAGTGTTACGATGCCCTGCAGCAAAACAAGGTGCAAAGTGCGTGCGGGGGGGGCAGTGAGAAAAGATGAGCGGGTAGCCTCCCAGTGTTACGATGCCCTGCAGCAAAACAAGGTACAGAGTGCGCGCGGGGGGGCAGGGAGAATAGATGAGCGGGTAGCCTCCCAGTGTTACGATGCCCTGCAGCAAAACAAGGTACAAAGTGCGCGCGGGAGGGCAGGGAGAAAAGATGAGCGGGTAGCCTCCCAGTGTTACGATGCCCTGCAGCAAAACAAGGTACAGAGTGCGCGCGGGGGGGGCAGTGATGAAGGAAAAAGATGGAAAAAGTACGGAGGCAGTGAAACCACTTCCCACATAAATGAAGGGGCCAGCGAGAGGTGTGCGAGCAGTTTTGGTTGTGGCGTCGCAAATCTGAAAGCCTGGCCATAACTGTTCACTGTATACACGCACCCTATGTCATTTAGGCTATATGATTGCAAATTTGGAGGGTGCCTGCAACAGACACCGTGTGTATCCGTGCAAGCAACCCACTTATATATATGGTTGGCCAGAACCATACATTTATAAGTATATACGGTGTATATAAGGTATTTTTGGCAGGGAAATCACCACACTTACGGTCATATACGGTGTGTATATACGGTTCTGGCCAACCCTACAGCTCTGTGGCGGCACCCCTAGGCGCCCCCCTACACTCGGTTGCATGAGTATTCTTCTGGGGCTACATTGTGCCTCGGAGTTTTCTTAGAAATATCCTGCTCTGTCACACAAATACAAGGGCACAAGAGGGACTCGTTGACAGTAGGTTGTTCACTTGTGCGCCTGTGCGTGTGCACGACCCTTACAAGTACGCATAGAGAGCAGCTGAATGCATGCATACTTGTTGTTTTTAGGTATATGTGTTTGTGTGTATGTGTGTCTATGTGCGTGTGTGTGCCTGCCTGCCTGTTACAAGAATGGAGCCAGCCACAAATTCCATACGCACAAATTCCTCGCAATTATAACATATATAGGGTTGGCCAGAACCATATATATACGGTGTATATACGATATTTTTGGCAGGGAATAACCCAATTTACGGTCATATACGGTGCATATATACGGTTCTGGCCAACCCTACATATTAATAAAAGACAAGAAACATCCCCAGGCGCAAGCAGCAGCACAACGTTAAAGCAGGCCGGGGATTTCAGGCAGGCGCAAAGCTGGGGCGTAGAAAGGCAGCTGACTGTGTCGCCACCACCAGCAGGTCCTCTCTTATCTCCTCAACATGCTTTGTTTGAGTTCAACCAGTTCACTCACCACGCCGGTCAGTCCGATGGTGGTTGGTTGCTCCCCCACAAGCACAAAGGCAGTCCCCACTAGGAAGGCAGGTGTCAGGGCCAAATAGGGCACCGTGAGGCTGAGGGGGCTGCTGGAGATGGCCTGCTGGTACAGGACCTTAGTGACGAGGAGGAGCGTGCTGCTGCTGCAGATGACTAAAATGAACATGTGCAGGTCCAGAAACTGCACGCCGGAGTAGCCGCCGCCGATGCCAACCCCCACACTGCGGGTGGGTGTAGGTGCGGGCGTGAACGAGGAGTGGTGGCATGAGTGTACTTGAGGCTGGTGGAGGGGAGGGGAGGGGAGGGACAAATGCAACGTCCGATTTGGTGGGAGGGGTGGCAAGTTGTATTTTAAAATGGATGTGCGTGAACAGTTTGCAAGAGGGGGAGGAGCAAGCGCGTGTGCACGTTAAAAGAGGGACAGCCAAAAGCGTTGCCCCATGTCGCAGGATCTGCTGCCCATTGTCAGCCATTTCCTCTCTCGGACAGCAGCAAGTGAGCACAGCAGCAAGTGAGCACAGCAGCAGGTGAGCTCACACTAATTTCCCGCGCGTTGAGCAAACCTAACTCACCCCCCAACTATAGCATCCAAAATGGCGCACAGTGTGACCAATGCCTGCGGCGTGACAGTAACAGAGGAAGAGTGAGTGTCCTGTGTCGAAGAGTCTGTCATAGCACAAAGTAAGCAGATGTGGGAAAAGGGTTCATGATCATTTCAAGCTCACCGTGCTGCTGAGGCCATGCTTCTGGTGTGCGGACTTTCGTATCCAGTCTATGCTGCTGTGCATTGCCGCGGCCGTGAGGGCCAGAAGAACGCCCTTCAAGAGCATTTATGACTCTCAACCTTCAAATGGGATCAAATCAGAACTCCATGCAGACAGCTGAGGGAGGGCTGGGACTTGTGAAAGGTTCCCCACTGACCAGCCTGACGTGAGGAGGTGGAGGCTAGGTGAGGAGGAGGTGGTTATATAGCGTTCAACGTTTACCAAGGGTATCGCTGGTTATATATTTATTTGTAATATTTATGAAACTGTATGAGTTTGAATCATTTTATAATGCTGTTTGAAGGTAGTGATGGCGCTGCTGTTGTTCCATCGTAAGTTTGGGGTCCCGCTACAATGCTGGGTTCCGTGCCGGAAGCGTCAAACACAAGGCCGACGTGTGAGCACTGCCAATCGACGACGGGAGGCGATATGGTTGCCTCGTCGAATTGTGCTTCCGTGTTTTGCATGAATGACGGTGAGTGCTCTCTCGCCCACTGGTCTCGCTCTGGCTAAGCGGCCGCAAAAACTACCGGCGGGCCAAATTTGCCCCTCCTCTGTTCGTGCACACACACGCACACCCTCTTATGCATCAGGTGTGTTTCTATGCAAACCCTGCAATGAGGAGGTTCACAATAACAAGGTGCGAAATGACGTACAAATTGCCCCGTATCCCCGTATACACACGGACGGCAGCCTCCACTCTCTAGTTAAGATGGTAGTGGCGAAAGTGTTTCCGACCCGGTCAATGGCTCGAGCTCTTGTCTGACAAGGAATTGTTCTTTTGAACAGCGATGCTTGACTTTACAATACCGTGGCAGTCCTGGTACACACACCTGCAGGCAGTTGTCCCTTCTTTTAAATGGGTGTCTTAGAGGGAATGACTGTGTGTGTATGTGTATGTATGTGTGTGTGCACTACAAGCATGCACTGTAAGTGCAAGCGCGCGCGCACACACACACACACACACACACACACACACACACACACACACACACACACACACACACGCAAATGCACGCATGCACGCACGCAAGTGCACACACACACACACACGCACACACGCACACACACACACATACACACACACAGGCACTCACACAGGCAAACACACACGTACACAGCACACCTACACACACACACACACACACTTAAACACGCGAACACACAGAGACACACACTTTTTCACATCCTACAGATTTCACAGCGTCACGTGCGGATTCCCTACGCGAATGCTCCCTCATGGGCTCTAAAAGAGGTAAGCACTGAAATAAATGCCCCCAGTAAATCCTTGCTTTACCAAACCCTTCTACGTACTGGGTTTCACACAGCCAGTTTGCTTGACCATAAAACCACAAGCACGCACCGGCACCTCCCCCATCTCCCCATGGATTACACTTACACACACAATTACACACACACACACGTTCACGCACGCACTCTCATGCAGGCACTTGCGGCTGGCAGGGTGGTGTCCCAAGGCAATGACAGCTCCTCAAGCCCAAACACAGGCCCCTCCGCACAGGATGTGTTTGCAGAGTCGTCCTGTACACCCCCCAACCCTGCAACAGTCTCCTCCTTGGAGTCCAGGCTGCCAGGCTATCAGGTGTGTGCGCACACATCTTGGCGCCACATTCATGAACATAAACACACACAAATACGTGCACACACACACACACACACACACACACATGTACAGACCCAAGGAGACTCGGCCTCAGGCATCATCAACGTGGGTCCTCTCTCAGCCAAGCACTCCTCCCTGCTCCATCCCAACTCCATATCAATACCCGACACTTTATCGGATGAGCTTCCTCCTGGTGGGTGGGCTTAAGCAATGCTTACGTGCACGTATATACACTTACACTGGCGTTCACACACACACACATACACACACACACGAACACACACATACACACACACACACACTCACAAACGCATGCACGCACACAAACGCACGCACGCACACACATCCACAACACACATTCATTCACGCACGTGGGCATGCACGAATAACACATGCAGGCCACCATTCAAACTCCAACAGCTACACCCCAGGCTTTTTAGGAGCTGAGGCCCAGGAAGAGACGCAGCATAATGGGTCACGTCTGAGGGTCTCAGGTAAGCTCAGCAAATTGCTGTGCGAATCAGGAGTACAGCAGGTGCTGCTACTCATGAACAAGCCAACCACTGGGGCGCGCATACTACACTTTTTGGCTTTGTCACCCACAACAGATACGCACACACACCCACTCACACTCACACACACACTTTCATACTCACATACATAAATACCACGCACACGCGCACATACACGCACAGCGCACAATGCACACACACACACACACACACACACACACGTATACGCACACATACAAACACACAATCACGCATACACACACCAGGTGCAGGCAACGAGCCGCTGCACGGGCAGCCACAGCAGCCCCACATGCAAACCGAGCCACCCCTAAGCCCCTCAACCTACTCCATGCACACCATCCAAGAGCACCAGCAACTGCTCCACCAGCAGCAGCAGCAGCAGCAGCAGCAGCAGCAGCAGGTGAGACAACACAGAAATGCTAATCAGGAAAGCACGTGCACCTGCTCTGATGACCACAGCTCAGCATGCATGCGTTTGTTTGAGTGTGTGTCTGTGTATATTTGTGTGTGTGTGCGTGTGAGTGTGCGTGCGTGCGTATGTGTATGTGCTTGCGTGCATGTGTGTATTTGCTTGTGTGTATGTGCTTGTGTGCATGTGCGTGTGTGTGGGTGCGTGCGTGCGTGCATGTGTGTGGGTGCGTGCGTGCATGTGTGTGGGTGCGTGCGTGCATGTGTGTGTGTGTGTGTGTGTGTGTGTGTGTTTGTAGCAGCAGTAGCAAATCAGGCGTGCACCATGTTCACAAAAAGCTGCCGACACTCATGCACACCACAGCAGTGTCTAACACGCAGCCCTTGTAATCCACTCTTGCAAACCACAGCAGTGTTTAACATGCGGTCCTTGTTAACCATTTCAGACGCCCTGGAAGCGTTTTAGAGGGGATTCACAAAGAGCATCCATTTGCATTGCACGTGCTCGTGAGCACACACACACAAACACACACACACACACACACACACACACACACACACACACACACACACACACACACACACACACCACTAGCGCGCCCAAGCACGCACACGCACGCACACACTTGCATGCACACACAGTATCCCATGCGGCACTCGCACCAGCCCCGGAGCAATCAGGGCTCCGCCCACGGAGGGATGGCCCTGTATGGAATACCTGTCCCGTACCCTTTGGGAAACGAGAGCCACAGCTGCAACCCCTCGTTGCATGGCGCAAACTCGCTGAGCAACACGGTGCGTGAGCTAATATCACCTTGTGTCAATAACATGCATGGCGCAAACTCGCTGAGCACCACGGTGCGTGAGCATCAGGGCTATTATTACCTTTCTCAATTACATGCGTGGGGCTAGCTTGCTGAGCAACACGATGCGTGAGCAGGGCTATTATTACCTTTTCAATCACATGCGAGGGGCTAACTTGTTGAGCAAAGGTGTGTGAGCAGGGCTATTATTACCTTTTCCAATCACATGCGTGTGGCTAAGTTGCTGAGCAAAGGTGTGTGAGCAGGGCTATTATTACCTTTTCCAATCTCATGCGTGGGGCTAAGTTGCTGAGCAACACGGTGCGTGAGCAGGGCTATTATTACCTTTTCAATCACATGCGTGGGGCTAACTGGTTGAGCAATGGTGTGCGAGCAGGGCTATTATTACCTTTTCCAATCACATGCGTGGGGCTAAGTTGCTGAGCAACACGGTGCGTGAGCAGCAGGGCTATTATTAATTTTCTCAAATACATGCGTGGGGCTAGCTTGCTGAGCAGCGGTGTGTGAGCAGGGCGCGTGGGGTGAAGTCGCTGAGCAATACGGTGCGTGAGCAGCAGGGCTATTTTACCTTCACGTCGTCTCATGATGAACACATGCTCAGCCTTACCATTGCAGAGTACCAGGAGGCGTGCAGAATGCTTGTCCGTATTGCTACCCAGCAATGCACACAGCAATCATCTACATAGCGCCTCATCACCTACGTAGCACATAGCACCTCGTCATCTACGTAGCACCTCATCATCTACGTAGCACCTCATCATCCATGTTGTACCTCATCATCTATGTTGCACCTCATCATCTACGTTGCACCTCATCATCTACGTAGCACCTCGTCATCTATGTAGCACCTCGTCACCTTCGTAGCACCTCATCATCTACGTAGCACCTCATCATCCATGTTGCGCCTCCGTCATCTACGTAGCACCTCGTCATCTATGTTGCACCTCGTCATCTATGTTGCGCCTCCATCATCTACGTAGTCCTCTCAGAGCAATGTTCCCCAACCTGCTGCATAAAAGCCACCTTGCCAAAGTACAAAATACAAGCAAAGGCATTCCTTTCATTTGCATAACCCCACACCTCGCAAATGTGTGGCAGCCAGCACAGCTTGGCCGTCATGCTGGAGCGCTTAGGCATGCCAGGCTCTGCTGACCTCAGCACGCACACTCACTCACACACACACACACACTGTACTTGCACTCACGCACACATACACAGTATATGCATTCCCGTATATATGTGTGCATGCATGCGCAGGTGTGCGGCAGCGGTGGCAGCCAGCACAGCTTGGCCGCCATGCTGGAGCGCTTTGGCATGCCAGGCTCTACCGACACCAGCGCACACAATGGCATCAGGGGCCAAACAGGGCATAACAAAGACGAGAGCGTGCACAGCACCGGCAACAATCACACCTTGCCGTACCAGCAGCAGCAGCAGCAGCAGCAGCAGCAGCACCACCACCACCTGTACCAGCAGCAGCAGCAGCAGAACCACCCGCACCAGCAGCACCAGCACCCACACTCCCAGAAGTGGAACCCTAACTCCTCTCTGAAGTCCAGTCAAACCAACTTGGTGCGCCCACGACCAAGGGGAGGGGGAGGGCACAAACTTTGTCTGCAGGCTCACACGCACTGCTCGGTCCCCCTGTTACACTCATGTTCACGAAACGCACGCAACATTAGTACATGAATAACATACACTCCCCCTGTGCGAAAACACACGTACGCACATACACACTCTTACCACATGCATGCACACACACGTGCACACACACACGTGCACTCACACACACACACACACACACACACACACACACACACACACACACACACACACACACACACACACACACACACACACGAGCACACACACACTTTCTCTCACACACACACACACACACACACACACACACACACACACACACACACACACACACACACACACACACACACACACGTGCACACACACATACACACACGCATACGCACACGCGCGCATACACACACAGACGCATACGCATACACACACGCACAATACACAGGGGTCTGGGCACATAGAGCACATGCAGGCCCTCAACAACAGTGCCTCCCCCCCATCTCCCCCCAACGCCATCCCAGATCTAGGTGCGCAAGGTGTATGTGTGTGTGTTTGTGTGTGTGTGTTTGTGTGTGTGTGTGTGTGTGTGTGTGTGAGAGAGAGTGTTCGTGTCCTATGAGAGGGTCCTTGAGCGTGCATGTCAGTGTGTGTGTGTCAAAGCGGGCATGTGCATTGTGCATGTCTGCATGCCTTGAGTACTGCCTTCGTTCCTTCTTTTCCCAATGCAACACTTTTATCATCGGGCTCAGACTTCAAGACGTTCAGAGGCAGGATGCCCCTCCCCCACTTCCCTCCTCCTGATTTGCAACTGACACACGTCATTCCATGTTGACCTCACTCTGTTGTCAAGCCCAATAACTTTGCTCGTACAGTAGCTTTGAATCTCAAATGCTGTGTGTGAGCCCCATATCCCTTCTGATTAGCAACTGGACTATGCTGTTCCATGTCGACCTCATCCTGTTGTCAAGCCCACAGACTTTGCTCGTACAGTAGCTCTGAATCTCAAATGCTGTGTGTGTGTGAGCCCCATTTCCCCTCCTCCTCCTGCTCTGCAACTGGCGCACGTCATGCATGTCATTCCATGTTGACGTCATTATGTTGTCTAGCCCAACACTGCTCTTACTGAAGCTCTGGGTCTTAAATGCTGCGTGTTCCAGGGTTGTGGGTCTGAACCGTTGCAGTTGTAGGTCACGGGTTTTGAACGTTGTGTGTGTCAAGTTGCTATGTCCGCCACGATAGTTTTGTGTGGGGATGATCAGATTCATGGATGGTGCCGTGCACATGCATTCCGTGCACGCAGTGGAGCACCTACGACAACAAGAGCGTCAAGACGTTCTCAAAACGTCTTGGCTGCGTATGAGTGGACGAGGGGGTGTTGCAGTGTGGCCAACCTGTGTGTCAAAGCACAGCAACTCATTTCATTTCATTGCTTTGCAGGCATATTTCTCAAAGCATTTTGGCTGCGTATGAGTGGGCGAGGGGGTGTTGCAGTGTAGCCGACCTGTGTGTTAAAGCACAGCAACTCATTTCATTTCATTGCTTTGCAGGCATATTTCTCAAAGCATTTTGGCTGCGTATGAGTGGGCGAGGGGGTGTTGCAGTGTAGCCGACCTGTGTGTTAAAGCACAGCAACTCATTTCATTTCATTGCTTTGCAGGCATGTTTCTCAAAGCATCTTGGCTGCGTATGAGTGGGCGAGGGGGTGTTGCAGTGTAGCCGACCTGTGTTTGTAAGCACAGCAATTCGTTTCATTGCTTTGCAGGCATGTTTCTCAAAGCATCTTGGCTGCGTATGAGTGGGCGAGGGGGTGTTGCAGTGTAGCCGACCTGTGTTCGTAAGCACAGCAATTCGTTTCATTGCTTTGCAGGCATGTTTCTCAAAGCATCTTGGCTGCGTATGAGTGGGCGAGGGGGTGTTGCAGTGTAGCCGACCTGTGTAAGCACAGCAATTCGTTTCATTGCTTTGCAGGCATGGACAGAGGAGCGGTGCCCCCTAGTCTGTATGCCCCTCTCCCCCAAGCAGGTGTGTGCAGCATGAGATGTCGCGCACAGCAACAAGTCAACACATCAAACTTTTGTTTAGCACACACACACACACACACACACACACACACGCACACGCACACACATACACACACACATACACACACACATACACACACGAACACGCACGCACAGTCATTGTAAACGCACACAACTCTCACATGTGCACAAGATCGTTGGCCTCAAATAAACGGCCGAGGAACTAACTCCACTCCCCCTGTGATTCAGCTGCTGCAGGGGTCCAGCTTCCCCCTCAGGGGAATGGTCTTGGCCCTGGTGGGGAGCAGAGCATTGAAGATTTCATCATGTCAGACCCAGGCTTCCCAGCAACGCTCATGGTATGTGTGACAAAGGGGGGAAGGGTGCGGCGTGGGGAGGAGGGGGCCTTGAGTGTGAGTGCGTATGTGAGTATGTGTGCATGCGTGCGTGTGTGTGTGTGTGTGTGTGCACGTGTGTGTAAATATGTGTGTGATGGTTGGCTTGTTTAAGATCAAGTTACCATCCGAATGTAGATGCTTGTAAGTGCATGTTTGCGTGTTGTTGTTTGTGAAGTTGGGGGTGTTGATTTCAGGGTCGTTCTGTTCGTTTTTTGGGTAGCAAGGGTTCGATAAAGTTTGTGAAAGTTATGGAGCCCTCAATCTGTTCGAGCAGATCGATGCGCAATTTCAAAAATTAAGGACTTTGCTGGTTTCTGTGGTCGAATTTGTCCGAGACATGCTTTTATTGCTGAATATATGTAATAAATTAGTGAATGCCCAAAAACCCAGAACATTTGACGGCCATCTAAGGCTCTTTCCTGCATTTTAGGCTGCACTTTTGAACCCACTTGGATGCAATGAATGAGCGAAAAAAGGGTTAGTACGGTGTGCAACGTATAAAGCATCCGAATGTAGATATTTGTGAGTGCACGTGCACGTGATGTTGTTTGTGAGTGTCAGTACGGTGTGCAAAACGTTTAAAGCAAAGGTGAAGCAAGGAGAGGTATGCTGGGCCCAGGATACCGTTGAATGAAGACACGGCTTGCGCAAGGAGGCGATCATACATTTGAACACCACCTTGCGCACACATGCGCGCAGTCACACATTTGTTCCTGATCGCACACACATTCATGCAAGAGCACGAGGCAGGCATATCCACATACCAAGCGTAAAGAATATCACTGCCCTTAGTAAACTTTTTGGGGTTGGCGGTGATCAAATTATTTCTGAAGAATGTTCTTTTTGCTTACTAATCTTCGAGATTTTACAGGGATTCTACAGGATTTGGCACGGGGGTAGCACCAATTCATTGTTCTATTGTTTTGATGTTCTTGTAAAAATATAATATTGTTCTGTAAAAAAATATATTTGTTTGGGGCGATGGTGGTGTGTACATGTACGTACGGTGTGCGCACATAATCACAGGCCAATGCAATGGATGAAGACATGCGTGAGAATGTAAAGCTGTCAGACACTGCAGCAGCAGGAGCAGCAGCAGGGGGGGCGGAGGACGTAGGATTGGCACCGATCGGTCAGGTAACCGCGGTGTGTGTGAGTGGTGCCAAGGGAGGGTTTGTGTTTGTGTGTGTGTATTTGTGATTGTGTGGCAAGGCAGTGTGTGCTGTCTCTGGGTATGCCTCTCGTGTGTCTGTGTCTTCATGTGTATGTGTGTGTGTGTGTGTGAGTGTGTGTGTGAGTGTGTGTGTGTGTGCGCGCCCGCGTGTGTGTGCGTGCGTGTGTGTTTCTGTAAGGGAGTGATAGCTCCTGAGCCTGACGTCAACAACAGATTAGTAGTGATGATAATTGTGGACACAAGATGAAGCTCATGTCAATTCACCATTACCCCAATTGGGGAGGCTGTGTATGCTGTGTGTGTTCAAGGTGGGTGTATGCTACGTACGCACGATTGAGGAGGCGCATGCTGTGCTTGCACTTATGGGTGTGTGTTTGCAGGATTGCCACACGTGTTGGTGTCCTCCTTTTTTGGACAGGCAGGTAGTACACCAGATGCATAAAACCAACAAACGATGCACTTTGGCCTGTCATCCACCGTGTGAATGTTACGTATGGAGCTGATTGCTGTGTGACTGTTAGGAAGGTGCTGAATGTTATGTACGCAGCTGAATGTTACGTACGCAGCTGAATGTTACGTACGCAGCTGAATGTTACGTACGAAGCTGAATGTTACGTACGGAGCTGAATGTTACGTACGCAGCTGAATGTTACGCACGGAACTGGATGTTACAAACGCAGCTGAATGTTACGTACGGAGCTGAATGTTACGTACGGAGCTGAATGTTACGTACGGAGCTAAATATTATGTACGGAGCTGAATGTTACGTACGGAGCTGAATATTACATACGGAGCTGAATGTTATGCACGGAGCTGAATGTTACGTACGGAGCTGAATGTTACGCACGGAGCTGAATATTACAAACGGAAACGGAACTGGATGTTACGAACGCAGCTGAATGTTACGTACGGAGCTGAATGTTACGTACGGAGCTGAATGTTACGCACGGAGCTGAATGTTATGCACGGAGCTGAATATTACGAACGGAAACGGAACTGAATGTTACGAACGCAGCTGAATGTTACGAACGGAGCTGAATGTTACGTACGGAGCTGAATGTTACATACGGAGCTGAATGTTACGTACGGAGCTGAATGTTATGTACGCAGCTGAATGTTATGTACGGAGCTGAATGTTACGTACGGAGCTGAATGTTATGTACGGAGCTGAATGTTATGTACGCAGCTGATTTCTGTGTGAATGTTACGTATGGAGCCAATTGTAGTGCTTATATTGATGCGGTAGATATGGTGTGTGTTTGTGGGCAACAACAATACTTGCTCATGCGTAGGGTTGGCCAGAACACGGTGTATGTACAGTGTTTCTGGCAGGGAAATCACCAAGTATACGGCTATATACGGTGTATATATACGGTTCTGGCCAACCCTACTCATGCCTCTTAGAGACCGTTCATGAATAGTCATTGGTCATTGTACTTGCTGGTGCACACACACACACACATTCATACACACACACTTTCCCTCTCCCTCTCTCTCTCCCTCCCTCCCTCCCTCCCTCTCTCTCTCTCTCTCTCTCTCTCTCTCTCTCTCTCTATCTATCTATCTATCTATCTCACACACACACACACACAAACGCAACACACACAAACACACGCACA
>Ga0307963_1002337_pt1 | contig 14965 bp, 15 predicted proteins | sample OrgLakmetagen594_FD_201829 | JGI IMG/M metagenome (GOLD analysis project Ga0307963, IMG submission 201829) | Saline water microbial communities from Organic Lake, Antarctica - #594 | ecosystem: Environmental > Aquatic > Non-marine Saline and Alkaline > Saline | place: Antarctica: Organic Lake...
GTGTTATAGTCGCGCCCAGCGCCCAGCTGGTGCATCTTGAAAAAGCCCGTGCTCTGACCGTCCTCCATCTCGAGTCGTCTTGCGCAGTGGATTAGCGTGCTGGAGGCCCACAACCTGTTGACTTGGACGGTTTATATTACAGAGAGAGAAAACAGACAGACAGGAAACCCAAAAGAAAGAGAAACTAACTAACTGCTAGCCTGCCTGAATACCCAACAGGCCCTGGTTGAGGCGTGGTGGCCTGTAATGTGGAAATTCAGTGCCAATATTTGAACTGTATTTCCGTCCAGACCACTGGGGTGGTCCTTTTGGCCCCAAACTTCATTAACCATCTAATTATATCATACAAACATTATTTGCATCAAAAAAGTCACATTCCAGGACATTTGCTCCGTTGACCCCCTCTGTCATTTTACTATTCAATCTTCCCCTTCAAATATCTGAGATTAGATTTGTACTGCAATACTGCATGGTAGCTGTCGTCAGAGAAACAAACTCTTAGACGTGGGTGAAAAAAATACAGGCCGCTTTTCGCTACAACTCAAAAAATGGCAGCAGAGAATAAATCAAGAAACTCTCACGACAAAGGTTTTAACAGACCACTTTTAGCTAGTTGAGCGTTAAAATCAAAATTTGAGGGGCTGTGGTTGAAGCTGAGTACCTCCTTATAATCTTCACTGTCCGTGTAGTAAGCGCGTAGTAATTCCAGCACTGCACGGCCCTGCAACATGTAAAGGTGATACATTGAAGATCTAATCGTGTGCAGGGAGAGCAACAAATGAGATTGCGTCTGCTGGGTCATGCACAAGCAATTCAGGTCGGTCGCAAAGGGCTGTGTCGCTGCCTTTTGCACGATGCAATCCTTCACACATGTAACATGATAACAAGAAATAAAACTCTCCCTGACCCGGAAGCAAGGTACAGCACTTGTCTTTCATTCGATATCTATATTGCAGCATAACCCTCAAATAAGAAAATCGATGTGTTTGAACCTTGGGTAGCGACAAACCTCCTTGGGTAGTTACAAACCCAATTCGTTTTTCTTGTATTCAACTTCCCCATTCCTCACATACTGCAAATGCAGGTTCGCAGTAAGCAACATTGTTGTTGTCCGTCCTTAGGCAGAGTTGCTTACAGCTTCAACGCCTGTGTGAAGGGAGACTATAAGCAATAAAGTTGTATCACTAAGGCATCATGATCATCACAGCCCGCATCAATGTAAAAGCGCACCTCACGCCTCGCTGAATCATCAATCATCATTAGTCATTTACTATCCAGATCATCCTTTTTTGTAAGAACTCATTTGATGTTTTCTTAATTGAGCTAGCTACCTCATTACCAACAGTGACGTTTTGTTTGCTTTTGATGAGGTCATCGAGTACAAGCCCGACTGTTGCAGTTAAGTAGACTTGAGGTGTACTCAAAGTCTAAGGTTTGGATACCTATTAGTGTCTAATGGGTGATATAAAAGGACGTAAAGGTTTGCACTGGCAAAAATCAGCAGAAAAACTCACACTAGCCGGCGACCCACCAAAGAAACCCTCTGTCCCACCAAAGAAACCCTGTGTTTTTGTAAACTATATCCCTTGCGGGGACCTGCTTAAGGTCTACACCTAAAATAGGTCTTGATCTTGCATATCAAGGCTTGTTCCAGACCTCCATGCCTAAATGGACGTGAGCGACCGCAATTAAACTTTACTAGTGATCGACTGACTTACAAGGAAGAGGAGCAAATATAAAAGTGCACCTGCCAAAGATTTGAGCCCTGCTGTTCCGATTCCAAATGGCCAATGAAAGAAACGAAATTTAAGCAGAAATACACAGAGCAAATTACCGCTCGTGCGAGCGGCCTGTCTCCTGACTACTCACCCCTCTTGAATTTTGAAGGAACCAACACCACAAGCAGCAGACTCCTCACCTCTTGTGCAGAAACCTGCTTAGGATCCAACAGGTCCCCTCTTGTGAGGACCACCTTCTTGGAATGCACCAGCTCAGGGTAGTGTGTGATGGTCATGCACGCAGCAGCGCTGGGCCCGTTCCTGTGGTGCAGCACGTGCAAATTTTGTTTTGCACTTTTGGTTTTTTTGCACTTTTTTGCTATGTGAAGAGTGTCTGTGGTTTTGGCTGTACTTCTTCGCCTTTATTGTGAAAGGTGAAAGGTGTCTGTTGTTTGTAACGAAGGAGGAATTGTTGTATGGTGGGACGCTGACGAATTTGAAGAATCGTACACAAGGAGACACAGAACGGGAAGCAGGGAGCAGACTCCCTACTGCACGTTGTGAAACATGCAGGACTGCAACAAGAACAGGAGGTAATGCGTTAACAATACAAAATGCCCAGGAGTGCCAGGTACTCCGTGACAAACACACACAAATGTAAACACGCACCCGGCCTTGCTGGCCCTTTCTTGGGGCGGAGCCCCCCAGGGCGTAGTCCCCCCATAGTTCATTCCACTGCTGAGTCACCACGCTGAAAAAATAAAGCTTTGAGCCAGGCCACTCCACGCCATAAAGATGGCACAGCCAGAAAGCTGATTTTGCGCTGGTTCCAGCCATGCCCTCAGGTGTGCGGTCAAACACACTCGCATGGGAGGTGTTGCGAGGTCTCAGGCAAAGGTGCACTATGTGTTTCATTTAATTTAATAATCATCAAATGTCGAATAATCATCAAATGTCGAAGTTGTGATTCTGTGGGGCAACTCGTGCGGTTACTCAGGCTGCAGCTTCCGGTACACCACTTCCATGGGGACCGGAAATCCTTAACAGACGGCGCTGCACAGGTCACACAGCTTCAGACGATATGGTATGACAGGGACTGTGCAAACGCAAGAGAGGGGGGGTGCAGGGGGGGGCGCAGCCCCCCCTGAATTGTCAACTCATTTCAATACCGCTATTCATTGCAGGTTGCAAAGACCAGAATGGCTCAGAAATGGTTGCACAGGAGCAATTCAGAAGGATTGCAGCCCCCCTGAATTGCTTGCTGCACATGACACACAGCTTGACAGGGCGGTATGGTATGACAGTGACTGTGCAAACGCAAGAGCGGGGGGTTGCAGGGGGGGCGCAGCCCCCCTTGAATTGTCTAACTTATTTGAATGCCGCTCTTCATTGCAGGTTGCAAAGATCAGAATGGCTCAGAAATGGTTGCACAGGAGCAGTGGGGTGCAGGGAGTACAGCCCCTTCTGAATCGCTCTCACCACATTAGGTACAAATTCAATGCAGGTTGCAGCGCAGGCTCTGCCCAATTTTTTGTGATCCGCAGGATCACATCCTACTTGTTATACTCCAAACAATTCCAGGCCTGAGTTTTGTTGTCAGGATGCCTGTTTTATCTGAGAGGGTCATCTGAACAGGAAAATTTTGCATTAGGGGTGGGCAACTACTTCATCTAATTGTAACCGAACAAGCTTCAAAATGAAGCTGCCAGTACAAGCTGCCAGAGTGTGTGCTCAGGTTCAGTCAAGTCGCATTGCGTACACAGATTGACAGGACTAATTTGTACAAGTGGGGCACTTGTCCCCTATACATACGCTTTCGATGGGAAATGGCAAGTTCATTAGCATACCTCAATCCCCTTCTCGTCTTTTCAGTCCATTTCAAAAAAGTCTTTGTTTCTAAACATTAGAAATCGTTGAATCTGGTGCAGTAGATGATCTCTTATGAAGGTTTGGCAGCAAGTAGTGGGGCTCACACCGCGGCCAGTAAGGCCCCGGTCACACGGGGTTTGGTTAAATCATCTGGTTAGCTCTTTGGTAACTAATTAGTCAACCACGAGTCGGTCACACGGGAATTGGTTAGGTTTAGCCTAACCATTGGTTAGGTTTCGCAACTAGGGGGAGGAGGGGGGGGGGGGCCCGTTCATATATTTGGTTATCTTTTCCGATGTTCCAGTTTTGTGCCCGGGCCCCCCCTGGACCTTTATAAGTGCGTCTTGAGTCCAGGTTCACCATTATAAGCAAGCATTATTAATACAATTGTTGGAATATAATAGTTACGGGCAAGCGACAAGAAGCAAGCCGTCGTGCGCCCCACCTACCAGCATGCTCTCAGCCAAGTCATGGGATTGAAGGGCTGTCAGAATGCCAATGAACATGAGGGCACTATCTGCAGGGGGTGAGCTGCCTGGAGGACTGAAGCAAAACAAAACATGAAGGCCATAACCATCGCGCACATCGCTCGCTCATTCATTTTAGGTATATATTGTATTTTAATGAATTAGAAGCAATTAGCGGAAGAAAAATATGTATGGTTGTGTCGTGTGACCGCTCCTTGGTCAGGAGACTTAGTCAAGTCCTATTGTTAGCCTACTTTTGGGTCATAACTTTTCGTCGGACTGACGGATTCAAATTTTAAAGGGTGTTTTGGAATTTTGAATGCCTAATGCGTCTTATTCATTCAAAATAGGAGTTTTGAGGGTAACCAAAAGACCTGACCATATGACTTAACCAAGCCCCGTGTGACCGGGGCTTAAGAAACATGTCTTGAATTGCAGTTTTCAAGCTCAGCTGCTGTGGGGTCAGCATACCAGTGCTGAGCTTGATAACCTCTTCAGGAAACAGACACCCACACCCTAGTAGTAACAGTTATAAACAGTGTTGTGCACATACGGCGTCAATCACAAATAGCACCGTTAATTACGGTGCTTAAATGACGTCTACGTCACATAACCGTAATTAACGGTGAAATTCATACTGACGGTGGGAAATCGTAAGTAACGGTGCGGCGTCAGGTACTCAGTGGCTCAGAGTGCCAACTCAAGCTCCGATTTCCCCACAAACAACATTTACGATTTGCGATATAAATATAAAATGTCCTCCGGTAATAAGGCCAAGAGGGCTCGTGTGGCCCTGAGTCAGTCGAGCCTGGCCCGGCCTGGCCAGCTGCTGACGGTTTCCCACCGTAAATAACTGTAAAGCCGACCGTTAGACGTCAAAAAATAAAATCACCGTAAATTACGCCTGAGGATTAGTTTCTGACGGTCAAAACCGTAAATTACGCCTGACCGTCAAATGACGGTTGACGGCGTCAACCGTAAAGTGCACAACACTGGTTATAAAGCACGCCCATACTGGGCTTCAGGTAAACCTCCGATCCCTGCAACTCACCCGCCTCATTCTAACTTCAACATCACCTCTGGAGCAAGGGGAAAAAAGGGAGAAACGTTGCGCAGCAGTCCCCGCCAAATGAAGCACGTCCAACAGCAGTAGCGCTCCTTTCCCTACCGTGACTTGTCAAAGCGCCAAATCTGTGTTAACATAGAAGGCACACTATACATATCCTGCAAACTGCTCCAATCCTAACTTTTTCCTAGTTTCAGATAGCTGAGCTGCCATTGATAGGCATCCAAAGTCAGATAGCTGAGCTGCCATTCATTGGTAAAACTGTAAGTAGTAGCGGGGGTGAGGGCGCTAGCGCCTGAAGATGCCTGCCCTTGTTGCATGCTGTCTCTTTAAGCTTTAAGAGCAGTTTTTCTTTATTTTTCGTAGCATTTTGATCCGCTTCCCAGCAGCAACTTCACTTTCCTTCTGAGCAGCCTCTCAGAGTGTACATAGTTCTCCAGCAGCATATTTCCTCTGCATCTTTTCGTAGCTTTGCGAGCTGCTTCCCAGCAGCGATTTCACTTCCCTTCTGAGCAGCCTCTCACCGTTTGTACTCCTCCAGCAGCGTAACGAGCGCGAATGGCATCTGCATCTGTGTCACCATCGTCAAGAAGCCCCCGCCTGGCTTGGCAATGGGCAGCACAAACATGGGACTGCGCTCGTTTCAAACACATGGGACGAACAAGGGACACGTGTTAACAACGGGACAGCATGGGGGGTTGCACGTTTTGAACGTGAGACAAACGTGAAATACGCATTTAAGCGTAGGATAAACATGGAGCCAAGTTTGCTGTGCTGGACAAAGGAGACAAAAAGCGCAATAGACTGCAAAGTTGCATGCCAGGAGTGGCTGCTGTGCCCCTTAGTGTTTCTGGTTTTTAACTTGTGGAAGAACGGCACCATTTCCTTGTTGACTGCCCTACGTTCCTGTGCTGGTCCTCATGTATCATGTATCGTGGCACCTCCTAAGCATTGTCGTTTCTCACAGTGAGAGTGAGTGCAAAGTAAGCTTTCCACTCGTTCCTCAATAACCCAGGTTCACTGGTTTACAACCCGCCCTGGAACTGCTTACCTCTTCTTTGCCCTTTCTTGCATCAATGTCCACTCCTCTGGGGACATGACACTTGCCACACGATCATCAGCCACATCACTGTGGTACTGTGCATGCGCATGCGTGTGTGTGTCGGTGTCTGTGTGAGTAGTGTGAGTTTGTGTGTGCGTGTGTATGCGTGTGCATGTGTAAGCAATTGTGTGTGCGTGTATATGTGTATGTGTGGTGTGTGTGTATGTGTGGTGTGTAAGTGTGTGTATGTGCGCGTGTGAGTTTATGTGTGATGTGCATGTGAGTGTGCGTGTGTGTTCGTGTGTGTGTGTGTGTGTGTGTGTGTTTGTGTATGTGTCTGATAATAGCTCTTACCTTAAGCCAGATTGCCGTCACCTCCTCAGTAGACTTGCCTTCCAGCTCTTCTAACTTGAGAACCTGCAGTACCGGGAGCTCAAGGATTGATTTACAGGCTTTTGGTGGCCTTTAGGGGGAATAGGTCACCTCATCCCTACTCACCTGGTTTAAATGGCTTGGAGAAGTCTGAGAAATGCCTGTCACGGCGTAGTTGCGCCGTTGGCATGCCTGCGGAACATGGTGCTTGCATTCATTCAACAATCATCCACACCTTCAAGTTGACCTACAGGTGGTACAGAATACTCACGTGTGCCCACTGGTTCCTCAGACTCTGCAGCAGAGAGCGTGACTGCATTCCAAAAAAATCACACAAGTATAAAAGAAGCCATAATGATAAAATGGATAGTTAAAGCAAGGAAATGAACGGTGGGGATTAAACTGCATTTTTCTTGCTAGGTTTGCGAACGCTCCCCCCCACGCACACACACCTATACGCATACACAACCACACTTGCGCACACACATGTACACACACATATATATACACGCACACACGCACACTTGCACACATATATAATTGCACATGCACATTAATCACACACATGTTCACATGCATTCGCAAACATACACTCATACATGCACACATACACACGCACACACACACACACACACACACACACACTCACAACACACACACTCACATGTACACGCTCATACACACACACACACACACATGTGCACACTCACACTCACACGCACAAGCTGATGCACACGCGTGCACGCTCACACACACATATACATACACATACACATACGCAAAGACACACACATACACACAAACATGTACATGCGCACAAATCACACACGTATACACGCACACAGGCTCTCATGCTCGTAGGCATTGCTCACATTAGGATTGCGCTCATGTAAACATGCCCATGCAGGTCTACGTTGTTCAAGCTCTCTCCCCGCCCTCTCTCCTCTCAAAGCTACAGAGCATGCAGTTTCATCCATCTTCCCCGAAAGGCGGCGAAGCCTGGCCTCCAGTACTAGCCAACCCACTGTCATGGCTTTCCATCATTAACGGTGCTGTCCTCTCTATAGCAGCGTCAACATGCATGTAAGGGTGAACAAGGCGGGTTGCTACAGAGAAAGTCTAGCTGGATGGCATGGTTGAGAATGACTTGCATCTGTGATCATGCTAGCCAGAAATCCTTCAAGTTGGTTTTACACGCGCTGAAGCTCTGCTAGATAGAGACACGTACGCGGCTGAATGATTGGATGTTCTGTCACTTGATCAAAGCACACACATGGATTTGTTGTGTGTGTGTGTGTATGTGTGTGTGTGTGTGTGTGTGTGTGTGTGTGAATCTGTCTTTCTGTCTTTGCGCCTCCCGAATGAAAAGCAAAACTCCTGTATGCTTGCATGTATTTGACTCTGAGGCCACACTGCCCTCCTGCCTTCCTGTACTTAATCATGCAAACCTTTCTTTCTTGTTGTGTGTGCGAGCGTGTATCAGATATCAGGTTGCTATTTTGTAATCTTTTCTGCAGGAGGGGAGGTGGCGAGCCACAAGCATTGATGCTTGCAATCGGGATTGGCACTTTGCTGATAGTGATTGGGACGGCCGAGCTTAGCAGGTGACTTATATGCAAGTGTGTGCGTGCCCGTAATACGGGCCCCGTATCTGCTGCACAATACGCAAGCACACATTAAGGCACCACAGGCCCTTGTTGTGTTTGATTGTGTGCATGCACCTGGCTCCTCCTGCCTTCTCCTGGCAATCCTCTGCATGGGTATGTCCTGATCAAAAGGAGACAAATTCCCAGCTGGTGGAAACGCACCAAGGGGGAAGCAGGCTTACTAGGGACGCCCAGCTCCAGCAGGGATGCAGGACTTGCCTGCTCTAAAAAGCAAAATTCTCACTATTTTCTAAATAATCTTGTCCAGCCCCCAGCGCCCCACTGTGTACGTCTGATTAATTTTGCATTATATGATGATGATTATTCACACAGGTCACATTTGAGACCCCGCGCACGCTGCTCAACTCAACACACACACACACACACACACACACACACACACATGCACACACATAAACACACACACGCACACACATACACACACATATAAATACATACTCGTGCGCACACACACATACTTGTGCACTCACAGGTCCTTGACCAGCCCCCAGCTCAACACCACCATTGCCAGCCTGGCTGCCTTCATCTCCCTCAAGATTACATGTACGCACCCAGATCTTTGGAAAGGTCCTTACCCTCCCATGCAAGGCAGGAGCAGCCTTGGTAACTTGCATCCCAACCTAGCATCATCGCTGCTCCACCACATACCCTTCTTCCTTGTCCTCCTGCTCTTCCTGCTATCTTTGCAAATTAAAGCCAACCATCATCACCATCATCACAAACAGCAGCAGCAGCAGCAGCAGCAGCAGCAGCAGCAACAGCAGCAACAACAGCAACAGCACTCAATATCTAAATCAGCTCCACCACTTAACCCTTTTGCATCATCAGCAGCACAGTCAGGTACGGCACAGTCTGTGTCGGCTATGCAGAGGGGGGCCCGCAGGCTCACGCACACCATTGCTACTGAGATGACTGAGCCTGAGCCTGCTTCTGCTCATGCCGCAGCTGCTTTTGTGGGGAGCTTAGATGGGCCGACAAGTGCTGCTGCTCATATAGCTGCCAGCGGATCTCATGACCCGGCATGGCCAGCTGCAGCAGGCAGTGGGAGGGGAATCCGTCAGAGTGGTCAACCTGCTCTAATTCCTGCCGGAGAAAGAGTCAAGAGTTGTGCAGCAGCTGCAGCAGCCTCACCACCACCGATACAGCCGCCTGCACCTTGCATGGAGAATGGAGACCCTCAATCTGAATTTGCGCGCTTGATCACTTTGCTAGACACCATCCAACAGCGGCAAGTGGCGAGGCAGGACGTGGGATAGCGGTGGGCATGCTGATTGTCTGGGCGGCGAGTTCTGGTGTTTGTTTACTGCCTTCCTGCCTGAACAGACGGGTACAGATGGGTCTTTAGCTTCTGTTAGTGCAACATGTCCTATGCTGCTCGACTGGTTGAGCGAGTGCGTTCCCGCTGGTAGCTAGCTGTGCACAAAGCAATACTGAAGTTCCCGTCAACAAGTTGATGTCATGTAGCTAGTTTCTCTGCTGGGAGGCACTTCTCTAACCTCTATAAAACTCTAAATGTGTTACTCCTTTAGTTATGGATCCATCCAGATCAAGCAGAAAGCGTGCATGACAATGGAGTTTGCACTGTTCAAAAGCAATACCTTGTACACGAAAATTGTGGGATGCTTCCTTGTGGTTGCTTGTGTGACAGTGCGTTGTGAGGATCTGTTGTGCTTTGAAAGCTGGTTTGGACACCTAAAATTGCTCATCTCCTCGACCTTTCCAGAGGTGGTTGAAGAGATGGGCATTGAAAAAGGCTGTAAACAAGGAAGCCTGTCATGCGTGTGAGGAATGGTTTTGTGCATAGGCAAGTCTTCTCAAGGTAAATGGTGCGTCGCTTGGTGCATTTGAGTGGCAACGTGATGCTTTTGAAGTAAAATAATGAGCAGTGAGCAGTGTCTGTGACGTGATGCTGAAGACGGGGTTTAATGTGTAAGCACTACATATGATGCTGAAGGCGGGGTTTAATGTGTAAGCACTACATATATTGACTGCAACTCCTCCACTCTGAATCCTTCGAGCTTCTAGGTTTAACTGTAGTTTGATTTGGCTGTAAGGGTGGGAATATAGTCTTTTCCTGATAGCCAATTAGAGGAATTTATTACCAGTATTGTGCACCTGACGCTTGACGGCGTCAATGGTAAATGACGCTGACGGCGTAATTTATGTCAAATTGACTGTGAAAATAGTAAATTACGCCGTCAATCGTCAGAGTTTAGTGACGGTAACGCCGTTATTTACGATCGTTATTTATTGTGCCATTTTTGAATGACGCCGTATGTGCACAACACTGTTTATTACGCACACACACACACACACACACACACACACACACACACAATTGAAGTGCGGTTGAAGCGGTAGAAACCCACATTGAATTTGACGCAAAGTGTGGGGTTATGGACAAGGGGGGATGCCATTCCTCATTCTTTCAGCCTGTTTGCTCTCTTTCTCATTACTACCTTCACTTTTTGTCTCCTCCTTTTCGTTCTGAAGCTCTATTCCTTCCCTATTTCTCTAACTCCTTCTTTCTGACTTTTTCTCTTTCTGGCCTTTTTCTTTCTTTCTGAGCTGGCCTTCCTTCTCTCTCTGGCCTTTCTTCTTTCTGGCTTTTTCTCTTTCTGTTTGAGCTGATGGATTTACTTGTGGCTGGCCGAGACCAGTCAGCAGCCGGTCAGCCAAACAATCTGGCTGAAGGTCACCCCCCATTGTAACCATTTCTGGCTTCTTTTTGAATGGCGGCACTGACCAAACTAACCTCTCTAGGAGGCGAAAGAGCAACAAAAGTCTTTAAGCGAAAAACGGACATGACAGAATCTCATAACAAACCTCGAAGCACAGACTGACAAAAAACTGGAACGAACTCCAACAGTGAAACACCTCTCAAGGCCCCCTTTGGGCCTGATCCTCAGTCACCTAAGAACTAGCAACAGTCTCTAAAGCTTGGGCCACTCGTCGCCCTTTGGCACCTTGCCCCCTTTAATTTGCCAGGCCTCCACCCTGTCGTAGCCCACAGCGTCCTTCCCATCTCCGCTTTTCACCCTTGCAACATGGGTACCCATTGCCTTTTTACCAGCCTTCCCTTTTAAAGAGGCCCTAACTTTATGCAGCTTCCCCCCTGGTATTCTTCAATGGTTACAATGGAGGGTGACCTTCAGGCAGGTTGTTTAGCTGATTGGCTGCTGACTGGTCTTGGCCAGCCACAAATGAATCCATAAGCTCAGAAAGAAAGAGAAAAAGTCTAATATTCTGCTGAGAAAGGAAATTTGAACAAGTTGGTTGTTGACCTGTTGCAGCAAAAAGGGCTGGGCTGCTGTAAAGTCCTCAAAAAATGTGTACACAAAAAGGATTGTTTCGTCAGCTCGCAAGCCCAATGGTTTTGGCAAAATTAAAGAGCATGCATTCAAACATGTTCACCTTCCTTAAAACATTGGTCACATACACAAGAGCCATCTTTAAGCCACGCTGCTGCCTCAACTTTACAAGTGTGTGCACACAAGCGGAGTCTACTTACGTTGCGTATAACATGTTTGGACAGATCAAGATGAAGATACCGTGGTACAGTAGTTGGCATGCGCTCATTCTTAGAAAAAGGGATGGCAAACCAAGAACGATAAGTGGTCAGTTTGTTGTTGTGTGAGTTGGGGTCCACCACGACGGGTAGCTGCTCTGAATGCCTAGTGGCCCGTGGTCAGGCCAGACTCTTCAGGGTCGCGGGTTCGGATCCGCCTGGTAGCGTGAGTACTTCGCCGTCTGACAGCAACGTCTCCTCTGACAGCAACGTCTCCGTTACCCTATTCCATGCTTGTGGTGTATCAACCCTACGTAGTATTCCTTTTTCTTTTTTCTTTTTTCTTTTTTCTTTTTTCTTTTTCCTTTTTTCTTTTTTCTTTTTTCTTGGGGTCCACCAACTCAGCTTCTCTCCAAACATCTCCCACCCTATGCTTAAAATCTCAGCAGTAAAATATATATGGAAAAGAAAACTAAGCAGGCAGTGAAAACCACTCCCCACATTGATTAAGGAAAAGTAAGCCACTTTGGTACAAGTACCGTAAAACTCCTTTACCGGCAGACAAAAAAAGGCCCAGTCAGTTACGTATGAGAATAGCACGCCCAAATCAAACAACTCCTACATACAACTCACGCCCACGCAGTCCTTGAAAAGCGCTCAGCAATTGAGCAGTCCAGCAGGCACTTGAACGAGGCTGTAAATTGAGATCAGCCTGGACTACCCTCCGCAGAGTGTCACTTTTGGTATTAAGCATACTATTGAAAAGCTTGACAGCTGACCGAAACCAGTAGAATTGCAACGGTTCATATCCACATTCTCCGAGTACAGCCCAATTAGTGGTAGACTGCTTCACACCTAACGTGCCCTTAGAAAATGCAAATGAAGCAAAGACAGCTAGAGGACTTCTTGCCTGCCTGCAAAAAAACAGTACCCCATGCTTGGCTACCACACATGCCAGCAGAAATAACATACGTATTAACGAGCCACAAAGAAGTGTGCGGTCTGTCTGCCAAAGCGTGTTCATGCACAAATTTACGTATCCTATAGGCAGAGGCATGAAAAGGACGGGATGCGTGTTCAGCAGACTTAGCCATGTTCAAGGTCCTGTAGAAAACCATGCCCAGATACCTAAAAGAATATTTGTGGTGAAGGGTGGCACCGCCAACATTGAAAACTGGAACTTTTCCACCCGTGGAGTTGAAGTGCACAACCTCGGACTTGGAAATGTTGACAACTACATGTTTATTCTTGGCGTACACAGCCAACCGACCCAGCATGATTTGTATATCATCACAATGGACGAACATCACGGGGCTCATTAGTCAGCAAAATCATATCATCTGCATACAACATGTGTGAGACGTGCATACCCGCGGTTCCGGTGACAACCCCTGATACCTCCTCAGCAATGTCGTTATTATCATTAATGGAAAGGGAAGAAAGCAGGGGGGGCCGGGGGCAACCTTGTGCCCCTGGTGTTCTTCACTGCGCAAGCGAGTGTGTGTGTGATGTGTTGTGATGTGTGCATGTGTGTGTGTACCATCATCAGTATATAGCATAAGCTTCAATGCAACATCACAATGAGACCCTGTAACAACTCTACCCATGGACTCTACCCCTAAACTCTACCCACATAAACATCTGCCCATGCTTCTTGCAAGTATCTTCGTGTGCTTGTGCTTGTGCATGTATATTGTGTGCTTGTTCTTTGTGTGCATGTGCATGCACTTAGTGTGCATTTGCTTAGTATACATGTGCTTAGTACAGTGCAATGGACGAACATGGCATGCATGATGCAGCAATAAGTAGTATGTGTGTATGTGTGCGAGCAACTTGTGCAATGTTTACGACTTGTATGTTCCTCTAACAGGCCGGCTTCTCACCGCCCCCAAAAAGCATGTTTGTTGTTGGTCGTGGAGCACTTCTTTCCCAGATCGGAGTCCTTGGTGGCTGTGGATGTACAATCAGTGAAAGGACAAGTGCACAGGCAATGCATAAGAACCCGTTCTTGATCTGAAAAAATGAGGTTTGATCTGTACAAATTGTGTGCATTATTGCAAGTATTGAAGTGTGAGCTGGACAAAGCAACACAGTCAAACGATGGCATGATGAAACCTATGCATTTTGAGACCCTCTCTCAGGACTAAAAGCAAGCGATGAGTTACATGATCCGTGACAGAAATGTAAGAACTTGAGAAGTGATTCGAAAATCGTGTTCATTCTTCTTACTCTCCCACTGCCAATTAGCATAACACTAGCTAGAAACTTACTGCCAAGGCCACTGCAGCGCAGTTGGCTGGCTCTTCTATAGCTTTCTCCACCGTGGTCCGCTAAGTAATAAGCCAGTAGATGTCGTAGAAGGATTTCCCTCAGGGCCAGCTGTTTTGATGGAGATACCCGCATCATCGTCAGAGTAGGTCGTATGGTTGACTTTCTAGTAAGAGCGTCAGCAATATCATAATAACTGCGTGGGATTTGACTTAATGGAAATGAATGGGCGATGGTGACTGGTGGATTGCTTTGGCAATGAATTGGAGGACATCTCCCTGGATGTGGTGGCGGTGGAGGTCTGGGTGTGAGAGCTGCTTTTTAATTTGGTGCATTGAGGTTAGGCTATTTGTGGCTATATGGGAGTATTGTGAATGATTGCGGCTGCTATAGCTGCTAGCTCTGCACGTGATAAGGTATTGTTTATACCTATACCTCTTGGGTTCACGTAATGGGATGCGTTTAAGCAAGGGTGGTATACACCTAATCCTGTGTCTTGCCCTTCTTCGTGTTTTTTAAGTCCAGTCCTGCCAATCCTATACTTTACTGGTCAGGTTCAGTCTGAACCTGTGTCGGGTCGCGTTGTCAGAGCTTTGGGGCTTTTTCAGGGTACTGGTCGTTTCTCAGGGGCCTTGTGGGTTATGATGAAGGTGGTCGCTAGGTAGCTTCCTTATGTCTGCCATTCTTGATTTCCCACTTTGCCTCAGGATTTTCTTTGGCAAGCTCTTTCAGCCAATTGTTGTTGTAGGCATTGTGGCAGTTTCTGCCTTGAGTATTCCATATGGCAATGCATGACCTGCATATTGGAGTAGGTATCCGGAGGTACCATTATGGCGCTTCCAAAGTACCTAAAAACCCGGGATTTGCCTAAGTGCCCAGAAACGCACCCTGGATTTCGCCTTCCATCTTACTGCACACACCGACTTGGCTTACCAACTGAACACCTCCGGATACCTGAGACCCATACCATTCCAGAGGTGCTCACCTG
>Ga0307963_1002338_pt1 | contig 14961 bp, 9 predicted proteins | sample OrgLakmetagen594_FD_201829 | JGI IMG/M metagenome (GOLD analysis project Ga0307963, IMG submission 201829) | Saline water microbial communities from Organic Lake, Antarctica - #594 | ecosystem: Environmental > Aquatic > Non-marine Saline and Alkaline > Saline | place: Antarctica: Organic Lake...
GGGAGGGGGGGGCAAGGGGATCGGGGGGGCAGGTGGGGAGGGCTGGTTTGGTGACTGGGACCCACAGGCCATAGTGGATGCCATTTGGAAGTGGCTGCCCACCGCGTTGGCCCTGTCGCTGGCGCTGCCGCCTGCGGCTGTGCAGCAGCTCATCCAGGTGAGGGTCCTGTGTGTGTGTGTGTGTGTGTGTGTGTTTGTGTGTGCATGCGTGTGTGTGTGTGTGCGCACGTGTGTGTAAGTGTGTTTGTATGTGCACATCTCAACTCCCCTTCTCTCGCTCAAATTATAACTTATCCTCCCTCCCTTTCCCCCCTCTTCCTACCCTTATACCAGGGCTTGCTGACGGCCCTGCCCTACCCTTTTTTTGGTGCACCACCCCTCCCGATTTAACCCTGGCTACATGCCACCTCCAATGTCACCAAAACCACACTAAGCACACAACACTGCAATCTCACCCCTCCCTCTTACACATTCCAGGGCTTGCTGACGGCCCTGCGCTTCCGCCTGTCCGGCGCTCCACATCTTCCCAACTACACAGAGTTTGAAGGTCGACAAACAGGGCGAGGAGCCGCCTCAATCCGCGTGCGTAGGCTGCGGGGCAGTTTGGGTGAGCCTTTGGGCTTGCTGCTGCCCTCGCCCACAGATACGGCATATGCTCGGCTGTGCCACGCGCTGGGCGTTGTGGAGCTACCGTACATGGTGTGTGTGTCCACGTGTGTGTGTGTGTGTGTGTGTGTGTGTGTTTGTGCTTGTTAAGGTATATGCATAAGAATTGGCATATGCTCGGCTGTGCCACGCGCTGGGCGTTGTGGAGCTACCGTACATGGTGTGTGTGTTAACGTGTGTGTGTTTGTGCTTGTTAAGGTGTATGCATAAGAATTGGCATATGCTGGTTGTGGAGCTTCCGTACATGGTGTGTATGTCCGCGCATGTGTGTGTGAGTGTGTTTGTGCCTGTTTTTGTGTATGCATAAGAATTGGCATATGCTCAACTGTGCTACGTGCTGGGCGTTGTGGAGCTTCCGTACATGGTGTGTATGTCCGCGCGTGTGTGTGAGTGTGTTTGTGCCTGTTTATGTGTATGCATAAGCAATCCTGAATCCTGCATCCATTGTTGTCAGGCACTTTGCATCTGTACAGAGCCACACACTGAGTCTAGCAATGGATCAACGCCGTTAACTTTCCAATATCGTCTCTGCACACTCCTAACCATTATTACCTCCCTTCCTACGCACAATCATTCATGCATACCCACAGCCTACTTGGCCCCATTCATTATGTGGCTACAACCTTTGGTGCATCCAATTTGTGTTTGTCTGCGCGTGTGATGTCCTTTGTATAGACGTGCGGGCTTGTAATCAGTGATGTGCCAGTCCGCCATATTTCCGTTTTCAGACCGTACATACGTAACCATACCGTACGTGCGGGCTTGTAATACAGTCGCACGCTAGTCTACTTTGGCGCTTAGAAAGTACCCTGCTTACTCTTATGCAGCTCTCTCTCTCTCTCTCTCTCTGTCCCTGTCTCTCATTCTGTCTGTCTGTCTGTCTGTCTGTCTGTCTGTCTGTCTGTCTGTCTGTCTGTCTGTCTGTCTGTCTGTCTGTCTGTCTGTCTGTCTGTCTGTCTGTCTGTCTGTCTGTCTGTCTGTCTGTCTGTCTCTCCCTCCCTCTCTCTCTCTCTCTCTCTCTCTCTCTCTCTCTCTCTCTCTCTCTCTCTCTCTTATCAATTCGTCACGTGTACGCCTTTTTTGTCGTGCCTAACTGCAGCCTGCTTGGCCTCCCTTCTGGGGCTGGGGACCTCAGTTGGCTCCCTGGGAGCAGCAGGTACGTGCACGCACAGTCACACACACATGCACATACATGCACATGCACACAAATACTCAGCAAAATTCACACACCCACACACAAATCCACACACTCACAAGTACACAAGCAGAATCACAAACATTCAAGCACACGCACGTGTGCACGTGGGCGCACGCGCATGCATACACACTCACCAACAATATTAGTTTTCCTCCTCCCCAGTCAGTGCACTCAACTTTTTCTGCAACGGTCACAAAACGCAGCAGCGTCTGTCCCAGCTGGACGCCGCCAACAACCCTGCAGCTGCAGAGGGCGTGTGGCAGCTGGTGGCTGGGGTCCTGGCAGGTGCACAGGCACAGGGTTCGGGTCTTTTGTGTAATGCTTCTCTCGGCCACCATTTAGGCCTGCCGTCGACATACTTTGACTCATACTGCCCCCAGCTCATTCGTGTCCGCTATGCCCCTACCTGCTCTGCACTGCTGCTACTGACTCTAATCATGCCCTCAGCTCGTACGTGTTTACTGTTGCCCCTACCTGCTCTGCACTGCTGCTAATGACTCACGTACAGCCCTCAACTCATCCGTGTCTGCCAACCACGCAATCTGCACTCAAGGATGTGGCCGCACACGCACCCACTCGAGCACCTGTACACACAAACCACTTGCTTGCTTGCACTCAGGTGGACAAGAGGCGGAGAGAGTACTTGGCTTGACCCAGCAGCCCACAAGGAGGGAGGTCACAGGTAGCCCTGGTTTGGACCAAGAGCAGGAATACACAATACAGCGGGTGGGACAAGGCAACGGGTCATTGTCGTCAGAAGCAGAGGAGGAGGTTGGGGGCAGCGGCCTGCTGCAGGGAGCGCGCAAGGGGCCGAAGTTGTTGGCGAGCATGGCGCAGCTGTGGCAGGATTGTTACGAGGAGGCTCGGAGCTGGGCACGTGCAAATCCAAAGCCTGCAGGTAAGGGAAATGAGTGGGGTTGGCCCAGACCTTGCGTTTATACGTACATGTACAGTGTGCATACGGTGTTTAATACTTTTAGAGAAAGTACGCGCATGCAGTCACATACGGTGTAAGTATTGTATATACATAGGGTTGGCCAGAACCGTGTATATATAATGTATGTTTGGTGATTTCCCTGAAAGAAATACCGTATTTACACCGTCTATATATGGTTCTGGCCAACCCTAAATATACAGGGTTACGGCCAACATTTGTGATAAGTAGTAAAGCTGGGCCAGATGGTGGTTTTGCCTGACTAGTTGCTGCAAACCCTAGCTGGGCCAGATGGTGGTTTTGCCTGGCTAGTTGCTGCAAACCCTAGCTGGGCCAGATGGTGGTTTTGCCTGACTAGTTGCTGCAAACCCACATCCTGCAAGTGACTGGGTGAGGGTGATGAGCAGGGCTTGGCCAATGGGCATGGCACGTGCAAGCAAACAGGTAGTGATTGTTGAGGGCTGTCCTTGTCGTCGTTGAGAAAGTGAGCACGGGTACACTCCAAACAACTTCAAGAGTCAAGCATGGTGCTGTGAATTGTTGTTATGCTGGGGGTGGTCATTGCAGGCTCATGCACTCCTAGTGAGTGCTCAAAGGTTAACAATATGTATGGCTATTATGGCTATCATTATATCATTATATATTATTATTATCGTACAATTGCCCTTCCATGTACAATTGTACGATCCAAATCCTGTCCGTGCACAACCACTTGCCCGTCAGTTCTTGCTTGCCAAGCACGCAATTATGACGCAACAACACCTGTCAACAATCGTGCTGTTTATGGATAACGTGGCACCTGCTCATGCAAGCTACCATAGCAGCCTTGCTCGCAATCGTGCAAAACACAGACAGTACCTGTCAAACTTCCTTTTCTCAATTCACATTTCCAAACCTTTTCTAACCGCACGCAGCTGGCACAGAGACCGGCTTGGGAGATATTCAGCCGATCAGCGCACGCACCCCCGAGCAGCATGCCCGCTCAGTCTCTGCTGCTGGGGAAGAATCCCTGGTGTGTTGTGTGTTTGATTCAGGGTCTGACTGCCTCAAACACGCGCGATTTGTTAATCTTTGTGTGTATACACACCTGTGCGTGTGCACTCCTCGCACTGTATAAGACCATGCAAAGCAAAGCCAGGGGATTTGCCTGTGTACCGTTAATAGGAGTGCCTTTGTTTTGTCGTGCTTGTCTTGAGAGTGGGTTTACTACAAGTAATGCAAAATGCACCCATTGACGCACAAGTACCCACGTACACACCACAATCACACACACGTACACACATACACACCCAAGAGTGTTCCCAGAAGCAATTGCTGCATGCCTTTTCTCCACACGGCATCGCCGCTTGCCCCCCCGTCACGCGCACAGGCCGAAACCTCCCACGTCCGCCGTGGCAGCAAAGGAGGCAACCCCGTGTGGGACAGTGTGGATGAGGGGGCAGCTGCAACAGAAGACACCAGTGGCGACACAGTGAGTGAGCTGTCGCCCCTCCATGTGCGTCGGGGCAGCAAGGGAGGCAACCCTGTGTGGGACAGTGTGGATGAAGGCCCCTACAGGGCCGCCATGGACACACAGAGCTCTGCAAAGGCTGGCGCCGACGATGCCACGGCCGCGACCCCCAGCCCGCGCAAGCCATCTGCGCAGCGACAGACGCTGTCGTCACCTGATAAGCCACAGGTGTGTGGTGTGTGCTGGGCAAGTATGGTGTGCCACATTTTGCGTGACAGCTGCTTGCCATATCTGTACTCAGTTTAGCCGCTTGCAACATCTGTACTTGGAACAGCTGCTTGCCACATCTGAACTTAGAACAGTGCAAGCAATCATAACCCATTCCCCCTCCAGGACGGCCAGGGCCTTTCAAAAGTTCTCCAAATGTTGCTTGCCTCCAACTGTCACCACAGGCAGCAACAGGTGGCGACAGCTGGGCCGACGCGCCCTCGGCTGCACAGCTGGGTGCTGCTGCTGCAGAAGCAATCGCGGCAGAGAGGGAGGACAGGAGGTTGGAAGAGAAGGCTGGAGAGGGAGAAGGAGAACCTAATCTTGGGCAAGAAGCACTTGAGGCGCTGCTGGCGATCTCCAGGTGGGCAGGCTATGTCGCACATATATGCCAGGCTATGTCGCACATATATGCCATAATATGTGTGACATAGCATGGCTCATGCACTCAGATGCTCTCATGAGAAGAGGTGCTGCACCAGTTTCTCGCATGCTCATGCTCACTTGCGTGTGATTTTACAATCTTACATGCGTGAGCAAGAAAGCTGCATCGCAAGTCACTGCTCTGTGTCAGTCGGGACCTGCGCTTGTATCAAACTGTGTATAAACTTACCCAGAAAGCAGCCATCTGTTTCAGAGTGGCTACCCTGTCCTCAGGCTCTCCTGCTTCCTTCCAAATGAGGATACGTGTTCCAGTTTTAATCAATCATTGCGTTGGTAGTCTGGCACATTGTTGTCGCTGCACTGGTTCAGGTGCCGGCTGCTGCATGTGTGTGATGCAGACTTGAGGCAAGAAACTGGGGTTTGTATTAAGAGCACCATTTTGCAGCAAATGTGTTGTGGAGCACATTGACACAACCATCTTGTGAAACTCAATGATTGAACCATCCTGTCAAACACAGCAACCAAACCATCTTGAGAAACTCAATGATTAAACCATCTGTAAAACACAGCAATCAAACCATCTTGTGAAACTCAATGATTAAAGCATCCTGTAAAACACAGCAACCAAACCATCTTGAGAAACTCAATGATTAAAGCATCCTGTAAAACACAGCAACCAAACCATCTTGAGAAACTCAATGATTAAAGCATCCTGTAAAACACAGCAACCAAACCATCTTGAGAAACTCAATGATTAAAGCATCCAGTAAAACACAGCAACCAAACCATTTTGAGAAACACACAACTACCAATCCATCTGGACAAACACAATAACCTAGCCACCTTGTGAAACACATTGACCATTAACCAAATCAACGTTCAATATGCACACGCGCATGTTGTACACGCACATGCACACACACACACACGCACCTGCACCCACACCCACACCCCCACACGCCACTTGGAAATGCATGCAGGCATGGCAGGACCCCTCAGGAGGTGGCTGCCAGCTTGGCTGGCTTGGAGGAACGTGCATTGCAGGTAGGTTTGAAACTGCTTGACCGGGCAAAGATTGGCTCAGACTCAGATTATTCTGCGATAGGCGAGTAAGGCATAACCAGTACTAGCCTTTCAGGCAAGGCAAGTATGGTTTCAACCACCAACCACACGCTCCGTGCCAAATCGTTGTCGAGCGCACAGCAGCGGCACCCGACGTGCTTGCTACTGTTTTTGGCTTGGTGGAACAGGTGTCGTGGACAAATAGGCTGTTCAAAGCTTTTCGTCCCGTACCTTTCGAATACTGCCTCAGCTGTCCGCTTCTCAGAAAGTTCCTGCTTTTGCCTGCTTCGTAAAATGGCCTCCAACGTCATCTACCCCCTTTTCTCCTTCTTCGTCCGACGCTTTGTTCACCCACGAACACAACCAACAGCATCACGGCTAGCCTCTTGGACCACACACACACACACACACACACACACACTCACTCACTCGCTCACACACACACACTTATCTTCCTAACGCTCCACTCACCCATGAACACAGCCAACAGCATCACAGCTAGCCTCTTAGACGTCACACACACATACTTATCCTCCTGATTCCCCGCTCCCACACAAACACAGCCCCCAGCAAAAGAGCTCACCCCTTCACCCCTCACACACCCACATCAATTCTGACCCACACCCCATCCACAAGCACAGCCCTCATCAGAAGAGCTCACCCCCTGACCCCTCACACAACCACATTCAATTCCGATCCCCACCCCACGCACAAACACATCCCACAGCATAGCAGTGCAACAGTGCAACAGCATAACCCATAACCTATTATCATCATGACATCATAACAGCTAATCCCCCACACCTGAAACACGTGCTCAATGCTGAGCAGGCCGAGCGCAAATGCAACAGCCTGGCCGCAGCAGGAGCAGGACACGACGCAGAGATGGCACGTGCCTGGAGGCAGATAGCTGCATTGGAGGAGGAGCTCCATCTGCGCAGAGAGCAGCTGGCTGGCTCTGGGGCAGGGCTGGAGATCAAACCGCGGCAGGGACCCTCCGCTGTTGACTTGGAGGTGAGGGCAGATGTTATGAGTAAGACCATGTGCGAGTCCATGTGTGCGGGCCAGACTGGTTCTGGATAAGGGTAGGATTCGGAATTTAAAACCGTGGCAGGTACTCTCTGCTATGGTTTTCGACGGTGAGCGGGGTTTTGTGAGTAAGATAGGAGTGGGTCTGTAGTCAACGGCGGGTGTCGTTTCACAGAAACGACGCTGGAGATCAAATCGTGACTGGTGCTTTTTGTGTGCTCGAAGGTGAGGGACAGTGCGAGGGTCTCACCCATGCACATATGCTGAAAATGTAAACGCCACAGCTGTGCTTGTTCTTTGTGTGCTTCTCATCCCATGTCATTTATGCCTTGCACCAGGTCTCTATTTGGATTGGTGCTGATGCTCAGCTGTGTATTTGCATGCACTCTTTAACTATAAACCCGTCTGCTGCGCAGGAGGTCGATGCATAGCAAAGTGCTTATGACACGCTTTCATGCATTGCTGCGGCTTTTATCGCCTTGTAACGTATGCCCGTCTGTGCTGCGCAGGAGGTCGATGCATGGCAAAGTGCTTATGACACACTTTCATGCATTGCTGCGGCTTTTATCACCTTGTAATGTATGCCCGTCTGTGCTGCGCAGGAGGTTGATGCCTAGCAAAGTGCTTATGACACACTTTCATGCATTGCTGCGGCTTTTATCACCTTGTAACGTATGCCCATCTGTGCTGCGCAGGAGGTCGATGCCTAGCAAAGTGCTTATGACACGCTTTCATGCATTGCTGCGGCTTCTATCACCTTGTAACCTATGCCCATCTGCGCTGCGCAGGAGGCCGATGCGCAGCTGCATGCCGTAAATGCACAGCTGCAGGCACAAGTAGACGCGGCACGCAAGCAGCACGCTGAGGAAATGTGCACAGAGCAAGGGCTGCAGCAGCTGGCCCATGAACTGAGGGACCAGGCCTTATCTCTTATGGAGCAACATGCCAAGGTGAGAATGAAGCGCGTGTGTGTGTGTGTGTGTGTGCGTGTGTGTGTGTGTGTGTGTGCATGTGTGCGTGTGCATGTGTGTGTGCATGTGTGTGTGTGTGCATGTGTGCGTGTGCATGTGTGTGTGCATGTGTGTGTGGATGTGTGTGTGCGTGTGTATAACTAATAAGTAAGCCTTGAGCAGCAGCAGCAGCAGCAGCAGAGAAGGGGCATTTGCCGCTGAGAAGCGCATGATGATGCTGTGAGCTGAGCCTGACACATCTGAGCCTGTTGCTTGGCTGTGCATTCACTCGCACCTCTAATAAACGCTCCTTACTCAAACACTGCTTGTTTGCTGCCCAGCAGAGTGCACACACACACACGCACTCACACATACACACACACAAACAATATCCCCTCAAATCATGCTTGAGAGCTGTGCCAAATATATTGAGCTACAGGTTTTCCCCAGCACTGCCCCTTTGCTCTTTATCCATGCTGTTACCAGTTGGATCTTGGTGTGCTCCAAAACCATGCCACTGGCAACTCTCACACACTCTCATACTTTCACCACACCCGCAGCACTCTGCCAATGCTGAGTCGGCAGCAGAGGCCCAGCTAGCTGCGTCTGCGGCCACCACATCTCTTCTGGCCGACCAAAATAAGGGCCTACGCTCAGCGCTAGCAGAGATGCAGGAGGAGCTCGACAAGGCAGAAGCTGCAGCGCACGCATCTGCCGCAAGTTTTGCCCCGCACGCCCAGCTGGAGGAGACGTCAATGTCGGTGGCTCTTGGGCAGCAACGGCTAGCAGAGCCACGTGCAACAGTGGAAACGGTGGATGTGGGAGTGGGTGAGGGAGTGCGCTTTGCTTCAAAGGGCACTAAGACAGTGGAGGGTAGTGAGGCTGCTGGACAAGAACAGGCTGTAGCAGCAGCTGTCAAGCAGCAGCAGCAGCAGCAGCAGCAGCAGCAGCAGCAGCGGGAGCAGCAGCAGCAGCGGGAGGTGCTTGCTGCTGCAGCAAGGGTTGCTGAGCTGGAGGAGGTGCTGCAGGCGTCCAGCACACAGGTGGCTGTTCAGCAGCAGAGCCTGGACACTGCCCTCGCACAGGCCGAGTCGCAGCAGCTGCAGCTGGCTGCTGCGCAAGCGCAGATAGCTGCACAGCAGTATGAGCTGGAGGCGTCTTACCAGCGCGTTCAATCCTTTGAAGCTGCTGCTCAGACAGTTGCAAGTGCAGGCGGCAGGTCTGATCTGGACCGTGAAGAAACCAAGAGCGACCTGCTGCCCATGCCACCCCTTCCTGCTGATGCAGCTGCAGCTGAAGAGCCAGGAGCATTTGACGCAAGTGTAATGGCAGAGCTAGTGTCAGCTCGTGCTGAGCTGGCGGGCGTACAGGAAGAGCTGTCTGCCACCAGCGCTGCCCTTGCTGAGGCACATGCTCACCTAGCTGCCCAAGGGCAGCGGCAGGACCGTGCCAGCGCACAGGCAGAGCTAGATGCAGCTCGTGCTGAGCTTGCAGGCATGCGAGCAGAGCTGGCTGCTACAAACATTGCTGCCCCGGCCGAGGTGCACGCAGCCCAAGGTCAGCAGCAGGCGCACGTTGGTATCCAGGCAGAGCTTGATGCAGCTCGCGGTGGGCTGGTGAGCAAACAGGCAGAACTGGCGGCTTGCGCGCTTGAGCTGCAAGAGGGTATGGCAGCCCTGCACGCTGCAGACATACACGGGCAGCATCCCTCGAGCGCTGCTCTGTTTACTGCTGGGGATTGCCTCAGCGCTGCCCGTGCCACGCATGCTAGGCAGGCGCGATTGGAGCAGCAAGGCACCGAGCAGGAACGAGAGGCAGCACAGGTGTGTGTGTGTGTGTGTTACAAGCAGAGGTGTGGGACATGTAGAATTGAACGAATCGCACAGCCCTAGCAAAGGAAAAAACTCGCGCTAAAACCCAACTGTGCTGGAATCCATAGACTCAGCCTTATGCTTATATGACTAGGGTCGGCCAGAACCGTGCGTATGCACACTATATGACCGTATATTTGGCGATTCCCCTGCCAAAAATACCGGATTTACACCGTATATATATGGTTCTGGCCAACTTTTTATGACGCTCACACATTGGAGAGCGCTGTAACATGGCTGCCTCATTTACACTGCCCTCTCAAGGCCTGCATATACAACTGCTGCCACGCGCTCCTGCTCCTGTAATTACTGTGATTGTGTCAATATCAAGGCGTACCGTACGCCTTGACACGGTACGCGTAGGGTTGGCCAGAACTATATATATACGGTGTATGTACGGTATTTTTGGCAGGGAAAGTCACCAAATATACGGTCATGTACGGTGCATATATACACGGTTCTGGCCAACCTTAGGTACGCGCCATGACCTCCAGACAGACACAGTAACGATGATGCGCCGTGACATGACACGCAATGTAGCACACACCATATAGGACACACCATATAGGACACACCATGTAGCACACACCATATAGGACACACCATGTAGGATGGTGCTTGTGTACGGCACACCATGTAGCACACACCATAAAGGACACACCATGACACGATGACATGATGACACGATGACATGTTGACACGATGACACGATGACACGATGACATGATGACATGATGACGCGCCATGATATCCAGACAGACAGACAGCATCTCTTGACCTTTCCTCTTGCTCCTTTGCACAGGTGGCAGAGCAGCTGGCCCAGCTGAGGGCGTGCAACGAGCAGCAGACAGTGCAGCTCGACCAAGCTCGTGCTGAGCTAGCAGCCCAACAGGAGCAGGAGCAGCAGCAGCAGACAGTGCAGCTTGACCAAGCTTGTGCTGGGCCAGCAGCCCAACAGGAGCAGGAGCAGCAGCAGCAGCAGCAGCATCCAGCAGACCCTGTGCTTGCTCTCTCCTCCTCACCTGCCACTACCACAACCACCACTGCCTCAGCCGCCGCCGCCTCCTCCTCATCCTCATCGCCACCAGCAGTGACTTCAGAGGCACTGTCACTGCTCGCAACCACGCTCAGGTCTGCTGCACCCGCGGCTGCAGCCGCATTGATGTCCAGGATGCAGCCAGCCCAAGCTGCACCAGCAACAGCAACAGCGTCACTCCCTATGTCTTCTCCGCTGTCCTCCCTGCTGGCGGACACACTCACAGCTGCTGCCCCTGCCTCAGCAAATTCGATGCTCAGCAGGGGCTTTGCCTGCGCCAGCGGCAGTCGTAGTGCCAGCAGCAGCATGGCTGCAGAGCTCGCTGTGGCACAGACACAACTGGAAGCGGCCAACACAGCTTGCGCAGAGCAGAGCAGGGCCCTGGAGATGCTCAGGTAAGGCATTGGGTTTGGGTTAGAAGTGTCTCTAGTCATATGGGATGCTGAGCTGCAGTGGTCTTTTCACGCAGGAGTTCTGTTTAATGTGCGTCCTCAGTAGGTGTGTTCAGCTCACAGCCTCGGGAATGCCAGTAACTGATCAGGGAATGCAAGATGTTAAAAGCTCTGGTATTCGATCCTTATGTCCCAAACAGCATTGTTCCTTGCGTGCATTTGCACAGGGCGGAGGGTGCTGCAAGGAACAGAGTCAGTAGCAAGGAAGTGGAAGGTGCCCGTACACAGGAGCTTGCGGCAGCCATAGCACACACAGATGCACTGCAGCTGCAGCTGCAAGCAGCTCAGCAGCAGCTGCAAGAGCAGCAAGCAGCAGCTGAGCACGCGATCGCAAGCACAGATGCACTGCAGCTGCAGCTGAAAGAGGCGAAGCAGCAGCTGCGAGAGCAGCAAGCAGCAGCTGAGCACGCGCGAGCAAGCTCTGATGCGCTGCAGCTGCAGCTGCAAGAGCAGCAAGCAGCAGCTGAGCACGCGCGAGCAAGCTCTGATGCGCTGCAGCTGCAGCTGAAGGAGCAGCAAGCAGCAGCTGAACACGCGCGAGAAAGCACAGATGCACTGCAGCTGCAGCTGCAAGCAGCTCAGCAGCAGCTGCAAGAGCAGCAAGCAGCAGCTGAACACGCGCGTGCAAGCTTTGATGCGCTGCAGCTGCAGCTGCAAGAGCAGCAGGCAGCAGCTGAACACGCGCTTGCAAGCTCTGATGCGCTGCAGCTGCAGCTGCACGCAGCACAGAAGCAGGAGCTGCAAGGAGCTGCTGGCACACGCAGTGCAGAGCTGCAGCAACAGATACAAGAGCAGCAAGCGGTGGCTGAGCTCGCGAATGCCCGCGTGGGGGAGCTGCAGCAGCAGCTGCAAGTGGTACAGCAGGAGCTACAAGGGCAGCAAGCAGCTGCAGAGCAGGCACGTACACAGCTGGCAGGTGTGAGTGCCAGCAATGAGGCTGTGCAAGAAGAACTCCGAGAGGAGCTGGCAGAAGCATGTGCACAGACAGAGGAGCTGCAGCAAGCGCTGGCAGCAGCAGTTGCTTTGCAGCAAGAGCACCAGGAGGCGGTGGTGGAGGCACAGTCACAGTGCGCCACTGTGCAATGCAGCTTGGAAGAAAGCAAAGTGCATGCTGCAGGGTTGCTTGCTCAGCTGAAGGGGCAGCTGCTGGCACAGGAGGAAGTGGCAGCAGCAGCAGCCCAAGGCTCTGAGCAGAAAGTCTTTTCCCTCCAACAGCAGCTGCAAGCACAGCAGGAGGAGGCGGCCACAGCTTCGCAGCAATCAGAGCTGCAGGCCAGCCTCCTTCAACAGCAGCTGCACACGGTGCAAGAGGAGGCAGCAGCAGCAGCACATGCTGCTGAACAGCAGGCCAGCACCCTTCAACAGCAGCTGCAAGCACAGCAGGAGGAGGCTGCCACAGCTTTGCAGCAGGCAGATCAGCAGGCCAGCACCCTTCAAGAACAGCTGCACACGGTGCAAGAGGAGGCAGCAGCAGCAGCACATGCTGCTGAACAGCAGGCCAGCACCCTTCAACAACAGCTGCAAGCACAACAGGAGGAGGCTGCCGCAGCTTTGCAGCAGGCAGAGCAGCAGGCCAGCACCCTTCAACAACAGCTGCACACGGTGCAAGAGGAGGCAGCAGCAGCAGCACATGCTGCTGAACAGCAGGCCAGCACCCTTCAACAGCAGCTGCAAGCACAGCAGGAGGATGCTGCCACAGCTTCGCAGCACGCAGATCAGCAGGCAAGCACCCTTCAACAGCAGCTGCAAGCACAGCAGGAGGAGGCTGCCACAGCTTTACAACAGGCAGAGCAGCAGGCCAGCACCCTTCAACAGCAGCTGCACACAGTGCAAGAGGAGGCAGCAGCAGCAGCACATGCTGCTGAGCAGCAGATCAGTTCCCTCCAACAGCAGCTGCAAGCACAGCAGGAGGAGGCGGCCACAGCTTCGCAGCAGGCAGATCAGCAGGCCAGCACCCTTCAACAGCAGCTGCAAGCACAGCAGGAGGAGGCTGCCACAGCTTTGCAGCAGGCAGAGCAGCAGGCCAGCACCTTTCAACAACAGCTGCACACAGTGCAAGAGGAGGCAGCAGCAGCATCACATGCTGCTGAGCAGCAGATCAGTTCCCTCCAACAGCAGCTGCAGTACATCAAAAACGAGCACTCCACCTCTGCTAGCGGCCTCCAAGCTTCTCTAGATGCAGCGCGCTTGCAGTGCAAGCATACCTTGGAGGCTTCAGTAGCAGCAGCCCAGCTCAAGCAGCAGCAGGCAGTTGCTCAGACAGCTGACGTGCTGGCTCTCTCTGCTGAGCTCCAATTAGTCTTGCATGAAGAGAAGGGGGCAGTGCGGGCAGAGGACAAGCTCTGTGCGCTTCCGCATGAGGCATCAGCTCTGTCTGAGAGCAGAGGCATCCAGGTTAGTCAGAGATGTTGTACATAGGGTTGGCCGGAACCATATATATATGGTGTGTACGGTATTTTTTACAGTGAAATCAAATATACGGTCGTATACGGTGTATATATACGTTTCTGGCCACCTGAGTCACACAGAATGCTATGTGAAGTGACAGGGGAGGAACTGCATTGACATAACGGCAATGCCAGCTCAAATTGAATAGTACTCAGCCCACGATTAAGCAATTTCCCCTCCTTGACGGTATTAAGCTTGCTTTGTGTGTGTAGGTTCAGGTGCCAACAACAAGCGCCCCTGCTCAAACCAGTGCATGCAAGCCCACGACAAGCAAGCTGCATGCAGACTCACGCAGTGGGCAGCAAACACACAGCATGCTTTACAGTGTCATCGGCATTGATGATGACAGTGAGCAGCAGCATGCGTGTGCGACAAACTCTGCACATGAAGCAGCAGCAGAGGAGCAGGATTCTCTGCTAGCTCAACTTCAAGCCGCCACTGCCCGTATCCATGCTCTGCAGTGCCAGCTGTCTGACGTGCAAGAGGTCCAGAAGCAGCAGCAGCTCAAGGAGGCTGCCCTTGCTGCACAGCTTGCTCACGCACAACAGGCACTACAGCAACAGCAGCACGCAACCGAGGCAGCCAAGGCGCAGCTTGAATCTGCCCTGGCTGCTTCACCGCTGCTGGCAGACACCCACTTCCTCCAGCAGCAGCTGGCTGCTGCCAATGCGCGTGCTGAGGAGTTAGAGATGCAGCTCATGTCTGGCAGTGCAAGCAGGGAGGCACTGCGTCAGGAGTTGCTGAAAGAGCTAGCAGCCACTCAGGCACAAGCAAAGGAGACGCTGCAGGGGCTTGCACAAGAGACAGAGGCACTGCGCGCCAAGGTGAGTGCTTCTCCTCTTCTCCTTCTGATTGGCTGGTATGCAGGATGGGAGAAGGGGCGCAACATTGTGTTTGATTTCTCAAACCACCGCATCTCACTCAAACAAACGCCTGCTGTGTTATTTTATTACAAGTTTCGCAAACAAGTATATCTCGTGTATCCAGTCAGTGTTATTCCTAACCTCTTCAGGTGGCGGACTTGCATGCTTGCCCTGCCCAAGACCAGCAGCACGCAGCAGAGCTACGAGCCCAAGCAGATGCCCTGCAGGCCCAGCTCATTCAGAAAGACCAGGAAGTGGCTGCTGTCAGCTCTGATGCAAGAGGGCTGCCAGAACAAACTTCACAGCAGGCAACCATCCTGCAAGAAGCCCTGGCAGCTGCTCAGCAAGAGG
>Ga0307963_1002342_pt1 | contig 14948 bp, 15 predicted proteins | sample OrgLakmetagen594_FD_201829 | JGI IMG/M metagenome (GOLD analysis project Ga0307963, IMG submission 201829) | Saline water microbial communities from Organic Lake, Antarctica - #594 | ecosystem: Environmental > Aquatic > Non-marine Saline and Alkaline > Saline | place: Antarctica: Organic Lake...
GTGGGTGTGGGTGTGGGCGTGGGTGTGGGCGTGGGCGTGGGTGTGGGTGTGGGTGTGGGTGTGGGTGTGGGTGTGGGTGTGGGTGTGGGTGTGGGTGTGGGTGTGGGTGCAGCTGCAGGTGGGTGCGGGTGTGGGTGTGGGTGTGGGTGTGGGTGTGGTGTGGGTGTGGGTGTGGGTGTGGGTGTGGATGTGGGTGTGGGTGTGGGCGCCACTCTGTATCTGGACGGATACGTGCAGCTGCATGTGGGTGTGGTGCACGGCACTTGTCAGGCAACCGTGTATTGGACAGGTTGTGGAAGGTGAGGCACAGGTTGTGTGTGTGTGTGTGTGTGTGTGTACAGGCTGAAGCGAGTTAAGGCATGGGAAGGCCGGTTGAAGCGGCAGGAACTGTGTCCCCAAATGACTACAGTCGGTCTGTGTGTGTGTGTGTGGGTGTGTGGGTGTGGGTGTGAGTGTGCAGGTGGGCTGGTGTTGAGTTCATTGAGATTAGGACTTTGGCAGCTGTGAAATGTGGGCCACAGGCTGAGTAGGGTCAGGGTTGGTGGTCAAGCTGATCAAAATGGGAACCGCTCTCATCCAGGACGCTTATATGCAGTGGCGAGTTTGGGTTGACTGCTGGGTTTGTGTCACGTTTTGTGTTCTACAACCAAGCAGATGAATGTGCTCTGAGCCATACACCACAATGCTTGAGCCAGAGAGACTGAGAAGGACGAGAGCTGCTCCGTGTTCAGACGCCGTGTCGTTGGATGGCGTCTGCACAAGTGAAGAAGAGCTTACATGCAGCGCTATAGAAACGCAGCTTGGTGTTGCGAATGAGCAGAATAGTCCTAAACTATTATGCAGAATGAGTAAGGTTGGCCAGAACCATACATTTATGGGTATATGCAGTGAACATACCGGATTTATAGCAGGGAAATTTCCATACATACGGTCATATACGGTGTGTATATACGGTTCTGGCCAACCCTAAGAATGAGCTGTCATGCAGCATACTCACGGTTGCTCCTTGGTTTGTGACAGTTAGTTTTGAATGGAGTTGGTTCCCAAACAAGTACAGTCCCTTTTGGTACTTATTTCTGAAGATTTATATAGGTGCACACCGGTGTGTTAATTTATTTCTTTGTGTTTGGATGCCTGGAATTTTTTCATTCTGAGTGTGGGGCATGATCTAGGAGCAGCACAAGTGGTGGGATACCTGTAGTCAAAATCGAAGGTGAAACATTATGGACGTTGACAGCCTAAGTCCTCCTTTGTGTTTGAGTGTCCTGGAGGGCAGCCCTTGAAGAGCCCTTGAAACGTTCCGTGCCTTTTGTGTTTCATACGAGTGTACGGTTTTCCATCAAGCAATGAACGATAAGCGACAAACTATCTGTAACATGTCACCAAGCAACCAGCGCGCTTAGGTGCTGTAATCATAGCTTCTATAGCGTTACTTATCTCTTTATGCAAAATTCAAGTACCTGTGATCCTGCGATCTGGTGATGCACGATCTGTTGACGGCACTCTTGAAGCGCGCATGCCGCAAGCACACACACACAGTTACGTAGACACACAACATAAATGACGTGTGTGTGTGTGTCAGCCTGCAGTTTCTTTATTCCTTAACGCTAGCGCAACACCATTTGTGCCTGCGTGCCTGCAAACACAAACACGTACGCAAACAACAGTTAAAACAAGCGCGTGTATATGTAGGGTTGGCCAGAACCGTGTATATACTCCGTATATTACCATATATTTGGTGATTTCCCTGCCAAAATTACCGTATATACACTGTATATATTATATATATGGTTCTGGCCAACCCTAAGCATGCCCAATGCACAAACGCAGGCAGATGTTTCCAGCCGTCTATCCCAATAGTTTGCTTGATTTCATTATACAGGCCAAGCCATTAGGCTTAGAGCCAGAATGGCTAGGTTTACAGTTGTCAACTCCAGCTAAACTGAGCTTCTGGTTCTTGTATTGATGCCAAATTCAGAATTTGCTGGTGGACTGTTCCAGCTGTACTGAGCTTATGATCCATGTATGGATGCCAAATCCAAATTATTCTGGTGGACAGTCCCAGCTGAACTGAGCTTATTATTCATGTATGGATGCCACAATTAGATTTTTCTGGTGGACTGTTCCAGCTGTACTGATGCCGAGACTCCTAAATGCATGCCAGTATTGCTGAATGCTAAATGCAAAAACCAAAAACGTCTGCCTACGGTTGTATGACCCCCACGTTGCTGCATACCATTATTTTTCATGGAAGGCGCCAGGTGTACCGACCTCATGCACTTCTGTGCGCAAGGCAGCGCTGGCTACATCGCAATCCCTCTGACCTACAGTATAAAAGCTGAATGTGTCTCCTCAGAGGGAAGGTGCCAGCTGCACCGACCTCATGCACTTCTGTGCGCAAGGCAGCGCTGGCTACATCGCAATCCCTCTGACCTACAGTATAAAAGCTGAATGTGTCTCCTCAGAGGGAAGGTGCCAGCTGCACCGACCTCAATGCCCTGTGCATGCCTTAATGCAATGCTACAACACACTCCTTATCATCATACAGCCTGCTTCATATGTTAATGCTGGATGCATTTCCTCTGGTGGGGGGCGCCAGCTGTACCAGCCTCATTGTCCTGTGCATGCCAGCAATGCTACAACACACTCCTTATCGCCATACGACCTGCTTCATACGTTAATGCTGATTTCAAATCCTTAGGTGGAGGGCGCCAGCTGTACTAACCTCAATGTCCTGTGCATGCCAGCAATGCTACAACACACTCCTTATCGCCATACGACCTGCTTCATACGTTGATGCTGATTTCAAATCCTTAGGTGGAGGGCGCCAGCTGTACTAACCTCAATGTCCTGTGCATGCCAGCAATGCTACAACACACTCCTTATCGCCATACGACCTGCTTCATACGTTAATGCTGATTTCAAATCTTTAGGTGGAGGGCGCCAGCTGCACCGACCTCATGCTTTCTCGTGCTTTAGGAGGCGCCCACATTAAAAAGGGGACGCTGCGTGCAAGCCCCCTCACCGACAGCTACCAACAGATGCTGTGTAGCAACAGCTGTCAGCCGCATCGCCACACCGACAGCTGCCGACAGATGCCCTCCCAGCAAGCCACTGCCCCTCCCTCCCAGCTGGTCACGATGCCGTCCGCAGGCAACCAAAACGTTACGGACGCAGTGACCACAGCTGCAAGTGCAGGTGGTGTCGTTGGTGGTGTTGGGGGTGGCTTGGTTTGCACCTCAGATGTAGCAGGACCAGCAGCGTCCCCTATGGTAGAGGCAGATCGGGAATGTGTACGCCAAGGTGTGGCACGGCAGCAGAAAGTGCAGCATTCAATACAGCCGAATGGGAAGCAGCCACTACAGCATAATCAGCAGCAGCAGCAGGATGCGCAATCGAACGGACAGCAGACACATCAGCAAGAGCTCCTTGGGCAGCAGGAGCAGCGCAAACAGGCACAGAGGTTTAATCAGGAGCAGCAGCAGCAGCAGCAGCAGCAGCAGGGCTTTGTTGCAGCGCCGCCTATGAACGCCATTAAATCAATGCCGGGCTGGGCAACAGCCCGGGGCCACAGCATCTGCCACTCCTGCTCTGGCAGCAAAACAAGTGACCCAAGTCGCAGCTGTTCTTCCCGTGTCGCAGCTGTTCTTCCCCGTCTGCCCTCTTGCTCTGTCAGCAAAAGCGGCAGCAGAACAGCTGTTGATTCACCCCCTGGTGCTCTCCCCTGTTCTTCCGGAGCAAGGGTCAGCAAGCCTGACACAAAGAGGTGAGCGTGGGGTGGGCTGTCGTGAATTGGATTCCAGTCACTGCTGCAGCCGATGCTCTGTTTTTGACAGGCACAACTCTGCTGGCGGGCAGATGAATCTAAAAGTGACCTGACAAGGTACACAGGATGCATGCCTGCTAGCACAAGCAGACGTAGGCAGTCGTGAAGAAAGGGTACAACTTTTACTGCTGCTACTGCTGTCGTCAAAGACAGCAGCAAGCCAGGCACCAGAAGATGCACGCAAAATGTGCCGCTGTGAATTGGAGTCGGTTCTTAGTTGCTGCAGCTGCAGCTCTGGTTATGTCTGTCGCTGCTGCTACTGCTGCCATCAAAGACAGCAGCAAGCCGGGCGCCAGAAGGTGCGTGTAGTATGTGCCGCTGTGAATTGGAGTCGGTTCTTTAGTAGTTGCTGCAGCTGCAGCTCTGGTTATGTCTGTCGCTGCTGCTACTGCTGCCATCAAAGACAGCAGCAAGCCGGGCACCAGAAGGTGCACGCAGAATGTGCCGCTGTGAATTGGAGTCGGTTCTTTAGTAGTTGCTGCAGCTGCAGCTCTGGTTTTGACTGTCGCTGCTGCTACTGCTGCCGTCAAAGACAGCAGCAAGCCGGGCGCCAGAAGGTGCGTGTAGGATGTGCCGCTGTGAATTGGAGTCGGTTTTTAGTTGCTGCAGCTGCAGCTCTGGTTTTGACTGTCGCTGCTGCTACTGCTGCCGTCAAAGACCGCAGCAAGCCGGGCACCAGAAGGTGCACGCAAAATGTGCCGCTGTGAATTGGAGTCGGTTCTTAGTTGCTGCAGTCGGTTCTTTAGCAGTTGCTGCAGTCGGTTCTTTCTGCACTGCTACAGCCTGCCTACCTGTCGAAGCTTGTGTGGTGTGTGTGTCTTTGATGTAGGTGCTGTTGCTCATTCTGTCCGCTCTAACCTTGTGCGTGTTTCTGCTCGTGCTGCTGCTGTGCAGTGTGTCTCAAGGCAGGACCATGCATACGCACAGTGTGTCTCAAGACAGGACCATGCATACGCACAGTGTGTCTCAAGGCAGGACAATGCATACGCACAGTGTGTCTCAAGGCAGGACCATGCATACGCACAGTGTGTCTCAAGGCAGGACCATGCATACGCACAGCACCTCTCCATCTCATGCATAAAACTGGTGCTGACTCTGCACGTGCTGTTCCGGTGCAGCGCGTCTAAGGAAAATGCATACTCCCATCACCTGTTTGCTCCATGCATGAACTCCAACTCCTCATGCGTAGCTCTGCACGCGCTAATGCAGTGCAGCAACTACAACCCCTCATGCGCACTTCTGCACGTGCTATTACTGTGCAGCATGTCGTGCTATTGCTGTGCAACAACTTTAACCCCCCCTGCGCAGTTTTGCACGTGCTATTACTGTGCTGCAACTCCAACCCCTCATGCGCAGTTTTGCACGTGCTCTTACTGTGCAGAGTATCTGAGGAAAATGCATACTCGTATCACCTGTCTGCTCCATGCACGAATTCCAACCCCTCATGCACAGCTCTGCACGTGCTCTTACTGTGCAGCAACTCCAACCCCTCGTGCTTAGCTCTGCACGTGCTACTGCTAAGCTGCAACTCCAACCCCTCATGTGCAGTTCTGCACGTGCTACTGCTGTGCAACAACTCCAACCCCCCATGCGCAGTTTTGCACGTGCTATTACTGTGCTGCAACTCCAACCCTTTCATACACAGTTCTGCACGTGCTACTGCTGTGCAGCATGTTTGTATGCATGCTTGTAAAACCTTGGTACCCTTTACTACCTGTTTATTCTGTGCATGAACTCCAACCCCTCATACGCTATTTTGCACGTGTATACTATGTGCATGAACTCCAACCCCTCATGCGTAATTTTGCACGTGTTGTTGCTGTGCAGTGTGTTTTGGAACAACGCCATGCCAAAACTCCAACCCCTCATGCGTAATTTTGCATGTGTAGTTGCTGTGCAGTGTGTTTTGGAACAACACCATGATGCCTAAACTCCAACCCCTCATGCGTAATTTTGCACGTGTATACTATGTGCATGAACTCCAACCCCTCATGCGTAATTTTGCACGTGTATACTATGTGCATGAACTCCAACCCCTCATGCGTAATTTTGCACGTGTTGTTGCTGTGCAGTGTGTTTTGGAACAACGCCATGCCAAAACTCCAACCCCTCATGCGTAATTTTGCATGTGTAGTTGCTGTGCAGTGTGTTTCGGAACAACACCATGATGCCTAAACTCCAACCCCTCATGCGTAATTTTGCACGTGTATACTATGTGCATGAACTCCAACCCCTCATGCGTAATTCTGCACGTGTTGTTGCTGTGCAGTGTGCTTTGGGACAACGCCATGATGCCTAAACTCCAACCCCTCATGCGTAATTTTGCACGTGTTGCTGCTGTGCAGTGTGTTTCGGAACAACGCCATGCCAAAACTCCAACCCCTCATGTGTAATTTTGCACGTGTTGTTGCTGTGCAGTGTGTTTTGGGACAAAGCCATGCCTAAACTCCAACCCCTCATGCGTAATTTTGCACGTGTTGTTGTTGTGCAGTGTGTTTTGGAACAACGCCATGCCTAAACTCCAACCCCTCATACGCTAATTTGCACGTGTATACTATGTGCATGAACTCCAACCCCTCATGCGTAATTTTGCACGTGTTGTTGCTGTGCAGTGTGTTTCGAAACAACACCATGCCTAAACTCCAACCCCTCATGCGTAATTGTGCACGTGTTGTTGCTGTGCAGTGTGTTTCGGAACAACGCCATGCCTAAACTCCAACCCCTCATGCGTAATTTTGCACGTGTTGTTGCTGTGCAGTGTTTTTCGGAACAGCACCATGCCTGGAGTTCAATCCTCCAGCCAAGGTAACCACAATCATAGTAAGGAAGAGGGCAACCGTGGAAATGGCAGCACTCGCAGTAGCGGCCGCCAGGAACGTACCATGCAAGCAGGGGAGGAGGGTGCGAGTGCAGCCTGTACCATGCAAGAAGGGGAGGAGGGTGTGAGTGCAGCCTCGACAAAAACAACTCATTACTGCACATTTCAGAGCAGCTCTCTGTCTAGTCAGTCCGCGTTTTGTGCGATCCAGGACCGCGTGCGGCAGCAGCACATGCAGCTGCAGCCATTACAGCAACATCTGGAGCCGCCGCTGCCGCAGGCCTCTCAGCATGAGCAGCTGCAATCAAGGCAGCACCAGCAGCAGCCACCGCAGCAGCACCAGCAGCAGCAATTAACACAGCAGCACCAGCAGCAGCAAACAACACAGCAGCACCAGCAGCAGCAATTAACACAGCAGCACCAGCACCAGCAATCAACACAGCTGCACCAGCAGCAGCAATCAACACAGCAGTACCAGCAGCAGCCACAGCAGCAGCAGCAGCAGCAGCAGCAGCAATCAACACAGCAGCACCAGCAGCAGCAATCAACACAGCAGCACCAGCAGCAGCAATTAACACTGCAGCACCAGCACCAGCAATCAACACAGCAGCACCAGCAGCAGCAATCAACACAGCAGTACCAGCAGCAGCCACCGCAGCAGCACCAGCAGCAGCAATTGACACAGCAGCACCAGCAGCAGCAATCAACACAGCAGCACCAGCAGCAGCCACCGCAGCACATGAAGCAGCAGCAGCAGCAGCGCTTTCAAGCAACCGCTTTTCCACGCACACACTCCTACCAGCATTTGACGATCGGCTCTCTGAACTCCCACTGTGCGCACTGTGGATCCCCTCTGCTTGCCGCGTTGCCCTACACACCAACTACATCGTTGGCCCTGCCACAAGGCTATCCAGGTGCGCATGCTGCATTAATTTCACGTGTCAGCTTGTTTGTGTGTGATTATTCACGTGTCAGCTTGTTTGTGTGTGGTTAATTTCACGTGTCAGCTTGTTTGTGTGTGATTAATTTCACGTGTCAGCTTGTTTGTGTGTGTTTAATTTCACGTGTCAGCTTGTTAAGTGTGTGGTTAATTTCACGTTTCAGCTTGTTTGTGTGTGGTTAATTTCACGTGTCAGCTTGTTTGTGTGTGATTGTTTTCACGTGTCAGCTTGTTTGTGTATGATTAATTTCACGCGTCAGCTTGTTAAGTGTGTGGTTAATTTCACGTTTCAGCTTGTTTGTGTGTGGTTAATTTCCTTTGTCAGCTTGTTTGTGTATGATAGATTTCACGTGTCAGCTTGTTTGTGTGTGATTATTTCACGTGTCAGCTTGTTAAGTGTGTGATTGATTTCACGTGTCAGCTTGTTTGTGTGTGGTTAATTTCACTTGTCAGCTTGTTTGTGTTTTCCCGCTAGTCACGTATTGCGTATTGCTTTACCAAGCGCGTGGGTGCTTGTTTGTGCCAGGTGTCTTGTATGTGTGCATGGCAATGTGTTTGTGCGTGCTTTGTTTTGCTTGTTAAGTGCGCGTGCCCGCCAGTCACGTACTGCTTTACCAAGCGCATGGGTGCTTGTTTATGCCAGGTGTCTTGTATGTGTGCGCGGCAAAATGTTTGTGCGTGCTTTGTTTTGCTTGTTAAGTGCGCGTGCCCGCCAGTCACGTACTTGCTCTATCAAGCGCGTGGGTGCTTGTTTGTGCCAGGTGTCTTGTATGTGTGCGTGGCTATTTATTTGTGCGTGCTTTGTTTTGCTTGTTAAATGCGCGCGCCCGCCAGTCACGTACTTGCTCTATCAAGTGCGTGGGTGCTTGTTTATGCCAGGTGTCTTGTATGTGTGCGTGGCTGTTTGTTTGTGCGTGCTTTGTTTTGCTTGCTAAGTGCGCGTGCCCACCAGTCACGTACTTGCTCTATCAAGCGCGTGGGTGCTTGTTTATGCCAGGTGTCTTGTATGTGTGCGCGGCAAAATGTTTGGTTGTGCTTTGTTTTGCTTGCTAAGTGCGCGTGCCCGCCAGTCACGTACTTGCTCTATCAAGCGCGTGGGTGCTTGTCTGGTGTGCTTTGCTCACTGTCTGCTCTTGTATGTGTGTGTGTTTGTGTGTGTGTGTGTGTGTGTGTGTGTGTGCATGATGGCGTGGGTGCACGCGTGTGCACATGTGTAGGGTTGGCCATAACCATGTATACATACACTGTATATGACCGTGTATTTGAGGACTTCCCTGCCAAAAACACCATTCATAATCTGTATATATCATTCTGGCCAACTCTACATGCGTTTGCACATGTGTTATGGTGCGCATGTGTGCTTGTTAGTGGTTGTGTGTGTGTGTGTGTGTGTGTTAATAGAGCATGCACGTGGATTGCCATGCACTTGCAAAACACTTACTGTAAAGTCGCACAGCTGCCAAGGTGCGCGTGCACATTACCTTTGCCTAAAAGATACATATCATTTTTATATCGTACATACTCGTACTCACCACCCCCTGGGAAGTATATTCATTTCCAGCGACCACCCATAGAAACGTTTGATTTTTGGCAACCTCCCCCCTGCCCTCTCTAGTATCTTATCATGGGTCATAAGAGCTAGGGAGTTAAATTTATGCAACCTCCCCCCTGTTCTCTCTAACATCTCATCATGGCCCATGATTCATGGGTCATAAGAGCTAGGGAGTTAAATTTATGCAACCTCCCCCCTGTCCTCTCTAGCATCTCATCATGGGTCATAAGAGCTAAGGAGTTAGGTTTATTCACCCAGCCAAACAACTGTTGTTGCAGGCGTAACCTTTCCGCTTCACATCTTTGAAAATGCCAAACATCAATCATAAAAATAAATTCCATTCTACACTGTGCTACGCCAATCATCTTTAATAGCTATGAAGACAGTCCAAATGACTGTTTTGAGCAGATTATTTACCGCTTCCCCCCAAAAACGTTAACAAGGGCTTGAACGTTAAATAGGGTTATAAGGGGTGGTAATGTAATTTTTGTACGGTATGTAAATCTATCTGTAATTTGCACCTTCATTTTACTTATAAATCTTCACCTTTCTCCATGAATGCATGGAAGCTCATACTCAACAAACACATACACACGCCAACGCCCACACACCCCAATACACGCGCAATCACACACTCCCCAATTCACGCGCAATCACACACACACACACACACACCAATACACGCACAATCACACACACACATACACACACACATACATGCACATACACACACACATACATGCACACACAGGAGAACACGGATCCAAATCTCCTGGCATTGTCATACCTACACCAGATCTCTTCAGTTACGCTATTCACACAAACTCTGAGTTCCTCATTCTGGCATCTGATGGCGTGTGGGACAAGGTGCGCGCGCGTGTGTGGGTGGGTGGGTGGGTGGGTGGGTGTGTGTTTGCGTGTGTGTGTATATGTTTGTTCATATATATGGATGTCATTGTACAGAGGCAGGCTCTATTAGTTGCCAAGGAATTTTAAGGTGTGCAGCTAGTGGAAACAAAAGATTTTGTTCTAAGGTGTAGTTCATCTAAGGTGTACAGCTAGTGGAAATAAAAGAGTTTGTTCTGAGGTGTAGTTCATTCTAAGGTGTACAGCTAGTGGAAACAAAAAGTTCATTGTAGGTTTACAGCTTGTGGAAGTAAAAAGACCATTGCAAGTTATGGCTTTTCTTTCAAGCCAGATGCTGACGCTCGCAAGCTGGCCATGTCAGCAAGCGCAGTTTTCTTGCTCTCTGCTTACCTATTGTCCCGCAATGATAAGAAGCATTGCATCTACCTGGTCTCAGTTATATTCCCGCAATGTTCAGAAGCATTACATCTACCTGGTTTCAGGTAATTGTCCCGCAATGTTCAGAAGCATTACATCTACCTGGTTTCAGTTAATAGTCCCACAATGTCCAGATTAATTGTCATACACTGGTTTAATTCTCTGCATAAAACCCAATTTCTCCATCAGAGATGGTTTCTGCAGTGTGTAATGGAGAACTTAAAGGAGGCAGCTCAATTGTTGAGTGAACTAGATTGACCAGATTATCGTCAAAGCTTGAAAGAACGTAGTTTTAGTACTTTGGCCAAAGTGCAGATGCCCTTAAAGGTTTACAAGGTTTACAAGAAAAAGGCCTTCCGTCAAGAAGTATGACTGCTCGCCTTTTTATAAAGTAAATAAGTTCATTAAGGAAGATAAAGTCGAATGCCTCTAACTTCACATGCATTACTAAGCATGGGTAACTAAGGTGTACGATTTTGCCAGCGAGGCTCGTCGATATAGGCCCTAGTTGGTGCATTACGGTTCGAAACCACTTTCTGAAACTTGCGCGAATTGAGCCAGAAATTTTTCTGGAGTTTATTTATTATTAATAAGTAATTGTTGTGAAGAGACCGGACTGAAAAGAGCAGTAGGAGGTGTTTGGAGAATCTCTCATGGTGCATTGCCTGGACAGGCATACGCACAGCAGATTGGCCGGAAATAAGTTCTATGTATTCTAAACAATATTTATAATATTAAGATAATAATGTACAAAATTACTGCCCATTTTGGTCGAGAAATGAAAGTCTGAACTTCCCTGAACAAGACTGTGACATCGTGATGTACCATTTTTCACGTTTACATTACCCCAAAATACTTTATATTATTGTACAAAATTTTGTACGCGGTCAACTTTCCCAGTTTTTAGGAATTTCCAGGGAATTTTCCCTGATTTACCCCCAAACATTGACACCTCAGTTGCCGTCTAGGATTTGGCAGCAGTGACGTTGAGCCTCGACTAGAGGCTGGCACACCCTTATGCATTACATTAGTGTTTTACTGTGAATCGAATGTGTGCGCGCAGTATTCGTCAAAGTTTCTCATGCATGTGCAAGCTGCGTCTCAGAGGCTGTGTTGTGCTTCGCCTCATTGGCAGAGAGAGTCATGATAGACCAAATGAACTTCTTCTAGCCCACCTTTACCACGTCCAGTGTGTTTGCAGTACAACATTGTGAGATATACCATTGTGATACAACATTGTAATAAAGTATTGTGATACGACATTGTGATATAACATTGTGATACAACATTGTAATAAACCATTGTTGATATAACATGCAGATCCAACGTGATAGGACACGCAGATCCACAATTATAAAGCCACGTCATGCGTGCTTTGCTGATGCTGTTGATGCTCTAACTTCCTTGTGCTCGCCTTTAGCGTGTTAAATATTTACCAAACAAATAATTTGTACATGTGCACAACCATAACCACACACACACATACACATGTGCACAACCATAACCACACACACACATACACAGGTGCACAAACACACACACACACACACACACACACACACACACACACATACACACACACCACACACACACACACACTGAGACACACACACGTACACAGGTGCGCAACTCAGAAGCTGTGTCACGTGTACGACGTTGGTTGGATGAAGGCTGCACGCCATCTGAAGCAGCGCTGCGCCTCACTGACTACGCCATTAAAATGGAATCAGGTGTGTGTGTGTGTGTGTGTGTGCGAGGCTTAGCAATAATGATTTGTGGTCGGGTGAAGGCTGCGCTCCGTCTGAAGCAGCGCTGCGCCTCACTGACTACGCCATCAAAATGGAATCAGGTGTGTGTGTGCGCGTGTGTGTGTGTGTGTGCACGATTGGGTGTGGCTGCACTTTGTTCGAAACCCTGTAATGTTTTCCAGGTTGGGGGTGAGTACAGCACGGTTTGTGAAACGCTTAGCAGTCCTGGTTTGGGCTGGATAAGGGCGTATGCTATCTTAAGCAGTGCTGCGTCTTTCAGCACTAAAATCAAAATCAAAACTCAAATGGGTCAGCAAAAACAGGAGCAATTAGCAGGTCTCATGACTTGGCTGTGATGCAGCAGCATGTGGGCAAGTTGGATTCACAAGATGGAGCCCACCCTTGTGATACATGTATAGGGTTAGAACCAGATATATGAACCTACACATACATGCACAGGCAATGACATGCGCTCAACCTACACATGCATGCGCAGGCAATGGCATGCGTTCAACCTACACATGCATGCACAGGCAATGACATGCGTTCAACCTACACATACATACACAGGCAATGACATGCGTTCAACCTACACATACATACACAGGCAATGACATGCGTTAAACTACACATACATGCACAGGCAATGACTTGCGTTCAACCTACACATACAAGCACAGGCAATGACATGCGTTCAACCTACACGTACATGCACAGGCAATGGCATGAGTTCAACCTACACATACATGCACAGGCAATGACATGCGTTCAACCTACACATACATGCACAGGCAATGGCATGCGTTCAACCTACACGTACATGCGCAGGCAATGACATGCGTTCGACCTACACATACATGCACAGGCAATGACATGCGTTCAACCTACACGTACATGCACAGGCAATGACATGCGTTCAACCTACACGTACATGCACAGGCAATGACATGCGTTAAACTACACATACATGCACAGGCAATGACATGCGTTCAACCTACACATACAAGCACAGGCAATGACATGCGTTCAACCTACACATGCACACACACACACACATGCACACACACACACACACACGCACACACACACAGGCGATAACGTGGCTGTGGTGATCCTTCGCTTCAGCTCCCGCGCATTTGCAAACCTGGGCAGGAACACAAATTCCGTGCTGAGGCGTGCACGCAGGTGAGGAGCTGCTGCTGTGCTCTGTGTTTTAAGCATCATAATTATGTCGTAGGCAATAGGGTGAGAGTGTGTGATTATGCAGGAGCACAAATGCCGTGCTGAGGCGCACACGCATGTGAGGAGCTGCTGCTGTGCTCTGTGTTTTAAGCATCATAGGTATGTCGTAGGCGGTAGGGCTAGAGTGTGTTATTATGCAGGAGCACAAATGCCGTGCTGAGGCGCACACGCACGTGAGGAGCTGCTGCTGTGCTTCAAGAGTACATTTAAAATAATGTAAGCTGCTGTGCTTGCGTTCTTTTTTATGTTGCAAGCTCTAGGGCTGCAGGGTAAACAGGTTCTAAAAATATATACAATGCTATTTCTACGGAACGACATAGCGGCATTTTTGCATAACGACATAACTAGGGTTGGCCAAAACCATATATATACGGTGTGTATACGGTTGATTTGGCAGTGAAATCACCAAATATACGGTCATATACGGTGTAGACATACAGTTCTGGCCAACCCTAGACATAACGATATATCGACACATTCTTACGTAACGACATGAATTATGTGCTGAGGCGCACGCAGGTGGGGAGTTGCTATTACAGCTCCTTGACAAGTGTGTGTTGTGTGTGTGGGTGTGTGTGGGTGTGGGTGTGGGTGTGGGTGTGGGTGTGGGTGTGGGTGTGGGTGTGTGGGTGGGTGTGTGTGTGTGTTTGTGTGTGTGTGTGTTGTAGGCACTGAGGCTATGTTGTGTGTGGTGGTGTGTGCTGCGCCAGCATACATATACACACTCATACACACAAACACACGCACGCACACACACACACATATACCTGCGCAGCACACACACACACACGCACACACACACATAAATATACATTTCTGCTGAGGTGCTGATGCAGGCTTGGTTGCGGGTTGGTCACAAATACGCACACACACACACACATACACACTCACACACACAAACACATACACACACAGAAAACGGTTGTGTGCAGTATTGCCTGTGTGTGGTCTGGTTGTGGGTTGTGGGGTGTAGGCTGTGATCAGTTATGCATGCATGTGTACACACACACTCACAATTCCACTGTGCAACAATGTTATTGTGTGTGTGCCCATTCATACAGTGAGGCGGTCATGCTACGTACGACAACGAGCGAGCCTGGAGACACTCCACTCCCTCCTCCATCAGCCCGGTTACAGGTAGATGCAGTTTCGAGTCTGAGTGTGGGTGTTGGTAGGCGTCACATCTCTAACCATACTGGTTGCCCTGTCAAGCTGATGGTGTGGTGCAGTTCCAAGTATGAGTGTGGGTGCTGGTAGGCACCATCTAACCAGACTGGTTGCCCTGTCAAGCTGATGGTGTGGTGCAGTTTTAAGTATGAGTGTGGGTACTGGTAGGCACCATCTAACCAGACTGGTTGACCTGTCAAGCTGATGGTGTGGTGCAGTTTCAAGTATGAGTGTGGGTACTGGTTGGCACCATCTAACCAGACTGGTTGACCTGTCAAGCTGATGGTGTGGTGCAGTTTCAAGTATGAGTGTGGGTGCTGGTAGGCACCATCTAACCAGACTGGTTGACCTGTCAAGCTGATGGTGTGGTG
>Ga0307963_1002345_pt1 | contig 14941 bp, 19 predicted proteins | sample OrgLakmetagen594_FD_201829 | JGI IMG/M metagenome (GOLD analysis project Ga0307963, IMG submission 201829) | Saline water microbial communities from Organic Lake, Antarctica - #594 | ecosystem: Environmental > Aquatic > Non-marine Saline and Alkaline > Saline | place: Antarctica: Organic Lake...
TGTGGGGGGGTGTGGGGGGGTGTGTGTGGGTGGGTGGGTGTGAGTGCAAAGGTGTGCTCTGTTAAGGACTATCAGGTGTGCATGTGGTTGTAGGTGTGAGAGAGTGCACAAGTGTGCCCCGGTGAGGGATATGAGGTGTGCATGTGTGTGTGAGTGTGTATGAGTGTGTGTGAGTGAGTGCATAGGTGTGCTCTGGTGAGGACTATCAGGTGTGCATGTGGGTGTGTGTGAGTGTGAGTGTATATGTGTGCCCTGGTGAGGACTACCAGGTGTGTGTGTGTGTGTGTGTGAGTATATAGGTGTGGTATGAGGAAGGTTGGCCACACTAGCAGCTGCCTGAACTCCTGGTGTGCGTGTGCCTGCGTAGGTGTGTGAGTGTGGCGTTGGCAGGGTGTGCTCCAAAATACACGGTCTTATACAGGCTTCGGTACCAAATGCAAGAAACAGGTGTTATACTGAGGTAGCCGGGAACAAAGCCCGTGCCTGTTAGTATTTGTATTCATAATTGCTTGGGACTATATCGAGGGTCTGTTACAGCTTGGAGAGTCAGTTATAGTCTGTTAGTTGTTTTGGTGATCTGAGGAAAAGGAGATATTCTGCTACATTCCCCCCTTGCTGTGGACGTCCGGCCACAACCGGTCTGAAAATATGTCTGGACAGTTTTTGTACACGGTTGTGGGTGTCCCCAAACACTACGAGTCAAGGGGGGATTATCAGAAGGGTAGGCCAGAACTATATACACAATGTTCATTACCAAACCTGGTACATGGAATAATAAAGGAGCATGATCTAAACTGGTAATGTTGGAGTATGATCCAAACTGGTACGTGATCTGAAATGGTACATGATCTGAATTGGAACATGATCTAAACTGGTGCTTGAACTGGCCATGATCCGACCTCAAAACAGAAAGCAAATGCGACTACTACATGCGCATTTGCCTCTATTTCCTGGCAGACGCTGCAAAAGTGAATTATGGAAGCGTCAGGTGCAAAACCAATTTGTATCCTTGAGGGCCTGCCTGTGCTCGCTTTGTATATACCGTACGGAAAGTATATCACCGCCCCCTAATTGTTGTTTTTTGGTGGGGGCGGTGACGGGGTGGTGGTTAATATTTTTTATTCCAAAGGGGCGGTTGTAGGGCAGTAGCGGAAACTAAAGTTTTTGAGCACTTCGAGCAATGAGTGGTCAGGAAGCCTTCCCCGCACTTCCTGACCCCCCAGCCCCAGCTCCGCCTGCCCCTGCACCTGCACCTGCAGCCCCAGCCCCAGCCCCGCCCGTTTCACCCGTCGGGAAGTTCCAGCCAGGGGGGGCGGTTGCATTACAAAACTGTTAAAACATTTAAAGTTTATTTTAGGTCACACCCACCATGCCTGTTTGCTAAAACGAACCTGCACTGCTTTTCACTTTAAGTATCCAGGACCTTTAATTAGGTATATCTAAGCACCCCTGCAAACTCAGTTTGTGGCGGGAGGTGCCCAGGTGGGCAGGGTGGACCTGGGTGGAAATTCCTGCCAGAAAGTGGATTTCAAAAAGCTCCCCTCTGGTGCCAGCAACTTACCAGGGGTGTTTGCAATAATATTGGGGACATTTTGGTGAAGGTCCGGGGGTCTGGGGTGGGGGTCCGATTTGACCCTGGTTTTAGCAGGGAAATGGCACATTGAATCGAGAGTCAGTACGTTGGCAGAAATGCCCGGCCGATTTGTGCAGCTGCGATGAAATGTTAATTAAAGAATTATGGTGCGCTGGCATCTTTTTGCTTGCACGGAGCTGGGAGAACCAGCTGTCGTTTGGGACAGATGAGGCTCGAACATAGCACTCAGGGCACCAGGTGAACTTTCAGCGCACCAACTATATGCAAAATGGTCATAGCTCAATGCTTGCTGGGTACATGGTGGCAGTAGAGCAGAGCAGGGAAAGTTTGACCATTTTGAAAATCTCAGCTGTCGCTGCCCACCACAGCCCAACCCCAACATTTTAGACCATAATACTTGACAGGGCATGCCCTGGGATGGGAGCATACTGAAGGACTCCCGACACCCAGATGGTGGCCAGAAAGCGTGTTTCCAGGGTTTCCAGAAATGCACCAATTTTGCCCAACAATTAGGCCCACGCACCAAGTCCTTTGGGGGCGAATTTTCACCCCCCCTTTTGTTTGCTGTAATGGGTATGGTTTAACCCCAAACGTGTCTGGGACAACAAATTGGTGAAATTCGGACTCAAACCTGCATTTCTACACCCATGCTACCTTTCTGGCAGGGAACTGGCACAAATCCAGCCCACCCTTGACCCCAAACTCATTAATTTGTATGCAGAAGTGTTTCATATGTTCTTTATTACCTCCCTGAACCATTTCAAGTCAAAAAATGTTGAGGTTTGTTTTAGGGACGAAGTTTGGCTGGGAATGGTGGGCCTGATTTTAGGGGAGGCGGTTGCATGTTTTGACCATAAAATGTTCATTTTATTCAGGGGCGCGGTGGATTTATGGACATATGGCATTACATTTAGGCTTACTTAATAGACGTGCTATCCTATCGCTCCTTTTGTCTTTCAGGAATTATTGCAACCTCCTAACTTTCCCCTTTCTTTCTCTTGGCTTACTTGTGTGCTTAGAGCGCAAAAGGACATGCCTGAAACTCACTTTGTCATGAAACAAGCTTTTTGACAGCTCTCGACAACGTGATTGTCTAAAGCTTTCATTGTTCTTATTCCCTCCTGTGGTTCCACATGCGTGTGCGCCTTTGTGCCTTACTTTAGTCGAGATTGCCTTTGTGCCTTACTGAAGTCGAGATTGCCTTTGTGCCTTACTTTAGTCGAGATTGCCTTTGTTTCTACTTCAGTCGAAGTTGCCTTTTTGCCTTACTTTAGTCGAGATTGCTTTGGGAAACGTGTATGCCTTATGCCTTATGTCGCAGTCTAACCTTGCACTCAAATCAAATGCGCACACGTATTATGACCAACTCTCTGTTTGTTTGCCTACGTGGTCACATATACACTCTCTGCCTTTCTTGTGTGTGTTTCGTAGGCACGGCGTTTGGACATTCGAATGCGCACACCCAAGACCCCCGGAGAGGTGGCTGTCAAAGCGCACGTGCACATGCTGAACAGCACGCTCACGGCCACGGAGCGCACCCTGTGCTGCTTGTTAGAAACCTACCAGGTGGGGATTTCAGTGTGTGGAAAGAGTGTTTAACAAGCTAGCATGCCTTGACCCCTTCTGCCTTTTTTGTTTCATTGCTAATGCCTCCATTTGTTGTAGCGCGCTTGTATATGAATGTTTTGAATGAGTCTACGTAGATTAACAAGTGAGCCTTTCCCTTCCTCGCCTGCAGACCCCTGATGGTGTGCGAGTGCCTGAGATGCTGCGGCCCTTCATGCTTGGCATTGACTTCATTCCTTTCCGCAAGGTGGGTCAGGGTCTTGTGGAGTCGTTATTAAAAAGGCAATCCTCACAGCTTAACTCGCTGTGCGGGCAGTACTAGCGCAAATGCGTAGTCGGAAACTGGCCTCCAGGAATATCCAATCACGTCTGTCTAACCGTCATACTTCGTGCTGAGCATGCTATTTGGTTTGCGTAAACTATATTTTTACTGTTCTGTGGGCGCAGACAATCGACAAGAGCGGCAAGTATGTGGACATCAAGCCGCCGGCGGTGAAGAAGGCCCCCCCTCCATCTTAAGTAGATAGGAAAAGCTTGGTTTTATTTCACTCTCCTCGTTTCGGGATGTAAACTTCCCTGCGCCTCTAAGATTGAGGTTTTGTGCGATCTCGCATACCGATTATCATTTTGGCGGAAAGTACAAAATTAGGAATATTATTTAACGATAATTATAATATCGAAGAAGCTCATTAGGGAACATGCTTGGCACCGGTGGACCGGCTCTCGGTCCGGGCAAGACGAGATTAAGTGGGTATACCTCTAGAATGGGCCAGCCCCAACAGCGTGTCAGCAGGAGAGGCGTGCGGGCAACCGCGTGAGTGCTTGCAATTTCACGAAGAGCAAGGAGTTCATGACATGAAATAACACGAAAATTCGCTGCATTATGCACCTCCCCAACATCACGTGTTTATACACACACACACACACACACACTCACACACACACACACACGCACACACACACAAACACACACACACATACACACACACACACACACACCCACACACACACACGCACGCACACACATGCACACACACTCACTCACACACGCACACACATGCGCACACACACACGCACACGCACATACACACACACTTACACACACTCGCACGTACACACACAACGCACAAACACGATAACATACACACGATTTAACACACGCACGCACACACACATACAGACACACATGGGCACACACACACACACACACACACTCACACGCACACACACACACACACAAACACGCACACACACGCACACACACACACATACACACACACATGCATACACGCTCTTACACCCGGGCACGTCCTCACACCCGTGTGCTCTTGCAGACAAGCAGACTTGTTGATGTTTGCACATACATTCACACACAAGTGCAACAAATCAAATCAAGTCACTCACCCCGTTTTAAGTTCACATAAACACAAATGTGCATAGTGGGTACTTAAAACAGAGAAGGCACACACATACCATGCATGCAACATTCAAACAGGTTTGATATGATGATGCTCTCATAGAGCTTGTTGCGGCCTGACTTAAAAAAGGCATGGTGAGCGTGGAGTATAGGAGTGCATGGCATGTTGGCACATACACACACATACACACTCACCTGGAAAACGAAAACACACAAACAATCGTGTGCTTTCGTTCCTCCAGGGCTGTCGAAGCCCTTCAGGGAGTGCGCCCTGAAGTCATGGCTGCCATCGAAAAGGCAGTGCCCCAATGCCTGAACGACACGCAGCTCAGCATGGGCAAGTACAAAAAGGTGCGCATACAAATTGAGTGTGTGAATGGACACCATCAAACAGGCAGTGCTCCAATGCCTTCACAACACGCAGCTCAGCATGGGCAAGATCAAACAAGAATGCACGCAGTGTCCGTGACCCTTTGCATAACGCAGTGCTGTGTATATGTAGGCCTAGATTACTGTAAGCATCATGCGTAACACATGAATCCAAAACCACAAAAAATAAGTTTCAGTTTGTAAGTAGGTACCTTGTAACGTAAACTACTGCTATTGCTGCCCATTTCGTGTTTAAGTGCAGCAAAGGGAAAGAACACTTCATAATTATTGTACCGATTTTGCAGGGTGTTTTCAAGGCACCTGCAACTTGGAAACAATGTCATATTTGCCCTGACCGCCACCCAATTTCATTTCATGCATCATGCATCATGCATCGTCAAAGGGTGCCTGAAATGCAAATGTCCCCGTAATCTGATTCATGCATCATGCATCATCAAAGGGTGCCTGAAATGTAAATGTCCCCGTAATCTGATTCATGCATCATGCATCATCAAAGGGTGCCTGAAATGTAAATGTCCCCGTAATCTGATTCATGCATCATGCATCATCAAAGGGTGCCTGAAATGTGAATGTTCCCGGTGACCTAGTAGCCCATCATGAATTGAGAAAAAAAAAAACAAGTGAGACCAAACAACACGTGCGACCAAAAACACGTGAGACCAAACAACACGTGCGACCAAAAACACGTGAGACCAAACAACACGTGCGACCAAAACAACGCGTAAGACCAAACAACACATGCGACCAGAACAATCCTTGAGACCAGAACAACGCGTGAGACCAAACAACACGTGCGACGAAACAACACATGCGACCAAAACAACGCGGATCTCGTCGGAATTTCTTTCTATTTCACCAAGGACAACACGCGAGACCAAACAACATGTCAAACCAAAACAACGCAGAATCTCGTCAAGATTTCTTTATATTATTCACGCAGGGGAAAGTGAGGGACACGTACGATTTGGGTGATAAGATGATCATTGTGACCACAGATCGGCAGTCCGCTTTTGATCGCCACCTGGCGTCAATTCCCTTTAAGGGGCAGGTGGGTTTAGACGCATAAGCTGCATCAAGGTCTTTTTGTTACCATGCAGGCAGTGCCACAGACACACACTAGGTAGGGGCAGGTGGGTCTAAGAGCGTGCGCAGTGCCATGTATTTCAGTGGTATCATGATTCAGGCTATCAAAGTGTGTGCAATATATGAACCTGCAGTACGTACATGCGTGTAATTTGTCATCATGCGGTCGAGGACTTCAGTAATAAAACGAGCACGCCAGTGTATTTCTTTCAATCTATAAGACTAAATTGCACAAATGTGCACAGTGCAGACTTGGTTAAGGGCAAATTTGCACAGATAATGTTGCTGCACTGATCAGGAACGGTGGGATATACTCAGCAGTTTTGGTCAACAGCTTTAGTCAGCAATCAACAGCATGTGGCTCTAAGGGCAGGATATACACGGCAGTATTTGGTCAACAGCTTAAGTTAACAGGCAGCAGCATGTGGCTTCATAGCATACAACCTTTGTCCTACGCTCCTTACGCACAATCAATGCAGGTACTGAACCAGACAAGCGCTTGGTGGTTTGAGAACACGACGCACATTGTCGACAATGCCATCCTGAGCTTCCCTGACCCAAATGTCACCATCATGAAGAAGTGCAAGGTGTTCCCCGTGGAGTTTGTGTGCCGAGGCTTCATGACTGGTAGGTGAAGTGTGGCCTTATACGGCTTGCTAAGTAGCTTGTGGGTCTTTTTATTACAAGTTGTGGTTACCAGGTTACCAGGTAAGCACTTGTTTTATTACAAGTTTGTTACCAGGTCACATGTCAGGCATTCCCTGTGCAAAATGTCACGACTACCTAATAAATCATGTATGGTCTTGTCTGGCGTGCTGAATTGCTGTGGGGTCCTGAATGTAGCGGTTGTAGTATTGGGTACAAGGTATCTTAAATGGCATTATGACTGGCAGGCTATACACGGCCTTATACGGCATACTAAGTAGCTTGTGGGCCTCTCTGATTCATTATTCGAATGAGCTGTTCATGTTCTGTGAAACTTGTAGGCTTTACGACACACGGTGTTCGTAGGTTGGCGACTTTTAAAAGACATTTTTAGGGTTGGCCAGAACCGTATAGGCATATACGCCGTACATTACCGTATATTTGTTATGATCCCTGCAAACAACACCATAATTACACCATATATATACGTGGTTCTGGCCAACCCCAAAGAATTCTGTTCTGGGTAAGAATGTTTAGCCTTTCCTGCTAGAACGTTCCTCCTTCTCTTAATGATTTTTGAAGAGCTCTTCGTGCTCTTCTGACAGCTGACATTGGAGTAGAATAGTTTATTATGCGCCAATTGCTTTCAATGCTATACGGGTTTGCAGGTTCCGCTGACCTCTTTTCTATTAAGTCAGAAAAAAAAGAGGACATGCGGCCACTCGTACGCTTTGAGCCTTTGCCATTCCCACGTTACATTTCTGCAGGCTCCACAGACACCTCACTGTGGACACACTTCAAGGGGGCTTTTACTGTCAAATCCATGCCAAACCTCTGCAGGCTCCACAGACACCTCACTGTGGACACACAACAAGTGAGCCACTACTGTCAAATCCACGCCAATTCTCTGCAGGCTCCACAGATACCTCACTGTGGACGCACTACAAGGCTGGAGAGCGAGAGTACTGCGGCAACACGTTTAAGGACGGCATGGCAAAGAACGAACGCCTGCCCAGCAACGTCATCACTCCCACCACCAAGGTACGTTTCAGGGGTCCTGTGTGAATCTGATCTGTCCGTTGCAGAAATGTGAGTGGTCATTTTGCTTGTGCTTCCCTTGAAGTTTCAGTCCTTTCAGCCATGCATGCTTGTTTTCTTTGTACATAACTGCTTGTGCTTCCCTTGAAGTTTCAGTCCTTTCAGCCATGCATGCTTGTTTTCTTTGTACATAACTGTGCAAAGGAAGCTCCTGCATCGACTCTATATCGCACCACATATGTGATCCTGCCCAAAAGTTCACCACATGTATGATCCTGCCCAAATTCTTCTCCACTAGTTGGAGTCTATCCTCAGCTCATCGCGCCAAAACACAGTAGATCACGCTTACACGTGACCTTGCTCATGATCTGAAACCTTCTGCAGGGTTGGCTAGAACCACATGTATACGGTGTTTATACACGGTATATTGGCCAGGGAAATCCCTAGATGTACGGTCATAAACGGTGTATAAGTACGCTTTCGGCCAATTTTAAAGTTCTGTCATGTTGCCGAATGGCATCCCCCCTTCTCAAATGAGCTCTATAACAGGAGACATCACATTTCCTTCCTGGTACGATCTTTTTACAAACGATCAAGCTTGCCGCGTTGTACTCAAATGAGCTCTATAACAATAGACATCACATTTCCTTCCTGGTACGATTTTTTTACAAGAGATCAAGCTTGCCGCGTTGTAAACGATCTTTTTACAAGAGATCATGCTTGCCGCGTTGTAAACGATCTTTTTACAAGAGATCATGCCTGCCGCGTTGTAAACAATCTTTTACAAGAGATCATGCTTGCCGCGTTGTAAACGATCTTTTTACAAGAGATCAAGCTTGCCGCGTTGTAAACAATCTTTTACAAGAGATCATGCTTGCCGCGTTGTATTGTAAACGATCTTTTTACAAGAGATCAAGCTTGCCGCGTTGTAAACGATCTCTTACAAACGATCAAGCTTGCCGCGTTGTAAACAATCTTTTTACAAGAGATCAAGCTTGCCGCGTTGTAAACTCAGGCCGATGACCATGACGTGCCCATCAGCCCAAAGGAGATTGTGGAGCAGGGGCTGATGAGTCAGGCGGACTGGGACACGGTGCGTATTTCATAAAAGGTGTTCACGAGGTGGGGTTATGTGCATGTGTATTGGGCGTATGTGAGCGAAGTGAAATGTGCAGTGATCCAAAGGAGGACATGATTCAGGGGCTGATTCGGGGAGGATGGATGCAATGACTAAGTCGACAATAAGGAGGGTAAAGAAACAACCAATTTTAGGGGCAGGGTGGGACGCTGGCTTTATGTTGGATTCAGAGCCCGTGGTTAAGCTTGAATTTTTCAATACTTATGCTAAGAGGATGGAGCAGGAATGCAAATGGTTGGACCAGAAACAAGTGAGGCAAGTGGGATTTAGAATGGTGAGCTGGTTGTTGTGATCAGTGGTGACAAAACATTAAGAAGGTAGGAAAGCCACTCTCATGCCATAAGTATGCTATACGCTATTAAAACACAAATTAATAGGATGCTGCGAAGGTCTCCTGGATTCTAACAATCTTTGGTCGGCATCAAGCGTCACAGGACTAAGCGTTAGGTACTAATTGCTGGTAGTCTACATGCCACTTCTCTGTGATGCTTCCAAACATCTCGTAGTAATCTACATGCCACCTTTCTGTGATGCTTCCAAACAGCTCGTGGCAGTGTACATGCCACCTCTCTGTGATGCTTCCAAACAGCTCGTGGTAGTCTACATGCCACCTCTCTGTGGTGCTTTCAAACAGCTCGTGGCGGTGTACATGCCACCTCTCTGTGATGCTTCCAAACAGCTCGTGGTAGTCTACATGCCACCTCTCTGTGATGCTTCCAAACAGCTCGTAGTAGTCTACATGCCACCTCTCTGTGATGCTTCCAAAAAGCTCGTAGTAATCTACATGCCACCTTTCTGTGATGCTTCCAAACAGCTCGTGGCAGTGTACATGCCACCTCTCTGTGATGCTTCCAAACAGCTCGTGGTAGTCTACATGCCACCTCTCTGTGATGCTTCCAAACAGCTCGTGGTATCTTGCCTTGCAGGTCAGTACTGCCGCACTTGCTTTGTTTAACTTTGGTCAGCAGCAAGCGTCGCAGCGTGGCCTGTTACTGGTAGATACCAAGTACGAGTTTGGCAAGGATGAGGACGGCAAGATTCGATTAATTGATGAGGTGAGGTTTGTGTGATCGAGCGCAATTGAGGCAACAAGACGGTCGTTGCTCCTCTGCATATAACCTTAGTGTACCATATTCATTCCGCACCCCTCAAAAAAAGAGTTATGTTTACCCTGTCCGCATCAACCCGCACCCCCTCAAATGTAAATTTATTTCAGGGGGGGTGAGTTAGCCGCATCCCCCAAAAACAATATTTTTGCAGCGTGATATAAATTCCTACGGTATACCTTTTCAGTGCAATCCTAGCAACCAGGGTTGCCAGCAAACAAAGAACCCACAAAATCTGTGCGTGTTTAAAGAAATGTCCATTACAGAGTTTGTTTTGTCGCTCCAAAACAAGATTTTATCTTTGAAGAGCGGTGGCCAACAAAAGACTTTGGTAACTTACATGGTAAAACACACACGCACACACACACACACACACACACACACACACACACACACACACACACACACACACACACACACACACACACAATTACATACACACTCCCCCTGGTAATACCGTAGTAACCTACTTGGAAATTGCAGGTAATTGCATTAGCGAGGCTAATGCATTGAACTCTCTCTGATATACACGCCAGAAAACACACTAGCACAAAGACTACTATGTTGTGTTCCATCCGCGCAGATCCACACGCCAGACAGCAGCCGCTATTGGATTGCAGATACCTTTGATGCAAGGCATGCGCAAGGCCAAGAGCCTGAGAACATTGACAAGGTGGGTGGTTGAGCTGTCAGTGGACAAAGACCAAGCAGGCATTGAATTATTGACCAACACTGCTGGAGCTGTAAGTGTGAGTAGGGGGAGAACGATTGTTGAATGAGAGGAAGAGGAACGCATGGCGTATGGCAGGTGTCATTGATCGAAGCACGCCTCAAGAAACAGTTGGTCAAAGTGTATTTAAGGGTTATTTAGAAACAGTTGGATGGTTCACTGAAAGTACACTATAGCTGGTACAGTGAAAGTCCACCAGAGCTAGTGCAAAGTCCACTCACGCATGCAGGGTGCACTAGAGCTGGTACACTGGAAGTACACTAGAGCTGGTACACTGAAAGTCCACCAGAGCTAATGCAAAGTCCACTCACGCATGCAGGGTGCACTAGAGCTGGTACACTGGAAGTACACTATAGCTGGTACAGTGAAAGTCCACCAAAGCTAGTGCAAAGTCCACTCACGCATGCAGGGTACACTAGAGCTGGTACACTGGAAGTATACTAGAGCTGGTATACGGAAAGTCCACCAGAGCTAGTGCTAAGTCCACTCACGCATGCAGGGTACACTAGAGCTGGTACACTGGAAGTACACTAGAGCTGGTACAGTGAAAGTCCACCAGAGCTAGTGCTAAGTCCACTCACGCATGCAGGGTACACTAGAGCTGGTAAACTGGAAGTACACTAGAGCTGGTACAGTAAAAGTCCACCAGAGCTAGTGCAAAGTCCACTCACGCATGCAGGGTACACTAGAGCTGGTACACTGGAAGTACACTAGAGCTGGTACAGTGAAAGTCCACCAGAGCTAGTGCAAAGTCCACTCACGCATGCAGGGTACACTAGAGCTGGTACACTGGAAGTACACTAGAGCTGGTATACTGAAAGTCCACCAGAGCTAGTGCAGTCCACTCACGCATGCAGGGTACACTAGAGCTGGTACACTGGAAGTACACTAGAGCTGGTATACTGAAAGTCCACCAGAGCTAGTGCAGTCCACTCACGCATGCAGAGTACACTAGAGCTGGTACACTGGAAGTACACTAGAGCTGGTATACTGAAAGTCCACCAGAGCTGGTGCTAAGTCCACTCACGCATGCAGGGTACACTAAAGCTGGTACACTAAAAGTACACTAGAGCTGGTACAGTGAAAGTCCACCAGAGCTTGTGCAAAGTCCACTCACGCATGCAGGGTACACTAGAGCTGGTACACTGGAAGTACACTAGAATTGGTATACCGAAAGTCCACCAGAGCTAGTGCAAAGTCCACTCACGCATGCAGAGTACACTAGAGCTGGTACACTGGAAGTACACTAGAGCTGGTACAGTGAAAGTACACTAGAGCTGGTGCTAAGTCCACTCACGCATGCAGGGCTTGCGTTGAGCTTGCGTTGAGCTTGCATTGAGCTTGCGATGAGATTGCGATGAGATTGCGCTGAGATTGCGTTGAGTTTGCGATGAGATTGCGTTGAGATTGCGATGAGCTTGCGCTGAGATTGCGTTGAGATTGCGCTGAGATTGTGTTGAGCTTGCATTGATCTCGCGTTAAGATTGCGTTGAGATTGCGTTGAGATTGCATTGAGCTTGTGTTGAGATTGCGTTAATTTTGCATTGATTTTGCGTTCAGCTTGCTTTGACCTAACGTTGAGTTTGTGTTGAGATAACGTTGAGTTTGCGTTGGCTTGCGTTGGGCTTTCGTTGAGCTTGCGTTGAGATTGCGTTGAGATTGCGATGAGATTGCGATGAGCTTGCGTTGAGCTTGCATTGAGTTTGCGTTGAGCTTGCGTTGAGCTTGCGTTGAGCTTGCGTTGAGCTTGCGTTGAGCTTGCGTTGAGCTTGCGTTGAGCTTGCGTTGAGCTTGCGTTGAGCTTGCGTTGAGCTTGCACTGAGCTTGCACTGAGCTTGCACTGAGCTTGCGTTGAGATTGCGCTGAGGTTGCGTTGAGATTGCATTGATCTTGCGTTAAGATTGCGTCGAGATTGCATTGAGATTGCGTTGAGATTGCGTTGAGCTTGCGTTGAGCTTGCGTTGAGCTTGCGTTGAGTTGCTTGCGTTGAGCTTGCGTTGAGTTTGCTTGCGTTGAGCTTGCGTTGAGCACATCAAACGGCTATGTTCTTCACTTTTTAAATAGGTTGGTGCAAACTTTGGCCCTTAGCGTTCTGTGAATGCCTTGTGATTGCTCAGGAGTTCCTCCGGCTGTGGTTCCGAGAGAGGTGTGACCCTTACGCAGATGCCACACTGCCAGAGGCACCAAAGGAGCTTGTGATGGAGCTGTCAAAGAGGTGTGGTTGCTGTTGCTTCAATGGATGCCTTATTGATGCGTTGTTCTCTGGCCATTGAGGTTCCGATGGCGGCATTACTCTTCTTTTGACGGTTGAGATTTTATTGGTTTGTTTAATTAATTCTTTTGTCACATGCTTCATAGTACAAGAGGCCGTAACATACAAGTGTCAGGGAAGTATTTAGGAAATGGGTGAAAAAGGTCAGTAGGCCTTTGAAATTTTTGCAATCCCGGGATGCCAGACAAATTTCTATTGTATTGAATATTAGGGCTGATGCTTTCCGATCACCTTACCCTGGAACCTTTACATGCAGGTATGTGTACCTGTATGAGAAGATAACAGGAAAGGACTTCCAGCCTCCAGACTTGTCGGTGCCTATAAACAAGCGCATGGACAGCGCTGTTCGCACTGCACTTGGCATGGGATCTATCTAATCAAGACAAATTTTTTTGATAAGGTGTATTTTTATTTTTTGCGTCGAGGATGCTTTGTTCTCTACATGTACATGGTGATACCTGCAATACGGCATTCCGGAATACTACGAAAATTTAGAGAATTGTAACATTACAACGTCAAGTTTTACGAGAACGGTAGGGTTTTTAGGATGAAGAAAGAAATCCAACCTGACAGTCAGCCTAATTACATAGCTCCGATTACTGTTAATCAATTTTAAAATAAATGTGTGGAATCGGGGCCCTGCTTTCCCACGCAGAAGTGGAATGGCAAAAGGAGACTTATCAGCCTGAAGAATTGCCCGTCCCTCCTTTCCACTTCCCATGCCCATATCATCTTGGCTGCTTGGAAGATGCTTTGCGGCCCCGGGGGCCTGACGCTCAAGGCTCATACTCGGTAATCAAAAATGCTTGCATGTGGGGGCTTTCACGAGTGCCTTTGTAAACCAGTCAGAATTCAGGATTGCTTGCCTAAACACGCAGGAACCCATTGGAAACTCAGTGCTGCAGCTTGTGGCCTCATTGCTACAGTTACGAGGCTGTGCACCGAGTGGCACCCCTCTCAAACACGATCAGCATGTATCCAAATCGCAGCAGCAGCAAGCAACAATTTTGACAGGTCAAAATGACAGCCAAGGCCTTGCCTCTGCGCGATGCAGCGTGTTGTGCTACAATGGGGAGATATTTGGAGGGATGCACGTGCCACCAGGTGAGCAGGTGGCTCAGGCGTAAGATAAAACCTGCTGCCCCACTTTCTTGCCGTTGTGCTGAAGGTGCTTCTACGAGGCTTTGCTTGCTGAAAGCACAGTCGAGGTTGATGAAGTTAGGAGTCGGTGGTGCTAGATTCACAGCATGCATGAGAGTGCAAGCTTGCGCAATCAAGTATGCATGCATATTGTAAGCAAGTAAGGAGGGTGTTGGGCACAACCTAGCTCTGTCAAACAAACAAGCAAAGGGCACAACTAATCCATCCATGCTTCAGGGCAAAACGATGGGGAGGTTCTGCTGGACGCGCTGTCCGCATGCGACGGGGAGCCAGTAGGTAAGCTCCCATGCACACACACACACACGCACACACACACACACACACACACCTGCCTGTTGTGTGGAAAGCTGGGGTTGCATTTATATTTCTTTGCGGTCACCTTTTTGTGCAAGGCATTAGAGCTGAATGTAGTAAGATGTGTTTGTGCTAGTAAACATGAGGCAATTGACGAGAGAATCTCGTAGCGTATTTGTTAGAAAAATGGCATGAGCTGAAATGTAGTAAGGTTGTTTGTGCTATGAACATGAGGCAATTAATGAGCATACCTCGTAGCCATTGTTTGTTGAAGGATTGACAGAAGACCTTAGTAGAGTGACATAGTTGCAGGGAATGCAGCATATACATTTGTACATTTGTATTCCTTGTTTGCTGAGGAGGAGGAAATGCACAACTCCTCCGCTTCTCATTCAAGCGTGCACATTGTCAAGCCTGCATCCCTTGATGTGTGGGCATGCATAGCACCTTGCAGCGCACGTATGATGTGTGGGCACGTACAGCACCTTGCACAGCACACGTATGATG
>Ga0307963_1002347_pt1:2500-14940 | contig 14940 bp, 20 predicted proteins | sample OrgLakmetagen594_FD_201829 | JGI IMG/M metagenome (GOLD analysis project Ga0307963, IMG submission 201829) | Saline water microbial communities from Organic Lake, Antarctica - #594 | ecosystem: Environmental > Aquatic > Non-marine Saline and Alkaline > Saline | place: Antarctica...
AAAGGATGCTACACGTGTTTTTGAAATTCCATATTGCATCTGGTGATAAGTCTTGTTGCATTTCTCTAACCAAGCTGGGCCGTTTGTAATAAGTTACTCCCTGGCAGCTTTGTTCCAGACCACTAGGATATGCATGCTCCTGGAGGGGGGGTGTTTTGCTTTGCTGGTATAGGAGTGGCATACAGCGCACTTTTATTTTTAATCATGAAACTATAATGAGTGGGCAGAGCCTGATGATGTGAGCAGCGTGGGAGTCGGTGCAAAATAAAATCCTATTGCAAGGTCTAAAACAGGGGGACTCAGTTAGAAGTGGATGTTTTGATAACAAGAAGAGTTGTATGCATCATGCATCCTGTAGGATGCTAAGACGCTGAGGGGGGATAGTACCGGATCATTTAGCATCTATCCCGTACACACATGCTATTACCTCTGGGAAGGTATGTTGTATCTGGGAAGCTCGACTTTTGTTAGCCAGTCATATGCTTTTGTCGGCTGACTGGGTGTGTTTTGCTGCTCTCTGTCACATGTAGCCTCTTGTACTGGAGGTGGTCTGATGAAATCAGTCTATTTGATAGTTTGCAGCGGCCTGTGCCCATAATAATGCCATTCTGAGGATCTGTAGGTTTAGATAATTGGAGGCTTTTCAACCCCAAGAAAAGAGACAGATGATACACCCCGAAGATAGAAACAATACCACACATACTATACCCCTATGAATATTGAAAGATGGGACCTACCGCTCTTTAAATCAGTTGGACTAGTGCCCAAATCCAGTAAGACTGTTGCCCGGAGCCAAATTAGGTGCGCAAGCTGTGAAATTTGCTCCTACCATCTAGGACTTGAAATTTCAGACCTCTCCACACCTTTTAAAAACATGTGCATCTGTGACGTCTGCAACCGTACCTACCACTGGCAATGCTTGCTTATAACAAGCTGCTGCAACGCCACTGAAAAAGAAGCTGTTGATGCCAATGTTTCATGGGCCTGCCCTGCTTGTATCAAATTGTATCTTCTACTCTCAAAAACAAGAGATTGTTGAGGTTTCATGGAACCCAACCTGGGAGCCAGAAGAACTACAAAACACGTGTGAAAGCTTCAAGCAAAGCCTCAATAAGTTTGAAGAGCATATCGCCGCGCCAAACTTATCGCGGCAAAGTTCACGAAGTGCACATGGAGCTTGGAGGAAAGCTTCTTAACTCTTTGAGAATCGAGACCCAGTTCCTTGAAAGGCTTCAGAGTGTGAGTGTTGTAGATGGTGCCGCCCACACCCAGAAGGATGATGTGGAGAGAAACGGAGGCTCCTTGGAGAATGTTGCAAATGTCTTTGTGCTGTTCCATTGCGGTGTTCAGCTGGTTCTGAGGTCTGGTGTCCTCACAGTACTTGATCTCGACGAGGTGGATGTTACGCCGAGTCTTGTTGAGGTCTTTAGGTCGGTGCTGTCTGGGGTTGGTGGCTCTACTGGTGGCTGGCGGTGCTGCTGGGATGCTCCCAGTCTCCCTCAATTGCCCCCTGCCACTCCGAGAAACCCACTCCCCTACATTAGTTTGTTGTGTTTTTGTTTTTGCAGCGCTGGGAGTAACCAGCACAAAATCTGGACGGCTGGAGGTATTCTATCTTTATCTGGGAAGCGGGGTGGGAAGAGCCATTTTGGAACAATTATACTTTCAGCTGTTTCAAGAAGCTGGAGATTTTGCATGGTCATCCGTTCGTTGCTGCCTATATCTTTGGAGACAATGCATGACCCTAAGGAGCCTGTTTTGCTGATAGCCTTAAAGATCATGTGGCATGCTAAGTTGTGTCTTTCGGTAATCATGTTCCTTATTTGCGTGTGCTGGCACCCAGAAAGGATGTGCAGGGCACTGTCTACTTGTAGGCAGAGGGGGCAAGTTTGACTTGTTGAGACTTTGAACAGTACCGCATGTTTTTGATCATATAGGGTGCCTGTTCTGTATTTCATAATGATACACTTGGTATTAAAGGGGACATCGGATGATGTTAGGTAAGCATTGCTAGTGGCTCCATTGGCAGTGCCGTCTTTTATGAGGGTCTGGTAGTACGCATGGTAGCTCGCTTCAGTTTTTGCATTTCCCAGCTTATGGAGATGCATATGTGCTTGAAGGGCGTCACGGTGGTTTGGTAGGTACCATAGCTTTGGGGGAGGAGAATGGGCCATGTTTGTTGTATGGGGATGGTTATGGATGTTTTGAATTTCCCACTTGGCCTCAGGGATTTCTTTGGCAAGTTCTTTTAGCCAGTCTTTGTTGTCAGCATTAAGGCAGACCCGGCCCTTGGTGTTCCATATGGCAATGACCTGCAATCCCCAGGAGTGTTTGGAAAGTGGTATTTGTATGTTGTTCCAGAAGGGCACTTTCGCATATTGGAGTTGGTTTAGTGGGATGGTGCAGAGGAATTTACACATGTGTGGGTATTTGCGGCAGAGTGACGCATAGGGATTTGTGGTCATATCTTTATTCCATGAAGGGAGGAGCATAAATGTGGCTGTTTCCTCTGTGATGACAGCAGCAGAGTAGATGGAGTGTCTTGTTGCTATGAGCATGGTGTTTTCATGGTAAATGGGATGGCAGATGGAGAACCCAGAGAATCGGGAGGAAAAGGCATTGGTGTTTGCCCCAAACACTTTGTCCCTTGGGTGCTCACTCCAGTAATGGGAAAATTTGGGGTCATAGTCGAGGGGGGATGCCATTTTTTCTTTAGTGACCAGGGCCCACTTTTAAAAGGCTGCGGTGATGAGGGAGGGAAGTATCCAGGAGAAAGAGTCTTTGATTTTTTTGTTCATATGTTTAGAGGTAGAGATGTCTTTACGAGTGATGAGGCCTACGAGTTCTGATGCAAAGCTAATGGGTGGAGGTTTAATGTGGCCGTGTAGGCCGTTGCACTTTGCCTTATAAAGGACTTTTGCAGTATGTGAAGGCGCTCGGGAGTAAGCATACTTTTACACTTTCCGTCGACATTGTAAATACAGGCTACTGTGTCAGTGTACACTTCAGATAGCATAGTGTCATCTGGGGAGGATAGTGTACTCTTTTCTTGATACTCCATGAGATCAATGGCTGTGATCCAGTATTCACAATAATGCCCTGTGGCCGTAATGTCAGCCTGTGGGTTGGTGGGTTGGATGTCAAAGCTGACTTTGTTCCAAAGATCGACATTGTAGGGTTGGTACGTATTGCCCTCTTGGGTGGCAGAGAACCCTTGTTTTTGAAGATCATTTAGGTGTGTATCTGGTGTGGTCTGAGATAAGTTTGGCGCGGCGATATGCTCTTCAAACTTTTTGAGGCTTTGCTTGAAGCTTTCACACGTGTTTTGTAGTTCTTCTGGCTCCCAGGTTGGGTTCCATGAAACCTCCACAATCTCTCTTTTGTGAGAGTAGAGGATACGATTTTCTTTTCATTTTGGTTGATACAAGCAGGGCAGGCCCATGAATTATTGGCATCAATAGCTTCCCTTTCAGTGGCGTTGCAGCAGCTTGTTTTTAGCAAGCATTGCCAGTGGTAGGTACGGTTGCAGACGTCACAGATGTACATGTCTTTATAAGGTGTGGAGAGGTCTGGAGATTCAAGTCCTAGATGGTAGGAGCAAATTTCACAGCTTGCGCACCTAATTTGGCTCCGGGCAACAGTCTTACTGGATTTGGACACTAGTCCAACTGATTTAAAGAGCGGTAGGTCCCATCTTTCAATATTCATGGGGGCGTAGTATGTGTGGTATTGTTTCTGTCTTTGGGGTGTATCATCTCTGTCTCTTTTCTTGGGGGTGAAGAACCTCCTATCATCTATGTGCAGGATGTCTATATCATCATACGCACTAGAGTGTGTTGATGGCCTCTCGTGGGTGTCATTGAAAAGGCCTTATCCTTCTTGTACGTTCAGAGTTCTTGTTGAATATGCGTGGTGCGCAGGGGGGTCAGGTGTAGGCTAGGAAGGTTGTGGGGTATATTGAGGATCTCACATCTTCTTTTCCTTTGGGGTCTGCGCTGTGATGATGGTGCTGGGTGGTCTGCAATCTCAAAGGTTGGGCTGTTGTGTACCTGGTAAGTTATCGGGTTCATGATATAATTGATATGCTGGGTGGGAGGAGTGATAATTTGTGTGAAGTTCACTGTGAACGCTTGTGTCGCATGGTGGTCGTGGCTAGTGATTTGCGAGCGTGTGGTGCGTTTGTCTGGCTGACTGTCTGTAAGTTGTTCGGCCGGTAGGCTGAATTACTATTTGTGAGTTTAATGCAACAATGTCTAAGATTTGAGTCAGGGGCGTATGTTGCTGACTTTCTGTTTGGCTGCGTGTCCTCTTTCTGGTACCGGGGAGGGTATCTTGTATATGCCGTGCACGCTTTGCTTGTTTGTCTTGGGAGAGTGTGGCCAATTGGTTAGTGGGTGCAGGGTCAGAGAGGCAAGTAATAGCTAGTAATAGCTTTAGTTTGTGGCAGCGATATTGGCGATGTGCTTATAGAGTCGTGGTTCCTTTTTGTTTGGTTGGATACCCTTTGTGAGTAGCGTTGTGAGCACGGGGTTTCCGTTCGCCATAGTGTAGTGCAGATAGTGCAGGTATCATAAACCAGCACCTAAACGAAGCCGCTTTTAAAGAAGCTGTCATCCTTGCAACCAGCAATGGCACTCAAGGCCACGGACCCTTAAGAAAATAGAAATTGCTCAGAAATCTGCAACCTGGCTCATTCTTGATTCTGAAAAAGAAAGCCATAGTGTATAGCTCTGTAACCTTTCCGTTCCTTAGCAATCACCAATCATTTTAAGTCAGAATCACCAAGGCAATAATCTAATCCCATGAAATGGCGGAGCAACACGGCAGCCCTCAGCATGGTAGCCGTGGCAGCAGTCACAACCAGGACCCGGCTGTAGCTTGCGACCTGCTCCTGGCGAGTTAGGCACCGGCTCCCTTCGCGGCCAGGCGTGCCCTGGCTCACGGTTTCAATTGGCAAGTTGTGGAGGACAGCATCGGACTGGTCTGCTGTAGCTGGGTGAGCTGGTGGGAGGGCAGCTAGAGAGGAGAGAGAGGAGCTGTTTTTGGGGCTTGTATGCGTCCTTTGTTCCTTCTTCTGCCCCGCTGCACTTGTCCTCTTGGCACTCCTGGTTTTGTGAGGCTCTCTCAGTCTCTGGTTTCCTGTTTTTGACTGGGGCTTCTTATACACACATCCTGAGACATATCAATAGCTTTTTTCTCGTTCTCCTTAATGCTTTCTCTTCGCGCTTCTTCAAAACAAACGTTCTCCTTCTCTAGACATTTTTCTCTTTAACATACATATGTTTCATGTTTCCTCTAGCTTTTGTTTCTTTTGTTAGCCCGGTGTAGCTTCAGGCTTTTTCCAAACTTCCGCTGAGATGCCCTTTGAGGCACATATAGTGATATAACCTTACCTTACCTAATCCCATGAAAAAAGAAAGAACTATGCAGGCAGTGAAAACCACTCCCCACATTAATTAAGGAAAAAGAGCCACTTTGGTACCGAGTACCGTAAAGCTCCTCCACCGCAAAAAGGATAGGAAAAATCAATGGGGATCAAGAGGGTTGCAGGCTTGGCCTGAAACCGGCTCCTGATGATGAGAGTTGATAATAGTACTGGAAAGGGCACGTCTGGTATGGATAAGTTTAGCAGCAAAGCTTACAGAGTGCACATGGAGCTTGGAGGAAAGCTTCTTAACTCTTTGAGAATCAAGACCCAGTTCCTTAAAGGTTTCAGAGTGTGAGTGTTGTAGATGGTGCCACCCACACCCAAAAGGGTGATGTGGAGAGTAACGGAGGCTCCTTGGAGAATGTTGCAGAGATCTTTGTGCTGTTCCTTTGCGGCATTCAGCTGGTTCTGGGGTCTGGTGTCCTCACAGTACTTGATCTCGACGAGGTGGATGTCACGTCAAGTTCTGCTGAGGTCTACGGGCGTTGCTGTATGTCTGGGGTTGGTGGCTCTGCTGTGGCTGGCGGTGCTGCTGGGCTCCAGTTAAGGAACTCAGTGGATGAGTTAGTAGTCTTTCTGGATCTGGCTGTTCAATGTCCCCAGGTGAAAGGAAGGCAGAGACATATGCACCATGGTGGGGAAGCATTAAGAGTTGGCCAACACTAGTTGTTCAATCATAAGATGCCGTCATCACATATCCAAAAATCCAAGATGCAAATATATAAAAAAAAGTAAAGCGTCTAAGTAGCAAAAACCACAATACAAATGACCAAGGCACAACAGCAAGAGAATGTACATGTCAGTCGCAGGCTTGAAGCCTGCTTGAACAACTTAAAACAGCACTGGCACTCAGCGAGTGATTGCCAGGCTACTTTTAAGGGCAAATGTACCTTGCACCTAGAGATTAAGCTATCAAGGAAAGGTGGCAGTCAGGTTAGCAAGATTGCTAGATCTGTGAGATCTACGTGAAACTCGCTCTAAGATTGCCCAGCAAACAGACAGAGAAACATGTCACGGATAAGGGTTTGCCAACAAAACTGTTCGAGGCGCTCTTTCCCTTGTAAAAGGTCGACAAGCTGTGCACACCAAAAGAGCACTAACTCTCTGTCTAACCACAATTGTTGGCGCTTGTCTGCTCTAAAAATGCACGAGCTTCTAATGCTTTAAAAATGCACGAGCTCCTAATGACAAAGTTGCTGCCAAAATGCAGCCTATTGTTGGCAGAGCACATTGACCTAGCACCCGCACTCGTCATACCTGCTCATGCTCTTTTCCCTGGGTTTGAGCTAGACAGACCAACTAGCTTTCAATGATCCAACAACTCTCAAAGCAGAAAATCAACTGCCTAATTTGCAAGCTTGCTGCATGCTGTTGCACACTCTGTGAGGCAGTAGGACCTGCTCCGAAAGCCGTCTTTAAAGACAATGACTTCACGGCGCATACTTAATGGCCCGAGGCCAGGTGCCCCTAAATTCAATTGCAGAAACAATAACAAGTGAATGTTTGTGTCTGTGTGTATGAGCGCGCGCGTGTGTGAGTATGTGTGTATATGTGCGTGTGTGTATGTGCGTGTGTGTGTGTGCACGCGTGTTAGAGTGTTGTTATAATGAGTGAGCATTAGTGACCACTGTACGAGTCTTGAATGTGTTCTACCTTATCCCTTTAAATTGTAAGAAAATGGGATGGCAGGACAAGGTCTGACTTGGGCATCACTGCACTGACAAGGCTTCTCCAAACTCTGAACGAGGATACTTGCGCACCTCCGTTGCTTCCTCCTCTAACACACGTTGGCAGGCACTGTATGAGCAAAGGCATGGTGTGGTAATGTGAACAGGTTAGGGAACAGGTTTGAAATGAGAAGACTGAGGGTGCCTGCGTATGTGCCAGTGTAACGAGCTCATCAGCCCTGGTCAAACCCACCTTCTCTGTGCACCCTTGGACCTGCTTCCCCTTAGCACCTCCAAAGAAGCCGCTTAGCTGCTTGCTGCCATCCTCTCCTGCACAAACCGGGTGAAACGGCCAAGTCATTGCTTCGTGTCCAGGCAGTCCTGTCCTTCTCGTGCATTGCTCACCTTGTGAGGATTGGAGCTGTGATGGGATGTTTTCAAAGTTTTCATCAGGCTGTTCGTAAGCGGCCATGGCCTGACCAGGCGAGACAAGGGCTACTGCACACTGCAACCAATGCGAACACAAGGGAATGTGTATGTGTGTGTGTACATGTGAGTGTGTGCGTGTGCGTGTGCATGTGAGCGTGTGCGTGTGCGTGTGCGTGTGTGTGTGCGTGTGCGTGTGCGTGTGCGTGTGCATGTGAGCGTGTGCGTGTGCGTGTGCATGTGAGCGTGTGCGTGTGCGTGTGCGTGTGTGTGTGCGTGCGTGCGTACGTGCGTGCGTGCGTGCGTGTGTGTGTGTGTGTGTGAGTGTGTGTGTGTGTGTGTGTGTGTGTGTGTGTGTGTGTGTGTGTGTGTGTGTGTGCGCGTGCAACGAGGCACGTTCCTGCTAGCCGGCATTGGAAAACACAGCGTATGCTTACCAATACAGCTGCTACTCTTGAAAGGGGGAGGAGGAGGAAAGGTTGCTCCATACGTTCCGATTTCCATAGGGAAAAGTTCCTCCTTGGCTTTTCAGAAGCAGACCAGATTGCTTGGCTCTTAGATTGCACAACTGTCTGATGTGCTGTGGGTCCAACTTGCTTGTTACTGTGATAGCCTCTGTTTGGGCAGCTCGCCTTTTGATTCATGCGATCAATTTACAGATTCTCATATTATTTATAACATTTTTGACAAGCGAAAATGCTTGTCAATGTCAATCTGCGTGGGGGCTTGCTCCCCAGGCAGCCAGTCTTGTTCACAGCCCAAGCTACCTTGAGGTGAGGTGCCGTCGCATTTGGACGGCTTTCCAGGCACTACACAGGGAGTTCACACAAATGCACACACATATACAAACACAAACATGCACGCATGCACGTGCACATGCACAGATGAGCACACGCGCACACACACACACACATGCACACACACGCACGCACGCAAATACACACACACGAGCACACACACACACACACACGCACACACACACACACGCACACACACACACACACACACACACACACACACACACGCACGCATGCACATGGTCCCCCCCCTTGACAGCTCTTACACACACGCAAGCAATCACGTAAACACTTGCAAGCACACATGCGCGCTTGCTCATGCAAATTCCCTTACCTTGTTTTTATTTCCTCCAGGCCTGTTCGTGTCGCAGCTGCTGCTACTGATGGTGGGGATGAGCCTAAGCCCAAAAGGAAGTATACCAAGCGGAGTAAGAGTGTTGCCCCGGGAACTGAGGAAGCAAGCGCAGCGTCAGCAACTCCTGCTCCAACTGCATCGCCCAAGCAAAAGGCTCGAGCTAAAACCCCGGTCACGAGCCTGCCTGACAACCATCTGCCCTGGGTGTGTGTCCCTGTTTCTGACTTAAGGGCCTCAGCTGCAAGCGCGCGCGCACACACACACACACACGCGCGCACATCATACACACACACACACACACACGTGCACACACACACACACACACACACACACACACACACGCGAGCACACACACACACAAACACACACACACAGAAGCGCGCACAGCGTTAGTTTCCCTACCTCTTTCACTCTACACAGGCAGGGCAAGGTGGACAAGTTGAGCTAGACGGGGTGGTAAGCAGCCGGGGTGCAGCTAGGGCCGTAGCACAGCAAGTGGGTGCTGATCAGGAGGAGGAGCCCCAGCCAGAGGTGACGCCAAAGAGGGCGAGCAAGCGCAGGATGCAGCGAGGTTCAGCTGCGATTGAGGGTGACCAGCTAACAAAGGCCATGCTGGAGCGTACAGTGAAGACTGACGATCAAGGCAACAACTTTGTGGACAGGGCTTCGTTTGGTGAAGGGCAGCTGCAGTGGTATGGAATTGGGGTGAGCGTTTAATCGTGCTCTTGAGCAACTGGCACATGTCGTTGCTTTCCTGCAATGAAATGTGGTGTCATAAGCACTGATTCGTGAAGAAAAAGGTCACCCTGTGTGCACGCGCACACACACACAAGCACACACACACACACACGCACGCGCGCACATACACACACGCACACACACGCACACGCACACGTACACACGCACGCGCGCACACACACGCGTACACACACACAAACACACACACACGCACACACACGCGCACAAACACACACAAACGCACACGCACACGCACGCACGCACGCACGCACGCACGCAAGAGCACACGGAAGAGCCGTCTGTCCCACTGCTGTGTACCTGACATAAAAATTGACGTGCCTCCTTTGTTTGTTCTGGCTTGCCATCAACAGGTGATTGTTGGCAAGGAGAAGAAGTTTAAAGATGTTCTCGTGGAGCGGGTGAACTCAGCACCTATGACCAATGACGATGTCACAGGTGAGTGTTTTCCAGTTTTGTTTCCGTGCCTTGCGGGGGAGTTCCTGTGTTACAGCTTACGGAAGAGAAGACAGCATTGAGATAGATAGCTACGCTATGCTGTTTCCTCTTTTGCGAATTTGCGCACCTATAAGTGCGAAGGTAGTACATGCAAAGCAAAACATAGGACGTGTCTGCATCCACTCACTTCCAAGCTGTCTGCACACCCACAGGTGAATTGCTGCCTCGTCCAGACATTGAAGTGCTGGTCCCCACGCGCAAAGTCGCCTCCAAAAGTGAGAGCGGGCGCAAGACCAGCAGGACCATCAAGTACATGGATGGTGAGTGGGTGTGTTTCAAGCCAAAATGGGAGAGAGGGGAGGGGGTCCTTAAGCGCTCTTGTTCAGGCAACTCATCCATTTCAGACGGGCGTCTAAGGCTGAGCTTTGTGTGAGGGAGTGGGAGGGAGACTCCGCCAGCAGTGCACGCCCCTTACGATAAATGTTATAGTAATTAGCAATTGTGCTTGTGACATGAATCGCTTGTGACATGAATCACCTTTCGCTATTGTATAGGTGTATCTTACATATACTTAGATACACTATTAGGATCTAACTCCTTATACGGCGACATTTTTAATTTTTATGGAATAAATTTATAACGTTTTAGGGGGTAAAAAAGCTATCAAAATGGCTTTTGTTGGCCAAAGGTTTGAAATCCCTGCCAAGCATTAGGCCATGATGCCCCCAACCCTGTTAAAACCTTCTGATATGTACTGAATGAAAACAGAAAAAAGCACTGGGAAGGTCCCTCCATATTCCCCTCTGGCAATTTGGCAGCAGGGAAAAGGCCAATCAAGTCAAACTTATTCCATTCCATTTAAGCTCCAGCATATAAGCTTCTTTTGCATTCTGCTGTACTACTGCTCTGTCAGTAAGGTGCTGAGGTCTGGATGGTGTATGCTGGGGAAGGGGGGGGGGACCTGGCAGTGTGTGTGAGTGGCGGCACAAAATTAGGCATATCTCTACAATCTATGGATTTGCGCCCTGACTGCGCCAAACGTGCAAGCCCTCCGCAAGCTTCACATGATGCCAAAGCTTGCGCCAGCTGATGGCTCCTGTTAGGAGCAGTGCTATTCCAAAAAAGCGCAGCAACAGCTCCTCTCACTTTTACGTAAGGTGTGCAAGCCATTCAAACCTGAGGCTTTTGAGGGAGAGAGCGCGGCAGGAGACAGCCGGATGCCACGCAGTTGCTGTTCAATCAGGTTGCACAGGCGAAAGAATCAGCTGTCGCTGCTCGTGCTTCCTGCTGGTCACAGCCCTATTGTATTTATGATAATTTGGGCACAGAAGAGCCCGTAGCCGGGTGGGCCACCCGTTGGGACGACTTCCCTCTTTCCCCCAAGAGCTCAATAACAAATACACTCGTAAGCCAGGGAAGACCCAACACCACATCGATCCCACCCTCTGCCCGTGTCCTGACCCAGATAGAAAAGGAGTCAACCTCTACTTTTTTATCTGTCTTTGTTTTTTCTACAGAGACAGGGCGAACCAAAGAGTGACTCCCAGCCGAGTAGAACGGCAAAAACAAGGACAATTATGTTCAAAAGCATATCACTGACTTTTTGAAACGCTGCACAATCCTTGCAAGGGCAGACTGCCACGTTCTCCTTTTTGTTGCAGACATTAATGAATGGGAGTGGAGGCGGTGATGCTGGTTTTTGGGATCTCTGTTGTGCTGCATGCCTACACCTCTGACTTGCACTCAGTGTGGCTGTTGCACGTCCCACTGGCCTATCGCTTTTGCATAGTTTGCTGGAAAACTTGCCGAATTAGCTATATGGCTGATAATCTTCAGTGAAGGACTGCAGGAATTGCGCCACAGAACCCTCATGCAAACCTGTCCACAAAGCATTTGCAGGAAGTGGCTGCTAATCGCATTGTAGCATGCAAACCCTTCCCCTTTGTCGCCTGCACCAGGGAAGTATGCCAATTGAAGGCTGCTGAATTCATTTCGAAAAACTTGTTTATATCTTGTGAACCTGCCTCTGTGGAATTCTGGAGGAAGGTCCCAGAAAGGTTGGGTGCGCATTCACCATCGTGCACCCTCTTTGGTTTGACCGCACACATATATTTAATACGCATTCAGGAGGGTGTAGGAAGCATAACTTTTGGACGGCACGTGTCAAATCAATTAAAATTTATATATTCGGAATCATAATGTTGAGAGCTATCGATTGGTATATACCGTAGGTTCACGATCACTTCGGAAATTAATTGATTATTTGGCCAGAAAACGAAAATTTTTATTAATTCTTGGAGGCCTCTCCGAACTGAATTCGAAGTGATAAATTAATTATTTATAGTGATTTGAGGGTGATATCGAAATGAGCTCCAAGCTCGCCAGTGTGAACCCCTGGCCGGGTTCTTGAAGCCCCTGTCCCCAGCCTCAGCCACAGCCACAGCTTCAGCCTCTTCAACAAACAGCAGAAGCAGTGCACAGGCAGAATTCACAGGGGGTTCTCGAACTCAAAAATAAATTCCCGACAGGGCCCTCCTGAAGTGCCCTCGAACCCAAAAATTATTCCCCAGACC
>Ga0307963_1002349_pt1 | contig 14928 bp, 14 predicted proteins | sample OrgLakmetagen594_FD_201829 | JGI IMG/M metagenome (GOLD analysis project Ga0307963, IMG submission 201829) | Saline water microbial communities from Organic Lake, Antarctica - #594 | ecosystem: Environmental > Aquatic > Non-marine Saline and Alkaline > Saline | place: Antarctica: Organic Lake...
CCCAAAGTTTGCTAGGTTTATGATTGGCACCCAGAGGCCGGCCGTGCTCTGAATTTTTATTTGCACCTGAGCTTGAACCTAGCAACTTACGGGGCCCGTGTCTGATTGTCCGCGGCGTGGACCCCACTTTTGACCACAAAATCTTCACAGCAGATCACCCACTCCACCAAATGGCATACTTTTGTGTGGTATGGTGTTGTTGTAATAAACAAATATGATTGCAAAAAAAATCAAGTGAAAAGATGAAGTGCGTGGTGATGTGGCTCAACATGTGCTGTTTTCCCATAGAAAGGCACCAAATTAGGGTTTGGGCAGTCAAGGTGGGCTTTGACCCCCGTCAATTTGCGCACACTGTGACTTACATGGATATAAGCACATCCTCGTGCAGCTTACAATATCAGCTTTCATTTAAAGCCAGAATGGTGTCAGTTGGCTGAGTGGGCAGCAAATGGCTGGATTCAGAGTGCAAAAAGGGCACATATTTGGACATTTCCCCAGTCAGCCCCCTCTGCCAAGCCAATCACTAAGTCTTTCACTCCAAGCCAATCACTAAGTTTTTAACTCCAAGCCAATCACTAAGTTTTTAACTCCAAGCCAATCACTAAGTCTTTAACTCCAAGCCAATCACTAAGTCTTTCACTCCAAGCCAATCACTAATTCTTTAACTCCAAGCCAATCACTAAGTCTTTAACTCCAAGCCAATCACTAAGTCTTTAACTCCAAGCCAATCACTAAGTCTTTATTTCTGAAGTCCCTTGGTGAATCCTAATCCTACAATCGCTCATCTGGAGTGTGTTACACACAGTGAAGGATCGTACTAAACCGTAGTAAATAGACGACTGAATCAAGCACACAAACACACACATACACGCACCCAAACACACATGCTCACCCACAAGCATACCCACCCTCACCACACCCACAAGCACGAGCCCACACTCACAATAACAAGCACCCACACCCACAAGTACAAAAGCACTCATACACAAACCTGCTGGGAATCTAGGATCGCTGCTGCTCCCTCGACAAAGATCAGGGCACAGGTCAGGGGGCGCAGCAAGGAAGTGAAGCAGCACCGTTACGGCCTGCCTGCAGCTCCACAAACTGCCACTGCCCGTGCTGCTGCTGCTGCTGCTGCTGCTGTAGGAACTGACTCCGTCACTGCTGCCTCCGGCAGTGGTTGCAAAATTGACGTCAGCGCTGCCTCTTTGTAAGAGGGCATCCATGCAGCGCTGCAGCAGAGCTTGACGAGACTCAAGGACCCTGAGCCAGGGTAGTGAGGTACACAAAAAGTTGTCAATGTCACGACGTGGCTGGCTGCATGATGTGCAGGTGCAGCAACTGCAGCAATTGCGTGCTGGGAAGTTGAGGTTTCATTGCTTGTGCTGTGAAGGGACGCACACCGCCAGGCATTTTTTGCACTGTAAAATGCGCGAGCAGGTGATGGTGGACAATTTACATGACTGCCTAGCTAGAAGTCTGGTAGAACCGGGGTTCTTGATTGTACGATTGTTGCGACAAGAAATACATACGCCTTTCCAAGGCACTTGGATTAGTTGACCATATTTTGCAATGAGGAGCGGCATGCAATAGTTTACCATATATTTTCTACAATGAGCAGCAGCATGCAATTGTTTACCATATATTCTACAACGAGCAGCAGCATGCAATAATTTACCACATATTCTGCAATGAGCAGCAGCATGCAATAATTTATCATATATTCTCATATTCTGCAATGAGCAGCAGCATGCAATAGTTTACCATATATTCTGCAATGAGCAGCAGCAAGCAATTGTTTACCATATATTCTACAATGAGCAGCAGCATACAATGGTCAACCATATTCGACAATGAGCAGCATGCACAAACCGTCCCAGGCCAACTCTCGCATACACCACAACACCACTTGAGCACGTACTTTGAAGAGAAGCGGGCACGCCCTAAAACCGAGCGCCCCTGAGACAGCTCATCCCACACAGGAGGCAGGCAGTGCCCATTGCCTTGGACAGGAGGAGGAGAGGGTCCTACACTGCTGCTCGGCGGAGCGTGGCTGCTTCCTTGTTGATGCCTTGGGGATGGGATGGGAGACAGGCAGTGCACAGCGCCTAGGACAGGAGGGGGTTGAGGTCTCACACTGCTGCTCGGCAGAGCGCGGCTGCTTCCTTGCTGATGCCTTGGGGATGGGATGGGAGACAGGCAGTGCACAGCGCCTAGGACAGGAGGGGGTTGAGGTCCCACACTGCTGCTAGGCAGAGGGTGACTGCTGCTTCCTTGTTGATCGTAGCTGCTGCTTGGCTGAGAGCGGTTGCTGCTCTGTTGCAAAGTACTACCACGTTGGTTAGGGGCTCCAGTAGCTTGCTGTGGGGATGGAGGAGAGGAAGGGGCTTGAGCCAGCTTGAGCAGCAGCCGCTTCAGCTGCACAAAGTCGCTGAAGCGCCGCACCACCTTATGTGTTGTGTGTGTTGTGTGTGTGTGTGTGTGTGTGTGTGTGTGTGTGTGTGTTGTGTGAGGGGGGGTCCTGTCTGTGTGAGTGTGTGTGTTGTATAAGGTGGGATCATGGAGGTGTTTGCGGGTAGTACACACACACACACAAAATACACACACACATGTTTATGTGAAGATTCGTTAAACAACAAGAATAAGCAAACGAGTAAGAAAAGAGGGGCAAAGAAGTAGGAGTTTTGCTGCTCCAACCAACAATGATAGATACCATATAGACAGCATAGGTAGGTGGAGAAAAAAGCATGCATAGCCATCCCGCCTTGCCACAAAAGAGGATCAGAGTCCTCTTTTCAAATAACTAACATGTTGAACTTTACAATCACCTTCCATGTGAGTCCTTGCTTTGAAGCAACTTCCATGCTGTACGCTGTGTAACTTTCTCCATGGCTGTCCTTCAGCTGCAGGTGGCCTGTGCGTGCAGGCACACAATCACGTGTGTGTGCGTGTGTGTGTGTAGGGGGGGGGGGATGGGTGGTGTCATTAAGGTAAGAAACGAGGCCAGGAGCACATTTCCGGCACAAGCGCACCAAAGGAATACGGGCAAAAATGCAAAATAAAGAATAGGCTAAATGCAAATAAAATGCGGATTTTTGCTGATCTGATTCAGTTGCAGACACAGACACACACACATGATTTCACCCATTCATGCCAAAATTGGCACTTTCAATTTTTGCAGGCAGTACAAGAAGATACGAAAAAAATAATATGCATATGGTATAAGGGTACATACAGTAAACACTGGAACACTTTATCGGTAAGGCAAAGTGCCAGCCCCTACGCATGTGAATCTGACAAAATATCCTTTTAAGGCATCCTAGCTACTACAGCATCTTGAGAGGGCAGCCAGCATTTCTTATTTTCTTATTCCCTTAATTCTTCCCCTTGCCTGCCACGCCCCTGCCTTCCTTTTTTTCTATCTCTCTTCCTTTGTCTGTCCTCTCTTACCTTCCTCCTCAGCTGTCACGCCCACTACTTAATTTATTTTTCTGTTCCTTCCAATCCTCCCTTTCCATTCCCCTCACCTATCACGCCCACTACCTGCTTTCCTTTCCTTTTTTTTATCCTCCCTCACCTGTCACGCTCACTGCTTGGATGGGCAGCAACGCAAGCGGCTCCTGCTGATGTCGCTGCTGCTGCTGCTGCTCCTTCTGCTGCTCCTGCTCCTCCTCCTGCTGCTGCTGACTTATATCACGCATCTGGAGGAGATGAGCCCCTGCCCCTGCTTGACATCCAACCCCATTAGTGCTGACGCCACTTCCAGCCTCGTTGCACCGTCTTCCTGCTGCTGCTGGCGCTGCTGGCGCTGCTGGCGCTGCGGCTGCTGCTGCTGCTGTTGATGATGATGATGATGATGATGATGATGATGATGATGATGAAAAGTAGGGACCTTTAGCGCTGCTACCTTTCAGGCTGTGGTACCCGCTGCTATCCCTAAAGTTAAGCGGGGTACAGTCGTACATGAAGGAGGGTGTCAGCACCTGCCTCAGATCTTCCAGCACCTCCTCTTCCTCCTCCTCTTCTATCACCCCCTGTGCCTCCATGTCCTTCTCGCTGCTCTCCCTTTCCCCTGCCATACTGTCCCTCTGGTCTTGCTGCTGCTGCTGCTGCTGCTGCTGCTGCACCTCCCCCCTTCCTGCTCTCGCAATACCCCCAGCAACCGAGCCAGTGTGTGCCCTTGCGCTTGCATTCTCAGCAACAGAGCTCCCTCGGGCTGCAGCAGCTCTCTCCCCTTTTGTGCTAGTGGTAGCTAGGTAGCTCAAGTAGGTGGAGGCGTACTGGCCCCATTGATCTGGGAGCCTATCAAGGTACGTGGAGGGACCAAAAAGGAATAGGGGATCAATGGCTAGTTGAAGTCAATGAAGGGTGTGTAGGCCCAAGAGACGCGTCATTGATCGATGACAGTTGACAGTCAAAATCCAAAAATGAGGTTTGAGGCCTGAGTGTAAAACACCTAAATATCCCTTGTACGAATTTGTGTTCTGTACTGTACGTTCCATTATGCTGGCACACCACCATGAATGGCGGTGTGTCATTTGCGTATGCATGCAGGAAGATGCCTTCAGAGTATGCAGAAATTGCTCACACACTATCATCAAACTAACTTGATTGACATCGTCATGAGAAAGCGTCCGAAAAATACTAAAACAGACGCATATGCCTTTTTGCCGACATGATATATATATACACACACACACACAAAACACACCTGCTAGCCGCAGCCTGAGCAGCAGCACTGGCAGCAGATGCAGCTGTTCCAAACAGTGCTGCACCATACCCCTGATATAGTGCTGCACCATCCTGCTGCCGCTGCCGCTGCTCCTGCTGCTGGGCCGCACTACTGCCTTGCTGCTGCGCGGCGGCCACGCTGTCATACTCCTGCACACAATGAAGGGACAGCTGCACCAGCTGGTGTCGATGGGCCATGCTTCCAGCTGCTGGCTGGTAGCCAACAGCAGGCAGCACCCAAATGCGAGCCCTGACAGCCTGTGCTGTATTGGCAGCATTGCAGATGCAGTGATCGGGCCTGCTGCTGTCGTCACCCTCTTTGCTGTGAGCACAAGTGTCTAATCCAGGCGCAGCAGCACATTTGGAAAGCTCCGTGGGTTCCAGACGCAGCAGCAGCAGGGGGTGGGGGAAATGAGAAGTCAATGCCAGTCCCTCCTGAGGAGGGAGTGAGACGATAGGCGGTGGAGCAGGGGTAGATGTGCTGATAGGCAAAGTAGGTTCCCCCAAACTGCGTCCCCCATTTGACTCCTGAATTTGTGCTCCTACGCCTGCGCATGCCCCTTCTTTACCACCACCACACGCACGCTCCCAGCTAATTACGTGGATCACCACTCGCAGCAAGGGGGCAGTAGGGCTGCAGACCATGCCGCATGTTGTACGCGCGGGGGGTGATGGTTTTGCTGCTGGAGATGCTGAAGCTGGTGAGGATCGAGGGCCAGACGAGGGGTGATCCTGCAGTTTTGCTGCTGCTGCTGCAAGTTGTGATGTTGTGTGCTGCGCCGTTGGCGGGTGCTGTGGTGGTGCTGCTGCTGACGGTGTTGCAGATGGTGTCAGTGTGTGACGAGAGCCTGCGGAATCTGACCCTGCCACAGTGCTGGCCTGCGAGTGTGTGTGTATTGTGAGTCTTTGTATTTGCAAGTGTGTAACTGTAATTGTGTGTATTTGTGTGTGCGTGTGTGTAATTACGCGTGTGTGTATTGTGTGTGCTTGTTGCCCTTTTATGCACTTATGCGTGATGTCAAGTTCCTCCTTTCTGCATAAAGCACAGTCAAGTGCGTGCATGGTGTAAGGTGTTGTCAAAATAATTCTTCTAACAGGGTGGGTTGCACACATCGGCATAGCATAGCATGCTGCATAGTGCATATACTCTAATACAGTTAAAGGCTATCGAAACCCGTGTTGCATCTTTGTTTGAGGAGCAACTCGAAACTAGCAGGCCCTTATTGTGAGAAAACCTTCAAAATAATGTCGAACTATTGGATTGAGGAATTCTTGTTTGCCAGCAGCGACTTGAAAACAAATCATTGCCCAGAGGAAGGGGAGAGCAGCTTTAACATCAGTGCACACTTTGTTTTGCTGCACCAACACTCAACGGTGGCTGCCAGACATGCATCATGCATCTGTGCAGACAGTATAAGAGTAGCTTTGAATTGTTGCACTTTCCAGCACACAACCTTGGCAGCACACAACTATGCCACGCACTAGTACATTAAACATGCAGAGCACTAAGCACAGAAGAAAATGAAACTGAAACTATCAGTAACGACAATGTGAAGAATAAGGCTGGGGAATTTCTTTAGCATTATATCACGCATGTAAATCAAATATATCCTGATACTGTATAATATTACAGACGGTATATTCCGCATAATTTTAATTAGGAGGTGACAATGGTTTTTAAAAAGGTCATGGACTGGATGTATGATGAGCTGGAATTGCTGGGTACCTCCATTTCGATTTAGTGTCATTGTCACAGTAATCTAGCTTATAGATCTCATCATTGTATTGTTATATTTTCACAGTATTATAGTTTCTCAATGTATTTAATCACAGTATTAAACCTTAAATCACAGCATTATATCTTATAGATCTCATCATTGCAACACTCACAAAGCTCTCACTCACCCTAAACCAAACACAGGACAAGTGCCTCAGTGCTTCACCCACCGTATGGGGCCCTCCCCCTCCCCTCTGCCACCTGCCAGGCACCATTGATGACACGGCAGACACACCCTGCCAAGCATACCCCAGCGAGAAGCGAGCAGCAGAAGGGGCTGCTGGCACTGTCGAGGCTGTTTCTGGTGGTGTTCCATAGAGCAAACCAGGTTTGTCGTACTGAGTTGCTCCTGCCTCAGCATCCCTACCCTCAGGTGCTTCCCTTGTGGGCTGCTGGGGGTTGCTCTGCTGGTGGTGGGGGTGCTGATGCTGTTGAGTAGATGGTTGCTGCTGCTGCTGCTGCTGCTGCTGCTGCGCAGGCTCTTGAGACAAGCCTGCTCTGTTGAAGCGGCTTTTTCGAGCTGCTTGTGCTGCGGCTGCCACCTTGAGCAAGCGTAAGAGGTGATTATGTGTGTGTATTTGTGTGTGCGTGTGATGAGCCACAACATGCCAATGGGTGATTACGTAGTTCTGAGCTCAAGAATTCGCAGTGAAAGCAACGTAACTGCGCACGCAAGCCTCATCATGCCATCAAAAAAAGGGTCATGACTAAAAAAGACGAGTGGAGCAGCAGGCTGTTAATGCTGGCATGATCTCAGTCCAGATCTTCAAATCCTCTTTTACGGCCTGTCATTGAGCACAAGCTCTGCAACCAAGCAACCCTAAACCCTAAAACCCTCAACCCCAACCCCAACCTAACCCCAACCCTAACCCTAACCCTAAACACTTTAATTTAAAACCTAGAATGGAGGCCTCCTTTCTTTTGGTCACACCTGTGAGAACGCGTTCCACAGTCGCTGCTGGGGCCTAGCATCCCATGCCTCTTGCTTACGCGCCAACGCATCCTCCTCTGTTTCTATCAACACGGGAGGGTATAGCTCCTTTCCCTCTGTCGTGTCTGTCACGTCTGCTGCTCCTGTGGCAGAGGGAGCTGAGGTGCCTGCCGTGCCCGTGACAGCTGGTGTGCTACCTGCTGCACCCGTGACAGCTGGCGTAATACCTGCTGCTGCACCTGTGACAGCTAGCTTGTTGCCTGCTGCGTTTCCGCCAGCCGGCGCGCCATCTGCGGCATCTGCATCCGCCGCCTCTGAAGAGGGCACACGTGCAGCAGCTGCTAGGGTAGCACCACCACTCGTTCCCCTGCCTGCAGCTGCAGTCATAAAGCTACCTGCAGCATCGGCCGCTGTTGCTGTAGCTGTAGCTGGTGCAGGGTCATCTTGGGAGGCGCGTGGGTGGTTGCTGCCAGCTGCCGAAGCATGAGATACCGTTGCACTGCTGCCCTGCATATGTTTGTGTTCCAGCAAGGGGATGTGAGGAGAGCGTGATTGCTCGTTGTGAGGAGAGCGTGGTTGCTTTGTGTTTACGTTTGTATTGCAGCAATAGACAATGTGTCCGTGCGTAAAGAGTGTCACGAGCGTCTGATGATTGAGCAGAGAGGAGAGAGCCGTTGGTGATCAGCGATCAATGCCATCATATGATTTCTCTACCTCAACACTTTGACACGTTTCCTTGCGTTGCTGCTTGTACCTTTAATGCACGTACCTGCTGGAGATGTATGACATGCAAGAAAGTCACAGGTCTAGTGTACATTCCTGCAAAGGCTTTTGAGGCTCCTATTCTGATCAAAGGACTCAGTTGCATAACAGAACGGCAGCTGCATCGGCTGTGTGAAGCATTTACCTGCAAAGGCTTGAGGATTTCTGCCGGTGCGAGGGCTTTGTCCTTTTCTCTAAGCTGGCTGTGCTCCATCAGTCCATTCCATGTTTCATCTCATTTGCTAATTTGCCCAAACCAGAGGGTTAACGACCTGGATCAAAATCAAGGTACAAATCTATCTTGGAACACAGTGATCAGCTCCTTTAAGTTATGTTTCTCTTGAGCCGATTAATTGTTCTCGTACGCTTTGTGTGTGCGCGTGAATGCGTGTGTGTATGTTTGTGCATGCGTGTGCGTGTGCGTGCGCATATGTGCGTGTGTTTATGCGCGTGTGTGTGTACGTGTGTGTCTATGCGTGTATGTATGTGTGTGTCCGTACGCGTGTATGCGTGTGTATGCGTGTATGTGTGTGCGTGTGTGTGTTTGCGCGCGTGTACGTGCATGGCTGTGTGTGTGCGTGTTTGTGTGAGTATGTGTGCGTGTATGCATGTGTGCGTGTATGCGTGTGTGTGCGTGTACGTGTGTGTGTCTGTGCGTGTGCGTGTGTGTACGTGTACGCATGTGTGCGTGTATGTGTGTGTGTGCGCGTATGTGTGTGTGCGCGTATGTGTGTCTGCGCATGTGTGCGTGTGTCTGCATGTGTGGGTGCGTATGTGCGTGGATGCATTAAATCCTACCTGTGGCCATGGTTATGTTTTTATTAATTTTATTATTTCTTTGTTCATTCTAACTTTGTGAATTTCCATGCCCAGCATCACAAACAGAGTTTTTGCCAGAGTGGGGTTGCTAGGAAATCCCTCTGATGGATATTTTGGGAAGGCCATTGCTTTCAGGTGTGTTTGCTGAACACCTGTGCAAGTGTAGTGATTTCCTGTGGAGGACAGTTGAAGGACAGTTAATGAAGGACAGTTAATTAAGGCCGGGAGGTGCCCGGCCTTCATTTAAAACATGTACAATGTTGGCCTTTAAATTGTACAATGTGCATATGTCAGTACAGCTATGCAATGGGAAACCGATTAGGCTTGTTGCACTAAAGGCTGTGTTTCATAGAAGTTCTATGCTGCTGAAACATTGCGCTTGAGACATCGTGCCTGAGACATTGTGCCAGAGCGTGTTTGCATGGCGCATGTGCGCATGTGCATGCAAACTCTGACACAAAATTGCTCCTCGTGGGAGGCACCTGAAGTTGTAGGCCCTTCCGTGCCAGCATAGCTCTGTCACCACCTCTTTCACTCTTTGCTTGTAAATTCCAGCCTTGCCAACTTTTGTGCGGAGGTCTGTCTGACCCCAAACTCCTCGGGCATCGCTTTTGAAAGGCACCCTATCTGTGACAAAGAAGATTTCAGTGACCTAAAGGACCTTGCTTACACCTGTGGCCGTGACGGATACACCGGAGGGATACATCTCCTAAAAGTGAGTATACGGAGTGCACATCATTGCCATTTGGAATACTAGGCAGAAACTGCTCAATGCCCACAACAGGAAACACTTCAACTTTGCTGCAGAGTGGTACTTAATTTTACTCAACTTTGCGTAAACATTACAAATGCGATGGCAATATAGAAGAGCCCCCTCTAAACATCCAAACGCGCGTGTTATCTGATAACATTGGGGTGAAGCAAAGAAAAGGGTTGGCCAAAACCCTGGCCAGGATGGTAATGTTGACAGGGAATAAGAACAATGCAATGTCGGTTCCGGCCCAACCCTATGAACAAATCGTAAACACATGAAATACAAGGAGCTTAGCTTTGGCCACCATTTCAGCAGACCCCTCCTTCTGCACTGGCAACTACATTTGCACTGTGCTGCCCTCTGCCGCACAGGCCACCTGCAAGAAGTTTTACGACTATTGCAGTACGCACAACCTCGAAATTGACATTAACAAGAAAGTTAGCCTGGCATATGACACCACCATCCCTAGGTGGGTCCGTGAAAGGGTCTGTGGGACGTTTCATATTTTCCTTGCCGCCGTCCACATTCCAGCCAGCCTGAGCTGGCACCATGTGTGTTTTTGTGTGTGTGTGTGTGTGTATGCGCGTTATTGTGTGTGTGCTGCACACTGCACGCATTTTTACTGCACCGGCACAAAATCACACACCTGAAAACATCAATGTGTGTGTATGTGTGTGTGTGTGTGTGTGTGTGTGTGTGTGTGTGTAATACATACAGGCAGCTCGGATTGTCGGGGTCCTCTGCGCTGATTTGTGCTACCCTGAAATGCCTCATTGAGTACTACAATGTGGAAATTTCCAAGGAAGCACGGCCTGCTCTGGTATTAGCTGTGGAGAGCGAAGAGCTAGGTCGGTAGAGGGCCAGATGCAGTATGTAGGAGACGACAGTATAAGAGTAAAACGGGGGTATTTATATACCTACATGTACATAGCACGAGCATGGTATGGGTTAGTAAAATTTTGGATTACAATCAGTGCTGTGCCACTACGGTGTACGGTACGATGTACGGTTATACGGTACGGTACGGAAATACGGCGTACAGCCGTATTTATACGGTTTTAGACCGTATATACGGTAAATTACGGTACGGCATACGGTTTGGTCCAAACTTTGAAAGCCTCAGTCAAAATTTTAAAATTGAGCTTTGTTTCAGCTCTGCAAATGGCAAAGTAAGCCCACACTGTTTCAAAGGCTCTAAAAAAGACCAAAAAGGTCCATAATAGGCATCAAAATTCAAAACTGTCTCCTTTCCCCCGGCTGCTGCTAATCTGCTAATTCTGCTAATAGCTCCACTGTCTCCTTTCCCCCGGCTGCTGCTATGCTGTACACTGCGCTGCTATTCTGTTCTGTGCGGGAATGTCTCAGTCATCAAACCCAATCATAGCCTCTCTCTCCTCGTGATCTTCTGCTGCAAGCTGTGCATTTCCTGCTGCAAGCTGTGCATTTCCTGCTGCAAGCCGTGCATTTTCTGCTGCTGCCTGTGCTGCCAATGCTTGCTCCTCTTCCTCAACTCCGCAAACAGTGTTCAGCCAGTTGATGAAGTCCTTCTTCTGCTCCAGCTCAAACTGCTCCCACACCCAGGCATTCTTCCTAACCCTTGCCTGCTTCTGAATTTGGCCCACTTGAAGGCCTGCTGCAGGGGGGTATGCAGGGGCCCTCAGCAGGCTTTGGGGGTCAGGCAGGCTGGCCTCCCCCAAAGCCTGCCTTTGCCTCTTTTGTGTTGGGCCTCTATTCATCTTTATTTCATTCTTTATTTATAAGTATAATTTAATGATAGTTGTTGGGACGGAAATTTCGAGTGGCGGGCGGGCACGCGCCTCAAAACGGCTGGCCATGCAAGCTTGAACGGTCGACCGGTTTCCCGTACCGTACCGGAACCGTACCGTATTTTCATTTTGACCATTATAAACAGTTTTAAACCGTACCGTACCGTATATACGGTCTGAAAATGGAGATACGGCGTATAAACACAGCACTGATTACAATGGATACAGTGCCTAGTAGACGGCAGTGTAAGAGTGTGACAGGGATATACGCATATATGCATACAGCATGGGGGAAAGCATGAATGATGAAGAGCATTTGCTAAATTACGGTTGCAAGGAGGGATGGAACACCAAGGAATGTAGCGGTTTTCTGGTATCGTACACAACTACTGTCGACTGCATGTTGGTACCCTCGTGCCTTGCAGGGATCACGGCAGGTTGGATGGATAGAGTCATTCAGGTACGATTGACCGTGCAAACAAAGGGGCGACAAACAAGAATCCGAGCTGATGCATGTTTATAACCCCATGTTTATAACCCCAATGCCCTCATTGTAACGTGCCTGCCCAATGACACCTTACGCCACTTGTGCGCTGTGTCGCATTAAGCGTTGTGCAAATCAGATTGTGCTGGCATATTGGACAAGCATTTCTACCTGGCCCGAATTCAAGCCTTGGCTTCTGCTCTAGCAAAACTGAATTCGCGATGAGCGATGAGTAACCTGAATCACGATATTCCTTTAATTGCTTCTCGGCATGACCAATGTTTGAGCCGCTGCACAACAATGCTTTGTGTGGCCCCCAGTTTTGAGCTCAAGCTACGACAATAATTAGCTACAGCAGCAACACACAGGTGTGGGGAGGCCTTTGCTTCATGGACTTCGAGAACCTGCAAGGAGGAGGGCAGTTGGAGTGTGTGCCTTTGGACATAAGCCTGCTACCGCCCCTTTACCTTCTATGGGCCAATTCCCCCAGTGAGAGTGGCAAGGTGTGCGTATGTGTGTGTTGCATCTGTACTGTGTGCGATTGCGTGAGCAAGGCTCTGTTTGGATGTTTATTGCCGTCTAACTGGGCTGGCAGGCAGCTAAGCTGTACACTTACACAATTGCATCACAGAGTTGTATAGAGCCAATATACAATCACACAAATCTTAGGACAGTATACAGCATCCTTGTACCACCAGGTTTAAGATCGCTTAATATCTAATAAAGTGCGACAAGAAAAGCGATAGGCATCCTGGCGATTCTTACTGATTGCTGTGAGAAAACAAATGCTTGCAGAACATGTATTTGTATTACAAAATTGAGGTGGCATCATGTCATGGATGTCATGGATACAGAAGTACTGCCCACATTACAATTTTATTTATGTGCCGTTACGTAGCGCACAGCTTGTGTCATGAGGGAAAGCAGTTGGCACACACACACACACGCACATACACACACACACACACACACATGAAACCCTGCAGGTCCATAGCAAAGTCAAGCAGCGATGGACAGAGGGCGACGTGGACATCATTCAAGGCATGAAGGATGCAGCTAAGTGTGCAGAAGATGGCAGGTGAATGAACACAGAGGGGGGGGGGTAGGGGGTAGATCCTATACAGAAATCACAACGCGATGTAGGTAGGTAGGTAGGTAGGTAGGTGCGAGAAAGGGCTTTTTATGTATTTTGTATATAACATGATGGTCTGTTACAGTACGCCAAGCACCCGGTTCAAAATTATTGTAGGGTAACGATGTAGCGATGCACCACTTAAATGCGGTAGGAGAGCAAGTAGTCTATCCTGGATGCATATGCATGCCAGCAAGTGGCCCCGTGATAGATTGTGGATTAAAGGAGGGAACGAGGAGCTTGCAATGCCAGCTTCTAAGGAACATCAAACAGTAAATGGCATCTGTGGGGGAAAAGGACTCAGTATGTGCTTGGAATTGGGCGCTTGCGATTGTAAAGCTTCAGTCAAAAACGACATGTCTCTTCGTGTGCGTTCAGGGAAGCGCTGCTGAAACAGGACCTGCCAAAGCTTGCCCAGCTGATGAACAAAAACTTTGACTTGCGGCGCAAGGTGATTCATTAATCATGTTCTCATTACCTCTTGTCTCCTGTTTATCTACCTAGACCCGCGTTGACATTCAATCTGCCCGTGCATGGCAATACACGATGCAAAGTGTTGCCTGATTATCTCGATCAACATGCATTTGCAAAAATGATGGCTGCGCTTTAACCAACGCCGCAGTGCTAATTTCCTGCTTGTTTTGCGCATGCCTGTGCAGATGTTTGGCGATGCCGTCATCGGAGAGCTGAACCTGAAGATGATTGAGGTCGCACGAGCCGTTGGGGCTGCAGCCAAGTTTGCAGGTTCAGGCGGTGCTTGTGTGGTTCTACCGCATGATGACACCCAGGTGCGGACACTACTTGCCCCGACGACAAATGTGCTTCCTTCTGAACCTACCTGTCTGCGAGAGAAGAATAGCGAATTGAACATGCTAAACAGTTTTACTTGCTCGAAAAATAAGGGACGGGATGCCATACTGCTACCTAGACAAACTAATGGTTCTTTTTCCAATTTCCACAGGCACTGGCTTTACAGGAGGCAGCAGCCAAGAACGGCTTTCACGTGTCAAGAATCAGCATCGCACCAGGGATGGTGTGAGCCTTCATTTCCATGGCTTGTTGTCCTAATACAGTACGTATGATCATTGCTATTGTTTCCAATAAAAGGAAAAAACAAATGATTCTTTTGGGGTGGGTGGTGAGTGTGAGCATGTGCGATACCTATTCGCGATCTTGGAGGGTATTATTAATGGAGTCGATTTGGTATTACGACCTGGCCAGAATTGCGTTGCATCCAACACAGTCCAGACGAGTACACGTAAAATGGAGTTTTGGGCAGTATTAAATGCTCAGCGTCCGCGCAATGGTGATCCTTGTCCTGCGCATTGAATAATGAGTGATATACTATAAATTTGTGTTAAGTTTGTGTTAGTTTAGTTTGGATTACAAAGGCTTCCAGCCTGGCATGGCTGCTCAACCTATAGGTCCCAACAAATAAATCAATTAAAAGATCGACAGCTGCACTTATAAATTTGCAAACTTGTATGTTGAAAAACAAAGCCTTTGATATCACCTTCATAAATATTATCAAATAAATGGAATGAACTGGTGCCGTAAATGTTCGGTACCGATACATGAAAAAATAACGTGTTTCTCATCTTGAATATAATCCCCATTTTCACACAAATTGCCAACACGTGCGCTCCTGTCCGGACTCCTGCCATATAAACCAGATTCACACTTCAACCCATGTCCTCGAATCCGGAACCGAGCTACGTTCCTCATGACACTTTTGCTCAGAGCCATCTTCAAATACTCCGGCAAGACAAATG
>Ga0307963_1002351_pt1 | contig 14924 bp, 12 predicted proteins | sample OrgLakmetagen594_FD_201829 | JGI IMG/M metagenome (GOLD analysis project Ga0307963, IMG submission 201829) | Saline water microbial communities from Organic Lake, Antarctica - #594 | ecosystem: Environmental > Aquatic > Non-marine Saline and Alkaline > Saline | place: Antarctica: Organic Lake...
GCTCCGTTCGTCCTCACACATTAACAATTGGTCCGTTGACGGTCTTCTAAGCCAGCCCTCGCTCGACCCCCTGTCTCGGCTGGTCCGGTGTGCACCAACCCCCCCAGGGACCCGGTTCAAAACCCCTTCCACGGACCGGTTGCGCACCGTGAGACCTAACTGGGAAATGTCCGCGGGAAGGGGATGCGTGAACATCGTGCCACGGACATGCTCGTACATTTCCATGACGCCTGCCACTGTTTTTTAATCTGACAAGTAAGGATTAAACCCTAATCCTCATCCTAAACCCTAGTCCAAGGGTGTGAAAAGCAAGGCAAAAACAAAGTTAGTCAAAAACAACAGCCCAAGTTAGTCAAAAACAGTTAAGGAGCGTTAATGGTGGCACATGCTGCACACGCGCGAGCGGGGTCATGATTCTCATAGTTAAGAAACTTGCTTCCAAGCTTCATCCAGTGTTCATTCTGTCAAACTTGTCCATAAAGACGTAAAAGTTGTACGGTACAACACTATTATCAACTCTTACCAAGAGCCGGTTTCATCCGGTCAATGCCTGCATCCCTCCTATCCCAAGTGATATTTTCTTTTCCTTTGGTGGAGAAGTTGTATGGTAACCGGCATCAAATAGCAAGGATGGTACCCGGCACCATCAAATAGCAAGAATTATTGCTGGTGTCTGTGCAGTACAGATCTCAAATAACACAGGCATCGTGGCAGGATCAGAGAGGGTAGATGGACTGCTATGCTTTAGAATAGGGTACTACAGTGAATTTAAGTAGGGGGATACTTAAGGGAAGTGCTTAAGTAGGGGTACTTAGCCTCCCCCCCTGCTTGAGTACCCTATTCCAAACGCAAATTCTAGTAGGGTACTTAAGTAGGTTTGAGGGATACTTAAGTGCCCCCTGACCCCTGACTGTGGGATGTTGTGTCTCTTTCTTTGCAGAGCATGCTAGTACTAAATTTCATTGGCAGACTCTAGTATCACACAAGAAGCACTCAACATGCTACTACTTCCAGCACTGAAACTTGTGCAGCTTTCTTAAAGGATTGCATGCATGTATATATTGCTGGACCTGATAGGACGTGCACACTTTTATTGGCCTCACTATCAGTTTCAGACAATCAGAACATGCAAGACTGGATTGCGCCTTAAGTATCGACCTGTCTGATCTACATGATATATATCGCTATATGTGTGAAATTGACAATGCATCCATCATCAGAATGACACAATCAGTCTGTTTCCGCCTTGTAGGAATAACGGAAACGAACATACGAAAATATTTTGCACGTCGCAATTGATGTATCCATACAGAAGGGCTGCGGAGCCCTCGTTATGGATACATAATCTTATTCGGACGAACCGAAAGGCTGCCAAAAGTAGTAGCTTGGTATGCTCTATCCCTGCTTCTTCAAGGTGAATAGGTGGTGCGAGGGAGCAGGCACGTATTGCTGTGCAAATTAACTCAATAGTCATTATTATTAGACTATATTACCATACAAGTTATTGTAGGCTCCTGGCCACGCAAAATCCAGATGTTGGCCTCCACGTTCACGAGCAGATGCAGTGTAGGACGTGCTTCTAGCAGCACTCCCCTCAATTCTTTTCCACTATCGGGCACGCAACATCAATTGCAAATGCGGACGAGAAGGAGCCACGGCTCGTCCCCATCGCAGCAGCAGCAGCAGCAAATATGCCGGGCCGAAATCAGTCCACAGACAGGGGAGACAGAGAACAAGGGCAACGCGGTTGAAAAGGCGCCCAGCAACAACTCAGAGTCAGCAGCTGTGCGTCCTTCTTGGCAGGCCTTTTACACAACCGTGTCTCTCGTCCTAGCAGATTCTAGGCACTCACCATCCCTATCCAACACTCATGTTTCACACAGGAGGAATACAAGTCAAGGAAAGACGCAAACACCATAGGGGTGCGTGCATGTGCATGCTGCATGCATCCGTTCGTTCCACGTGCATGCTTTAGTGCAATATGTTCTTGTGCAATGCGCATGACGCACAGTTGCATCCGCAAACATGCATGTATGCACACACACAAGCACACACATACTTACACAAGCACACACACACACACACACACACACACACACACACATACACACACACACACGCACGTACACGCACAAACACACACACAAACACTCACACTTACACACTCAATCACGTGCACTCTCACACACGCACACGCACGCACACATAATAGTATGCGTGCATACATACACATACATACGTATGCACACATACACACCCACACCCACACACACACACACACACACACACACACACACACACACACACACACGCACAAAAAAATCCACACGCGTCTTTAAATGAAAACAGGAGCTCAAGCGGCAGCAATTACCGGTCCAGGCACAGACGAACATTTTGCAGGTAAAAGCCACTCACTGGTTCTTGTGCAGGTCCTTTAGCCTGACAATTCCTTTCACCATTTTGTTGTTCCTCCTGACAAGTAAACTAAAATGGGGTTGTGCACCTTCCTGTTCATCAGTCCATTCTGCCAGAGCAGAAAGCCCAGGGGAAATAAGCAATACATTCCACACCTATTGCAGTGGCAGGGGTGTTTGTGCTTTTCCTAACCTACCAAACCCAAGGAAACATTGCCTCATTTGCACCAGCCAGCAGCCATCTCTCAGTGGCAATGTCCTAAGCTCGTTGCGCGCTTTGTTTAGCGTGAGCACATGCAAGAGCGTGACCTTCGCAGCAGAAATAAGTCACATTGCATACTTCTCTGAAGCTCAATTTGTTATATTTGGTATTAGCTCGTAGCTGTTCATACACACGAAATTGCTAAATCTACTCTGCATAGCGATCATAGAGATATCAATAATTCTTCGAAACAGAGTTGATACAATTTGTGTTGGCAGCTAGTAAAAGCTGGGTCACATACCGCCTTTGAAATATAAAGAAGCACATCTTAGCAGGTTTTTAGCGTCTGACACGAGATGCACGTTATAACCCATCATCCATATTCAAGTTAGTAAGAAATTAAGCTTCCAATTACTGTTGCTGTTACCAGCTTCCCTGCCAAAGCAACCTGCTGCCAGCCCCGGTCCAAAGAGTCATCGAGATACCATGATTGCCATTTCACCCATCTTGCGCACTACACACAACAGGACTGACCAGCAGCGCGCATGTGTTCTTTTTTGCAGCATATGTTGTTTTGTAGCATGTGACTGTAATGATTGACTAAACAGCCTTTTTCCGGAGAGTGGTTTGGCGCTGTTTTCACCTCCACACCCTAAATATCCGCACCACACCTGTTCTTCACGCCTAAGCATCAGCGGATTCACATAGACCGTCTACACATGGGATTTCGTGTGTGTTTTGTGTGTAGGGCGCGCTGGAAGAGGCGCAACTCATTACCTGGCCGACAATAAAAAAGGTACCGTACCGTACTTATATCACCGGGCTACGCGAACTTTTTTGACCCCCTCGCGGTGTGTCGGGAGCAATTTAAATACTAAGTTACAAGGGCCTCGCAAAGCTCGCATTACAATTAATTAATTAATTTTTAAGCATGAACAGGGACTGGCCAGGTAAGCCTCCCAAGGCCCCCAAGGTGGACAAACAGCTTGGGAGGCTGGCCCTCAATGGGTAGGAAGGACCAAGTGGAAGGGCACCTTCATTCCCTTCACATGTGCACGCACGCACACGTACCCGCATGCACACATATACACACACCCCTACGTGCATGCACACACGTACGCGCATGCACACATGTACGCACGCACACACACAAGTACACAACCCACGCACACACGTACGTACGCAACCGTATACACACGCACGCACGTACACAACGCATGCACACACATTTACACACACATACACACAAGTATGGGACATGTATACATATGTATATACACACACTTACGTATACACGTATGCGCACATACACACACGCACACACATACGCACGCAAACACAAGTACGCAATGCATGAACGCATGTATGTTCACAACCGTACACACACACACGCACGTGCACAACGCACGCTCACACGTACGTGCACGCACACACACACACACACACACACACACACACACACACACACACACACACACATACGCACACAAACACGCACGTACGCGCACGCTCGCACACATGCGCACGCACGCATACGTGCGCGTACACGTGCGTGCATATGCATGTAGGTGCAGCTCATAGGGCCAGAAGGCCCTCGCATAGGCTCGCATTGTGTTTACTAATTGTGTGTTGCCCCCCTCGCATTGCTCGCATTGGGGCTTATTGAAATCAATGTCGATTGTTCTGCTGCGAGAGGGGCAGGTTAATAATGACAGCCTTGATTTTGATTAAGTATTTCTGCTATCACTTATAAAAGATTTGTCAGTGGTTACAGTACGCTTAGTTTTTTGAGGAAAGACAAGATTGTTCTGTATCAGGCAAATGTTTGCTCCTTTGGCTGTGATTGCCACCATCACTGTTGGCGAACAGTCCCTGTTACGTGTGTGTGTGTGTGTGTGCGTGCGTGCGTGCGTGCGTGCGTGCGTGCGTGCGTGCGTGTGTGCGTGCGTGCGTGTGTGTGTGTGTGCGTGCGTGCGTGCGTGCGTGCGAATTTGCCAGTGAAAAAAATGTAATATATTCAGCAGATTTGCCACGCAAGCCTAAACTCTTAATAAAGCAGCCCCCCTCTCACTTGCACGCCAAAGTATAATTTCTAATGAATGCTGTCTTCCGTTGCAGGCCTTCTCAGACACCATCCTTGTCCTAGCCATTGTCACTGCTACCGGCGGTCTCCTCTTTGGGGTAAATGTACTTCTTGCTGAGGGCTCCCAATGGTGGTACCATCGATGATGTGGACATCAGTGTCGAATTTTATTAGCTTTGTGCAAGTGCTCAAACGAATTCTTTTAGTACTTAATAATTGGATACGCTACCTTTGAAGACTGAAATTGTTGCTATTAGCACTAGGTGCCTGGACTTAATTATGTCAATGGTTACAATAGTTACAATGGGGGGTGATTTCAGCCAGGTTGTTTGGCTGATCGGCTGCTGACTGGTCTCGGCCAGCCACAAATAAATCCATAAGCTCAGAAAGAAAAAGAAAAAGTCTATTGTTCTGCTGAGAAAGGAAATCATGAACAAGTTGGTTGTTGACCTGTTGCAGCATAAAGGGTTGGACTGCTGAAAAGTCCTCAATAAAAGGTGTAAACAGAAAGGAAAAATGTTTCCTCAGCTCACAAACTCGATGGTCTTGGCAAAACAAAAGAGCATGCACCTCGTTCTGAACATGTTCATCTTCTTCACCAGGACATTTGTCACATACGCAAGAACCATCTTCAAGCCACGCTGCTGCCTCAATTGTCAAAGTATGCGCATGCAAGCGGAATCTACTTATATTGTGCATAACATGTTTGGACAGATCAAGATGGAGATACCGTGGTACATTAGTCGGCATACGCTCATTTTTAGAAAAAGGGATGGCAAACCAAGAATGATAAGTGGCCAGTTTGTTGTTGTGCGTGTTGGGGTCCACCAACTCAGCGTCTCTCCAAACACCTCTCATCCTATGCTTCAAATCTGCAGTAAACTCTTGCATGGTAATAGCACGCCCAGTTTGAACAGATCGTACATACCTATGACTCATACCCGCGCCGTCCTTGAAAAGCACTCAGCAATTGAGCAGTCCAGCAGGCACTTGAATGAGGCTATAAACTGAGATCAGGCTGGACCACCCTCCGTAAAGTTACACTATTGATATTAAGCATACTATTGAAAAGCTTCACAGCTGACCGAAACCAGTAGAATTGTAACGGTTCATGTTCACATTCTCGGAGTACAGCCCAATTAGTGGTAGACTGCTTTACACCTAACGTGCCCTTAAGAAAATGCAAATGAAGCATAGACAGCGGGCTAGAGAACTCCCTGCCTGCCTGCAAGAAACCAGTCCCCCATACTTGACTACCATACATGCCAGCAGGAATGACATACGTCTTAGCGAGCCACAAAGAAGTGTGTGGCCTGTCTGCCAAAGCGTGTTATTCACGCACAAATCTAAGTATCCTATAAGCAGAGGCAAGAAAAGGACAGGCCGTGTTCAGCAGACTTAGCCATGTTCAAGGTCCTGAAGAAAACCATGCTCATCGTATTGACAGGCTACAAAAGCCTCCAAAATATTTACTTCTGGCAAATACAATTGGTAGCGACACAGCAACACTACAGCAGTCTATTCATGCTGTATTGGTGGCACTTGCCACCGATCATTGCACCTTGTGTGTTAAGGAATGGCTTGCTGTAAGTAGTACCGGCCTTGCCCCAGCTAGAAGGATGGCATGGAAGGGTGTTGCGGAGTCCTATCCCAAAGAAGCTCAATTAAAAAGTTTGAGCTTATCGTCAGACAAAACAGGAATCAGTTGAAGTGCGGCTGAAGCGGTTGAATTGTGTTTTTGTGTACAGGAATTTGCAGTTGATTTCATATAACGGCTTATCGGACAGGAGAAGTGTCTGCTCGACACATGATTTTGATTTAGGTGAATATCACATAATTACAATGTTCTCATAATTGCAACAGAGTTCAAAAAGGTCGCAATGTGCTTACAGGCTATCAGCCCCGGACTTAGGGCCAAATATCCAGGAACGGCAAGGATGAAGTAAACAAAGATACCAAAACAACACTTCAATACAAGCATGGTTAACAATAAATAGGAAAAGTATGAATCCAGCCAAGCAAAGGGTAGCAAGCGACCCCCAAAATGTACGAAAAGTGTAGATAGGCCGCAAAGAATGTACAACAAATACAAGAGATCGACCTTTCAAGCAGTATCTAGATCCACGCCTGTCCCTGAATACCTACTTACCTACGGATATATGATATATGAATATTCACAATCGATCACCAGATATACCCAAGCCTGAAGTATGTACACCGAGAGCGCTTTATGTGCACTGATGTGCACATTGTCGTAATAAGTCTTGACCTCTACCTAAAGCTCATGTGTGGCCCGAAATTGGTTGGGAGGGCCCTGTTCTCGGTGGCTGCTTGATGCCTGCAGAAAACGAATGACGTGAACTCAGGGTTTCAGAGGTGGAACGTGTGTTTTAGAAGGCAAATAATCAAGTGCGTCACCAAAAACTGTTGTAAACAGGTAAAATGCATTGCTAATATATAAGCCATGTACTCATTGTGTCAGAGAGCTTATCTCTAGCAAGAGTTCATGACAATGTAAAAAGTTTGTCATTGCATGAATAAATCTTCCTATCACAAGGGCCAATGCTTCTCAATACATCCAGACAAGCTTCTACCCTGAATTATAGCATCTGCAAGAAATGCCTGCCGCCTTATTACAGCGACTTTTACACGCCCACCCCTCCCTGCATACCACTCAGACCTCTACCCATTTAATTACGACGCTCCTCCCAGCCAATAAGAACAAATCACACGCACTCACTTGAGCTGGACCTCCACGTTCCAAAACTGCAGCAGCAGGTTGCAGTACTGCGTCTGCAGGGCATCAAAGTCAGCAGCAGCCTCATGGCTCATAGAAGCCATGTCCACTAGGCCGTCAGTGCTACCGTGTGCGCTACCAATGCCAAGGGTGGAAAGCTGTCCACTCGTACCCCTGTGCATGTGAGTGTGAATGTGTGTGTGATTGTGTGTGTATGTGTGCGTGTGCACAAGTGTGTGTGTGTGTGTGTGTGTGACAAGTCTTAAATTACAAAAATAACAAAGACGTGCATACCAGCAAAGATGAGCGTCCTGCATTAAATTGGATACACATCGAGCTGGCTGTCAAGTATCTCTGCTTAAAAACAATCAAGCACGCACGTAAAAATCTGAACATGCAACCAATTACATCTCCGAAGTATCTCTGCCTGAAGCCAATCAAGTTTGCACTTAAAAATCTTACCATGCAACCAAGTACATCTCTCTCCAATACATAACAAATAACGTGTACGTGGAAGATCCACATGCGAGCACACGTCTTTGCACGAATGTTACACGAAAATGTATACAGACACACACCTTGGCATTACAGGTGCGCGAGCACGGACACTGTTGCCCCTTGAAGTGGGTTGATCGGTCCCGTCGAAGCTCAGTCGCCTGGAGCGTGTACTCAGGAGCTGACGCTGCAATGTACGTCCTCCTCCTACGCCACGGTCTCCACTACCGTGCGGGTGTGGCAACTCGTCTGTGGTAGAGTGTGTGCATGTGTGAGCATGTGTGAGCATGTGTGGGTGCAAGCATGTACTATTGTGTGGGTGTGGCAGCTTGTCTGTGGTAGAGTTTGTGCATTGGCAAGCATGTGTGTGCATTTTTGAGTGCAAGCATCTACTTCTGTGCGAGCGTGGCAGCTTGTCTGTAGTAAAGTGTGTGCAGCCAAGCATGCGTGTGCATGTGTGAGCGTAAGCATGAAACCCAGTCTGTGCATATCTTGCAAACCAGGCTCAGAGCAACAATGAAACCATACACCTGACCCCAAGTTTGAATAGAGGAAATAATACCTGTGGTCTTATGCGTGCGGGCAGCAGCAGCAGGCTTAGCAGGGGTCCGGCGAATGACCTGCCACTGTCGCTGCACCACATCCTGGAGGAGGAAGTATGTGCATGCATTTCATTTGTTTGTTTATATTTGTTTTTTTGTGTGTGCTTGTCTGTATGTGTGCGTGCGTGCATGTGCGTGCACAAACGAGTTTCAGCATAAGAGTGTGTGCACATAACAGTGTGTGCACAAAATAGGGTGTGCACATAACAGCGTGTGCGCACGCATGTATATGCACTATTTGATTCCTGTGACTGCCAAAGGCACGGCCACATCGAACAAGGTTGTAGGCAACATACACCAACACTTGCAATCTCGCTGTTTGACCAAGAGCAGCGCTGATGCACAGGTCTGGCCAGAGTTGCATGCGCACGCCGCACATTACCAGAACCCTAAAAGCTTTTTCTGCGATAACTACAAAATGTGCACTGGGCATACATGGTTCCAGCATTGCTAGAAAGGCAGGCGGTACCTTAATCTTGGCACTCAGATAGGATGCGTGCACCACCAGAGCAGCAGCATTGCTGGGAGGGGGGACGCTGGGTTCAGGGTCAGGTGCAAACACCGTTTCCTCCCCAACCTGTGTATGCGTGTGCGTGCGTATGTGTGTGTGTGTGTTCGTGTGCAGGTGTATGTGCGAGATTCAGCATGCATGTGTAAGATTGCGTGTGCATACTTGTGTGTATATGCTTGTGCGTGTGAGCAAGCTTGTGCGTGTGATGCTGTTGAAGTGTATGAGCGTATGAGCGTGTGTATGCGCTTGTGCGTGCGGTGCTGAATAGAAAAGGCATACACTTCAAAGGCACATCACCATTGTCAAGCGCATCATGCATGTCGCTATGAAGTTTGCAACATAGCGGTGCCTAGGCTGAAACATTTTCATACTCCAGCTTAACGGGCACCTTGCTCTATCTATGAGCTCTCTATGACCACACCCACACCCTCACCCCCATCCACACCCCCATCCCTTTTCACACCCCCATACATCCCCACACCTACACACCTTGCTGCTGGCCAGGATGTCTCTCAGCTCCTGTATCAGGTGCCCAGAATCCCCGGTAGGGTCTCCACCAGCTTGGCTGCTGGACAGCTTGGAAAGGAGCTCCGAGTTCAGGGCTCTCATGGCAGCCAGGTTTGCTGAGTAACGAGCGAGAAGTGTGTGTGTGTGTATTGAGTGTGTGTGTATGTGTGTGTGTGCATGCACATGCATGTGTGTATGGGGCTGATGATGAACACGCATGGGCACTGTCTTCAGAGGTATGAAGACAACTAGTGTTTGCATCACAAACAGCACAGCTCAACACAGTGGGTAAAGCTGTTCCTGGCCAGAAAGGGCAACCTGTCCTGCTCACACATAAAGCTTGACACACATGCACACAAGAGCAGCAGCAGCAGCAGCGACAGCGTAAGTATAAGCACAAGCATATGGGTCCCAGAGAGCAGACTCCTTGCAGAGTCCTTTGTGGCTACTTTCTTCTCGGACAAATCCAGTCCTGTACTCGAATCGCCTGGGAGCCGCATGTGAGCTTTGCAACTTTGTACACAAAAACGCACAGTCCTGAACACGTTACGTGCAAGCGCAGCCCTCACCCGTAAGCTGCCCGATCTGCGTCTGTGACTCCTCGCTCCCCACTTTTTTGTCGGCCACGCGGTCAATGAAGCTCGCAATCTGCTCACGCTGGTTCCTGATGGCTGACGACAGCCTGGACAGGGACCAGGCACGTGTGCTTGTGTGTGCTTGTGTGTGTGTGTGTGCATGTTAATGTGGGTGGGCGTGTTTGTGCGTGTGTGTGTGTGTGTGTGTGGGGGGGGGGGAGGTGGGCGTTTTTGTATGTTGTGTCAGTGTGTGATTTTGTTAAAAAGCACACACTGAGTGGAGCATGATGAGATGCAGTCAGGGGGATTCCCCTTGCCATCAGAGCCTGCTTGACACGAGAAATTGTAACCAACCTGATCAAAAAGCAGTTGAAGCCACATTTGTTTTGTTTTACCCACTACCAACCATGCAGCATGAGCCATACTGTATGGCTCAAGCCTCTCTCATCACAACCCACCACTCACACCTGAGGTGCATGTAAACTCATGCCTTGTGCTTCATCACAACCCACCACTCACACCTGAGGTGCATGTAATCTCATGCCTTGTGCTGCCCGCAAATCGACTAACCCTACGAAGACCTGCATGACATGTTACTTCCAGTGCCACTCAACGCTGCAAAACAAAAACACACACAGCAACAAGAAGCAATAATTACTTTGTGATCTCGCTCTCCACTTGATCATCCACTGCGTCCTCGCAGATGCCAGGGATGCGAAAGTGGGGGTCTGAGCGTCGTGAGGGGCTAGGAAGCTGCCCGCCCTGCGTGTTTAGAGAAGAAGAACAGGGCAAGGCAGTTATGTACTACGTTTGGAGGGGCCGGGGAGCTGCCTTCTCTGCTAGAGGCACAAGAGAGAGGGATAGCTGTAGACAGCAAAAAAGCTCCTTATTTGCACCGAATATTTATGTTGAAAGTCTTATCACTGGGTCAGAAGGGCCTATCTCTAAGGGCTTAACTTCAAGGGCCTATTCCTTCATCCCTAGCAGCTATTACTCAAGTGGGCAGAGGATGGGAAGTTCAGAAATCGTGATTGAAAGAGGGTACCCTGCACGTCTGGTGCCCATAAACACACACATAAAACCCATATCGCTTACCTGTAATGGACCAATTCTTGAGGGAGACGGGCCTTGCGGCATAGACAGGGGTGTACTTCCAACCCCCCTACTGCTGTACACTGTGGGCGTGTGTGCAGCATGAGACAGCAACTCCTCCCTCTGCGCGGCTGCTGATGCTGTTGAGGTGCTGGGTGTGTTGAGCTGGGGGAGGGCAGGCATGCTTGTGCTGAGGGAGGAGGTGTTGCGGGTGCGGGGGGGCGGCGTGCCAAAGTGGTGGGGTGGGTGGAGTTGGTGGGTAACAGAGGTGCTGGCGCCGGAGGTGCTGTGGGGGGCTGGGGGGTAGCCTGCTCTGGAGATTGCAGAGAAGGCAGGGGAGCGTGTGCCCTCCACAGAGCCACTCTGCGCGTATGTGTGAGTTTGAGTTTGTGCGTATGTGAATCTCTGTGTGTGTTTGCATGTGTGTGTATGTGAATATTTGTGTGTGCGTTCGTGTCTGTGCAGATGTGGATATGCGTATGTGAGTATGTGTGTGTGACGTGCCTCCATGAAGCGGCATGATTGGACAACAAGGACCTCCCAACGCTTGGATCCTAGCCCATGCCCATGCAAGCTAGCATTCTTCCTTTACTGTCACGCTCACAGTTAAGGAGGCACTCATAGACAAATTCAGCCAAAACCGTCTGATACATCATGATATGGGACTAAATATATTTTTGTGAATTTCCCTGAGCCTTTTGTGTATGCCTCGATGCGTATGTACATTTGATTGGTTCTGGCTTGTAGGGGTCCAATGATGCAGGGTCAAAAGTCCTACATCTCAACAATGGAAGAACACCCCCCCCCCCCACACACACACAATCGCTCTCAGCTTACAAATATGGAGCACAGTATGACAGAATCGTATATTCATGCCTGCACTTAGTAGCATCCAGACAGGTGGGAAATCATACCCACACCCACATACCCACACCCACACCCCCAATCCTACACCCACCAGCTCTTGCTGCTGGCGCCTGAGGTTTGGCGTAGTCAGGCCATGTGCGTCGTTTTGAGCAGACTGTGTGTGTGTGTGTGTTCAGCAGGTTGGTAAAGAATCGTGAGCAGGTGGTCAGCTTCTGTTTGGGGTGTATGAGATACTGCAGTAAATAAGAAGCAAACAGCCGTGCAAGAGATGCCGCAGGTACAAACAAGTGGGCAGTAGAGCACTCCTTTACTTCATGCACTTTGTTCGCCTCTCTCTCACTAGACGGTGTCGATAGCATACAGTGTGGAGCAGAGGAATATGCTGATTCTATGTCAGGGTGATGATGCCAAAGTTGGTTATAGTAGCATTCATAAACATTACATTCACTTATTGTGACCATACAGTCACAGATGTCAGTGCCAAAAATACCGCACATAATTAATTATATCTTGAACCTTATATGACCAGCACTGATGAAATGTGTGCCAAGATGCCAGTTCAGGGATGGGAAAAAGGGAATGCATACGTTCCTCAACTCGCAACCGAGTGCTTTGTTGACTTTTGACTAGCCCATACCTGTGAGGCCAGCTTCTGCTTCAGGTCGTAAGGAATGCCGTAGATGGAGGCGAAACGCTCAGCAGGGTCGGGGTGGTCACTGCTACGGTGAGACAGAGGAGGGGTGGCACTGCCAGCATGCCTGAAACACAGTACATACACACAAGGTTAAAAGGGGAGGCTCGCATCCGCATGTGGGTGAGGGTGTGACAGGTTTGGTGTACATGTTGCCATGGTATTATAGTAAATTTCTGTCAGACGGCAGCACGCGCAGGGCGATACACGGACATCCCATCCCTCACACTTCACATCCCAAACCTCCACAACCACACCATCACTGCACATAAGAACCACGGCGCCCGCTCCAAAACTTGGCAACTCGAATTACCCACTCCACGCACAGCGCCTCGCTTGTTCACCCACTTTATGACACTACGCCGTTTCGCAACACTCCAAGCACAGAGCCACTTTTAAATTTATATAGTGCATTACAACAATTACAACATAAAAATATTTCGGCAGCAACACGGGAGATGACAACTCAAAACTCCTCCGGTGTCGCCATGACACACTCCACGCACAGCAGTAGTAGCATGTTACTGATGGTGGTGTGGTGGTGGTGGTGGTGGTGGTGCAGGCAAGGATACACAGGCAGCACGGCGACCCACTCCACGCACATCAGTACTGATGTGCGTGTGTGGTGGTGCAGACAAGGACACACAATCAGCACGGCGACCCACTCCACGCACATCAGTACTGATGTGCGTGAGTGTGGTGTTGGTGATACAGACAAACACACAGGCAGTAGTACAGCACAAAACACTCCACGCACAGTGCAAGTCAGCTCAGGGACATATACAATGCCAACATTCCACGCACGGTGATAGCAGTGGTGGTGTAGCGCTGCTACAGGTGGTGGCACAGATATGAGCAGGAGCTCCTGATCACAATCCACGCACAGTGCAAAGCCACACAGTACAGTAGCCCACTCCACGCACTGCAGTGTTACTAATGATGGTGGTGGTGGTGCAGCAGGAGACAAGCACACAGGCTGTATTACAGCACAAAGCACTCCACGCACAGTAACATGTTACTGGTAGTAGTGATGCAGATTAACACACACGCAACGGCAACGCACTCCACGCACAATACTAATGTGAGTGTGTTTCTTTCCGCCAGGCAAAAACCGATAGTGCATCACACGCACTCCACGCACAGTAGGTCACCGCACACCTTGAACGTGCATCTACCTGCACACACACACTCCACGCACAGTACTAACGTGAGGGTACTCTTTCCTGCCAACGCAACCAATACTGCATCACACACTCCACGCACAGTAGAAGCTGCAGTGGCACAGGCACGTGCAGCTGCTGTAGCAAAAATAGCATGCACACATGCTCAGCCACCACCAGTGATACCCACACTCCACGCACAGTACTGTTACTGTGCATGGCACACACACACAGGCATGTACAGCAGCACAGCACGACTTTGCACTCCACGCACAGTAGTACGTCAGCTCATGTATACACACTCACAGCAATACACAGCACTCCACGCAGAGTAGTAGTAACAAAAACACCAAATTCAACGCATAGTAGGACTCAGGAAAAGATGCTGCCGTGATTCTGGCTCCACACTCCACGCACAGGCATCAGTGACATAGACACATACAAACACACACCGGCACACACACATGCACACACCGGCGCACACACACTAAGGCACACACACATACACACACACGAACACACAAACACACACATACACAAACACACACACACGGAAACACAATGGAAACACACACACACGGAAACACACAAACACATACAAACCCAAAGAAACACACACACTGACACATACAAACACGGAAACACACACACACACGGAAACACGCACGGAAACACGGAAGCACACAACTTATGTGCAAACCTTAGGAGAGGGCCTTGTACAGGGGCTCGCGACAAGATGCACTGTCAGGTCAAAGCACGCAACCCGATAAGAACCCATCCCTAAGCGCTGCTATATACCATTGTGCGTGCAGTCCGACAGAGGGTGCGGCAAATCCTGGGCTCAACGCTGCGTTCTCATGCTGTGAGTTTTTACTGTGTTTTCCTTAAGGCCGGCTGGAGTTTTACTTGGAAAGGACGTCTGCAAGCTGCCAGATCCCTTTTGCGAAACTGTAGTGCAAATACTATTTACATAACTGCATCACCAAAT
>Ga0307963_1002354_pt1 | contig 14921 bp, 16 predicted proteins | sample OrgLakmetagen594_FD_201829 | JGI IMG/M metagenome (GOLD analysis project Ga0307963, IMG submission 201829) | Saline water microbial communities from Organic Lake, Antarctica - #594 | ecosystem: Environmental > Aquatic > Non-marine Saline and Alkaline > Saline | place: Antarctica: Organic Lake...
TTGTGTCAGATTTAATTTCAATTTTCGACACTGGTTGATTTTGTTTCACCAGCCAATTGCCATCAGCCAGAGACTCGGGCTGTAGGCCATCCTTGTAACCCCTTAAACCTTTAAAGCTGCATCTTTTATGTAGCAAGGGGACTGAGATCCTAGTGTCCGTTCGTGAGCTGTACGAAGAAAGTTGTCTGCCATTGAGCACAGCGAGGGGTATTCTGCCTCAGGAAAACTGGCAATTTATTGGATTGTAAGATGTCGTAGAAGGGGCAGTAGAGCCTGATGAGCAATGAGCCAAGACAATCTTCTGTATGCCCAGCATTCAACATTGAAAAAAAGAAGAAAAAAACTACGCAGGCAGTGAAAGCCACTCCCCACATTGAACAACGTAACACTGTCTTTTCTTGCAATTTTGGTGGGGGAGACTCACGGCACTTCGGGCCAATGTGTCTCCTTTTCCTTAATTGATGCAGGGAGTGTTTTGCTGCCTGCGTAGTTTTTCTTTCCTTTTCTTTTCTTTTCGATGGCCATTGCAAGATGCTAGAAGAAATCAGATCAATTAGTAATCACTTCTCGTAGCTTTTCATACCCTAGATGGTGCCAGTGTCATACCAGCACAACCACCTCAGCAGTACCTCTTGCACCTCTATTTCTTGTTGTTCTTTGCTGGCTGCGGGGGCTTTTTGTTGTTTGCAAAGTGCACATTGCGCTCATCCCACGTCGACTTGCGCAGCTTGCAGGGCCTGTTGCCGATGTATTTCCCGTTCATCTCCTTCAGTGCCTTTGCCATGTCCAGGCTATCCAGGAAACTCACAAAGCCAAAGCCCTTGGTCTTCTTGGTGCGCTTGTCCTTCACAATCTGCATTCCAAGCACGTACAGCATGCCCGCAATGAAGTCGCCTTGCAAGCTGGTACATATCGCACTTTTGGATATCCAACTAGTGCACGTGACCTTCATACTCTGCAGCACGAAACATATCAAGAGAAAAGCAGGAAGGAGAGCATCCTCCAAAAAGCACATGCAAAGCTATCTTAGTGTGTTCTTCGTGTAAGACCACATTTGTTTTAAGGTTTCAAAGTATGCGCCACCCCAGGGGAACTTGGGTCTCTAAGCTTTGACACTCGCGGACGTTCAAGAGGCCCCACAGCAACTGCCTCCACAGCACTTGTTAATACGTGCATCCAGGAGAGAAACCAATTAACCCTTCCCCAATCACGGCGTCTTAGCTGCACGCCATTGAACACGCTTGATTACTTGCTGCTCACCCTCCATTTAGCTGGGCCTAAGCGAGGAATAGGCAAAGGTGCGCACTCAACCTCTAGTTCAGCAAGGCTAAGCACCATTGAACACGCTTGAATACTTGTTGCTCACCCTCCATTTGCTGGGCCTAGGCAAGGAGTAGCAAAGGTGCGCACTCAACCTCTATTTCAGCAGGGCTAAGCAGGGCAGTCCCTGCTGGAAATGCAGCCAAAGCAGGTCGAACACAACATGCAGCTTAAGCAGGTCGAACATCTCATGCATCACAGCAGGTCGAACATCACATTGGTGCCTCAGTGCTTGACTGCATTCTAGCCGGGCATGTCAACCATCACACTGGGGCTACAATACTCAAGCCTCACCGTAGGATTAATATATATGACTCACCTTAGGGTCACCTCAGGGTCACCTTAGGGTCAATACTCAAGCCTCACCTTGGCCTTGGCAAAAGACGGGTACTTTTGGAACGCTTTGCCCAGTGCATCGTCGTTGCACTCGTTGCCTAGATCCCCTACAAAGATGCGGAAGTCATTTTCTGGCCACTCGTCAAGGGTTGGATCTCGCCACCTGCCGCCAAAGGATAGAAGCATGTAAGTAGTGCACACAACGGCTGTTCTTGGTGGCAGTTCCGTGCAAGTCATTGTCTGGCCACTTAACATGGAGGGGTCTTGCCTTATTTAAAAGATAGTGAAGTTACACCAAGACACCGGTAGGAAGGTTTCACCCTTGTACCTGCGGTTGATATGTACCGTACCTTACCAAACTCATCCCGGGTAAGTGGCAATTTTTGGCCTCCGGGTTGATTCTGGTATTGTTCATTACCATGAAGGCGGTATATCACCGCGTGCCGCAAACGTTTCTGACCCCCTCGCGGTGTGTCAGGAGCAGTTTAAATAACTACAAGGGCCTCGTGGAGCTTGCATTGGGGTTTATTATAAATCTTGTAATTTGGGCTCCAGGGAGAGTATGTTAAGGTACGGCACACGAATTGTTGCAAGAAATCAAAAAATATACAACCAATTACGGTGTCTCCGGTCAACCTTTGATATTTGCACAGCCTAACCTCATGCCGTCCTCTGGCCACTGCTTCAGAACAACTACCTCCTCTTATAAGGTTGGCCGGGATTGCATGCAAACAACGTGCACCAGTGTTTTTCTAAGGATTTGGGAAAACCTTGATTTCATATCATCCCCAAATCTGGGGATATGAGAAAGTGGGTTCTCATATCGATTTTACTTTGCTGCCCAAGCCCATATGGTACACCTGGTACACCGTATGGTGAATGGTGTATGCAAGTGAATTCAATTGAATTTCAAGATTCAAAAAATTTGCATCAACTCAATAAGGTTGGTCTGGAATTGTAAGGGGAATTCTGTCTCCAATACTGTCCTTCTAACTGAGTCCTTTGTCTAAACAAAGTATTTGTGGGCTTTGCTGATCTCATGGGACGCAATGTTCTGCTTCTTGCACTGGAAAGTGGCTGGGCAGATGCTGCAGTGAACTTGCAACCAGTTCTTTCCATCCACCCCCCCCATCACTTAGCCAGTCTTTGCGCTGGGGCTGTCCCTCAGGGGCTGGATGCTCAAGCCACTGAGCTTGGAACTTTTTGTGGGCCCATGTGCCCCTAAGTACCTCCCATCACTTTTCCCCCTGGCAACTCTGGCCTTTTTTGGTGGGGGGTTTTCGCTCATTTCAACATGATCATTAATTAGATGTTTGGAAATGCTCAGAAATATATTTGGAATTTGTGGTGTGTGAGCGCCTCCGACGGCCCTTTAAGGGCCACCGAACCGTTTTACACAGGGGCTCATCGACACCCTCAAAAACTTGATTTCATATCGATTTTAAAAGTCGGAAACCCATGTTTTCACATCGATCGATATGGTATATCGACTTTTAAAAACCACTGACGTGCACCCACCAGCACACATTTTAGAACTCAGCTGCACCTGTGCGTGACTCCTTATGTATACTTAACCATTTAAGTATATATATATGGTCAGAATCATGCAGATTGTTTTAAGGTACTTAGCAGACTGGACCTTCTCCAAAACAATTTGCATGATTCTGATCACTAAAAGTATGTATGAGAACTCCCTACAGGAAGCAGGTCCATACTCGCACTGTCCTGGCCAGCCCTATCCACTCGTACTGCGGCTGTTGGAACTCCAAGCTATGCACATACACACACAAGTGTTGAATGTATCCTGCAGTAGCTGGCACGGCTGCTTTGAGGGTAGAAGTGAACAATTGTTCATGACCATTGCGCAGACCATGCAGCATCACTCGGGTTGGCCAGAACTGTAACCGTACATGTACGCCGTATATGACCGTATATTTGGTGAAATCCCTGCAAAACATACCGTATGTTTAGGGTTGGCCAGAACCATATATATACGGTGTATATACGGCATTTTTGGCAGGGAAATCACCAAATATACTGTCATATACGGTGAATATATACGGTTCTGGGCCAGAACTTCTGGCCAACCCTACGTATGTTCACCGTATATATATGGTTCTGGCCAACCCTAAGCATCACCAAGTGCTGCAGCACCACTGAGATACACATACATAGGCGGCTTTGATCCTTGCCACCGTGCACACAGACACGAACAAAGCACGTCCTTCAACTAGGCCAGTTGCAAATACCCGACCACCCACAGCTATCCACACAAAACAACTACATGAATCACCATCATCATACCCTCAACCGCATCTTTTCACACAAACAGCCACATTAATAACACCCCCACCCCTAAGCCCATCTATTCACACTACCACAAACACCCATAGAAATACCAATCCCCATTCCACCCCCACACTCACTTTTTTCCAGCTGCTTCACGCACGATGCCTACTTTGGGAGGCTTCTGTTTCTTTTCTTTGGGTCTCTCGCCAGGTACCATGCCTGATGGATCTGCCCCTCCATTTCTCATGGACGCTAGCAGCCCCATCCCACCTGCCTGAGCCGCGTGGGCAGCAGCTGCAGGTGTGCCACAGAAATGACAAGTGAGTGCTGAGGGGGGAGCAGGCACGCATGAGAAGTGCTTTTTCTAGCTACGCAAGCAACTGTTTCCCCCCTGCTTTAAGCGCGTGGGCAGCAGCTGCAGGTTTGCCACATATTTAGGTGCGAGGGAATGGTGGTGCATAACAACAAGTGGTCGTGTTATCCATTTGCAGTTTGAGTCAGCCTTACGTGATATGCACGTGTCTGAGTCGTGACTCGTTCATCTTGGCAGTAACACTTGCATTGCTCCCAGAAACGGCTGCAAATGCCACAGAGGACGTATAAAGTACATATTACTATTAATTGTACATTCAGGACTTCCCTTTTTTCTATACAAAACATGGTTCCAGTCAAACCTTAATACATGGTGTAGAGGGTGGGTGCAATCGTCCAAGTGTGCAACACATCTTGCTGCCTCATTGTCTAAAGCTGGTGTGGTAACTGGCTTCGCTCCCTGTGCAGCAATTCCACACTGTTTTAACTCGCAGCCCTCCTGATCCCCACCGCATTCCCTAATTCATTTCTGGGGTGGAGAAGTTCCCTGGTGCCCAAGGGGCTCTCATTCCCGACTAAACGTGAGGTTCTCCTGGTCCCCAACGTTTTCCCTATTCAATTCTGGGGTGGAAAGTCCGACTAAACTAACTCTTCGCTTGTCACCGCCATATGAAGCAGGAGTTCCAAGAATAAAAGGAAGAGCAGCTCTGGTTTCAAGATAGCCCAGAATTGCTCCTTGAATTCAAGGATAAAAAAATAAAATAGCGTTGTGAGAAAGTATCAGCCATTCAAAACAAGGCTCAAAACCACTTCCATCCTTCAATATGTTTGCGTGTTGTTGCTTCAAAATTTCTTATGGAATAATGTTTCATGTCACTCGCGTGTAGAGCCATCGCATGCAAATGCCCATAAACCCTTTGACAATGCATGCCTGTCCAAAATGTCCTGTCAATAACACCCTGAGTACATCGCGCTTTTGCCAAACATCTGGCACACTCGGGGACGACCCTCTGCCATATCACCTTTACAAAAGCATGCTGTGTTTCACCCTTTGCAGAGACATTTTAGAGGAATTATCTGTCACAAGTATGGGCTTACCTGGCATCACGGGTTGTTGCATTGCAGCAGCAGCTTGGGCTCCACTGTAGTCATAGTAGTCGTAGCCCGTGTAATCTGCCGTTGCCCCGTACCCGGCTTGGGTGTAGTCTGCCTGGCTGTAGTCTGCCCCGTATGGTATTTGCTGCTGTTGTTGAGGGGGGAACATTTGGGAGGGCATTGCTGGGGCCACAGGCATGTACTGCGAGCATAGTATAGCAATGCATTGCGTGTGCTTATGTGTACTCTCATGTGTGACTGTGTGTACGTTAGTGCTCTCTATATATCTCATATGTGAATGTGTGTGATTGTGTGTGTTTTTACGTGTGTGTGTGTGTATGTTTGTGTTAGTGTATGTGCGTGCATGTGAGCGTGTGTGTGTATGTGTGTGTGAGTGAGTGAGTGTGTTTGTGTGTGTGTGTGTGTTTGTGTGTGTGTGTACGTGTGTGTGTGTGTGTGTGAGTGAGTGAGTGTGTCTGTATGTATGTGTGTGTGTTTGTGTACTTGTGTGTATGTGTGTGTTTGTATGTACGTGTGTGTGCGTGTGTCTATGTGTGTGTGTTTGTGTGTACGTGTGTGTGTGTGTGTGTTGTGTGTGTGTGTGTGTCCGTGTGCGTGCGTGCGTGTGTGTGTGTGTGTGTGTGTGTTTGTGTGTGTGCGTGTGTGTGTGTGTGTGTGTGTGTGTGTGTGTGTGTGTGTGTGTGTGTGTGTGTGTGTGTGTGTGTGTGTGTGTGTGAAAACTCACTTGTTGATTGCCCACATTGGACAGGTCTGCTTGAAAGCGTGCAAAAGCATCCTCCATGCTTATTCACTACCCTGTGGCGTAGAAAAGCACATGTGCGTCATTGCGTCAAAGCAAGCTGCTACTCCCGGGAGGAGTGCTGGGCCATGAATAGCCTCAAGGAGGCACCTACCTTTCTGAGAGAGGTCTGTTTGAAGAGGGGGCAAAACTTGTTGTTTAGAAGGAACCTATTATTGATAAGTAATTTTTTAGTTATTTATATTTGAATTAGCGCCGCAGCTTTGCGACTTTGCTCATCAAATAACCTGTTTCCCAAAGAGCTATACAGAACGAAAATAATATAATTAAAAGCTGCTGAATGGAACCGCCGCAACTATGAATTGAAGGCTTACCAGTTGGTTGGGCCGGTCTAGGCCTGTCTCCCATCATCATGGAGAGGGTCATCAATCCTGAGCTGGGTATGCCCAATCTGTACTGCTTGTCCTGTTCCAGGGTTCCCCCCTTCTTTGTTTGCAAGAGTGTTCATCACCATTTCGGCCCATTCTGCCTGCCTCATCCCTCCTCTCTAAATCTGCCCCCATCATTAAGTGTGAAACATGCATATGCATCATGGTGTGCATGCCTGTATTCAAACGCGCACACTCGTTTGTCTCCTCTTTTTGCTTGTGGTTTTTGAACAATTCACGTGTGTAAAAAATCACCCCCTCCTCTTCCCCTCCTCCAGGTTTGGAGGAACGGGCCCAGGCAGCTACAGAGCTTAAAGATGTTAGCTTGGAGCTCCTGTTTACGACCAATTACAGCGACTGGCTGAAGGCGTTCTTCGAGCCGTGTTGTGATGTGGTGCGTAAAGTGGAGCCCCAATTCCAAAGCAACGCGCCCTCCCAACAGCTGCGTTGCTCTGTCCTGGAGCTGCTGAACCGCCTACCTCCTAATGAAGCCTTCAAGCCCTACGCTACGACTTTGTTTGAGCTGTGCGTTGGCGTTGTGCGCACTGACAACCAAGACAACAGCCTGATTGCCGTGAAGGTCATATTCGACCTGTTCAAAACATACAAGGGCCAGCTGGAGCCTCAGGCAAATCTATTCTGGGAGCTGGTCACTCAGGTAAGTCAGCGCAAGAAATCCAATACGTTGTGCGGGCGCCAAACACGTTGCTGCCTAGATCTATCAAGGATATTGAGAGTTGCCACAGAGTGCGCCAGAAAGTACAGAACAATCCATTTTCCATACTTATAAGCTCACACCTGTACCGTGCAAATCACACATTACTGCACAAGCGTGCAAACCTGAAAGCACATGCATGCAGAGATGTAAGATGCAAATTCATAGACACATTAAACATACATATCTGTGCAATGCATGTAAATAACCATATATCTAAGGTGTACCTCCCATTTGCACATGCAGCCAACTAGCACGTGACATTTGTGAACCACGCAACAAATCCAAACGACCATGACATTTTAAAAAGACAGCACCAAAAGGCCACGTCTAGCGCACGGACACATGTACACATGAATGCGCACACTCATATGTGCATGCACGCATGCAACTACCTGTTCCAAAGCAATTCCACAGGGCTTTTGTGCCGTAGCTTTTGTGTCGACCCCACCTCAAATCCGTAAGGAAGATGAATAGAATGAAATGCTGCATATAAGGGCGTCCTTGATTCCCTCAGGTTCACAGACCCCTTGTGTGTGTGTGTGTTTCGTGCATGCAGCTTTACCAGGCCCTGCCACAGATTGTGAAGACGGAGTTGGAGGCCCACCATGCAGAAGGCCCAGCCCCGCCCTATGCAACCGGTGGTGCCGCTGTGATGCATGGTTCACGCTCCTTCAGACTCATCCAAGAGCTACCGCTGCCTGGTATGTGGACTCCTTGCGACACTACATTGCACATAAAGGTTTATGTACACGTAGTGAATCATGCTGCATCATGCATGCGTACTAACACACACACACGCTGAACCTTTTCTACTGCCTCGCTCTTGTTGTCATGTTTCTGGCCCAGATATATCTGGTGCTGCGTGCCTCACACATTGACATACTTGCACCCACATACACACATCCCCTTTTCTACCGCCTTGCGCTTGCAGTCATGTTTCTGACCCAGATGTATCCGGCACTGGGTGCCTCCTACCAGGAGGCCATCACGCTCCTCATGCTTGAGGCCTGCAAAGTCACAGGACCTCAGATGGAGAGCATACACCCCTCACTGGCCCCTGTGTATGCAGACCTGCGCACGGCTCAGGTGTGCATCTTAGTTGTGTGTGTAAGAAAATTTTGTTGTGTGTGTGTGTGTGTGTGTGTGAATTGTGTGTTATGTGTTATGTGTGTGTTTGTGTGTTTGTGCGATTGTGTGAATTATGTGTTACCTATGTGTGTGCTTGTTGGTGCATAAGGTAAGATGTATGGTATAATCAACACACACACACCAGCACTCAATCATCGCATGCAAACACACACATATACACACACACGTGAACTTCATGTGTCACACAGGTCAAGTCGCTGTCCTACTTAGGCCACACGCTGCGTTCTCTCAAGCAAGAGGTGTCGCCTGCAGTGAAGGCGCAGCTTGTACCCTTGCCAGGCGCGCTCGTGCACTTGCTTCGCACCGTGCCTGATGGAAACCTGGCTTCACGCAAGGAATTGATGGCTTCCACACGTAACCTCCTACAGACACCTTACAGGTGCGTTGTGTGCGTGCTTGTGTGTGTGTGTGCTGTGTGTATGCGTGTGCTTGTGTGTGTATGTGTGTGTATGTATGTGTGCATGTATGTGTATGTGTGCTCTTGTGTGTTCATGTGTGTACTCATACATGTGTGCAAATATGTCTTTGCATTTTGTGAGCAAGCGTCTGAGCCTGCAGACGCCCTACCAACGAATATTGTAGATAAGTGGTTGAGTGCGTGTTTTTTGTATTTTGAAGTGCCTCCATACTACAATCCTGAGCTACCCTCTTTGTTTCTAGGTTGCGTTATGACTGAATGGCTTGTGTCTCTCTACTTGCTTTAATTTTGTATAAATAGTGTTAACAAGACATCTAAATACGGTGCATTCATGGTAACATCAGCAGGGAAATCTGATTAAATGCTATTACACAACACACACACACACGAAAGAACCCACACAGGGACACACACAATTAGTGTTACACGTACTTGCACACACACACAAATATCCACACCCACACCAATCACACCCACCCTCACAACGTCACAACAGGGACATGCTGCGAGAGAAGCTGGACGACCTCCTTGACGAAGGCCTGCTGCTTGGGCGCTCTAGGCTGGCAGCAGAGTCGCTGCGGCCCATAGCATGCCAGGTTTGTGTTTGGACATCTTGTTTTTACTGTTTCTGTACTTCGTAATATATATGCCCTTGCACCTCATTCCCTGCAAATTGTGTACCAGCCTTGGTCCTTTTTTGAATAGGTATGGGGTTGCGATGGCTGTGACGGCTGAGGCATGTTGTAGCCCATAGCATCCCCAGGCTCATATGAATTATGCAGTCTTTTTTCCTGCCATGTACATGCCTGTATAATGCATGCAATTGGAGTGCAGTGTTCTTCACCAGTTCATTTTGCCTTCTCTGTTTCCTTTTACTACGCCGGTGCCTTGTGCGTCTGCCCTGTTCCCTTCCTTCAATTCTGAGGGTTGTGCTGTGGCTGCCGAATTCTGCACGTTCCCATGCATGCTCAAACTGTGGCCTGTGGATATAGCAGGCACGTGATGACCTGCGATATTGGATGCTGGTGCACTACAGTGTGCAGGTCACTGCAACTGATTGAGCATCGGCGCAACGTGTGTGTCTAAAAGCTGGACACTCGTGCTGTTAACTTTCATTGCATAGCTAGGTGCACTGCTCGCACACCTGCATGATCACAGTGGCACATACATACACACACACTCACGCTAACACTCACACACACACTCACACTCACACTCACACTCATACACACATGCACGCACGCACACACATGCACACTCACGCACACACACGCACACGCACACACACTTTTTGCTGTCCTTCTGCAATGGTCCCAAAAGGGAGGTCCACTGCATGGATCAAACAACATATGCATACAACAAAGTTTCACAAACCCTATATAACGGCCACTCCCTTTCCCCCCTGCAGGTGCTGGTCGAGCTTGTACACTTTGCGCGCAAGAGCCTCTCTCCTGAACAACTAGAGCGCTGCATCCATCTGCTGACCTCGATCAGCTCCAGCAGTGGTCTGCCCCAAAGCGTGCACATCATGTGTGTGCGTGTGATTCTGGGACTGACAGGTGGGTGCCGGTTGTGTGATGTGTCTGTTTTATGTGTGTGTATGTGTGTATGTGTGCATATGTGTGTGCGCGTGGTGCTGGGACTGACAGGTAAAGTTCTGGTTGTGTGATGACTATGTATTAAGTGTGTGTGTAAGTGTGTTCATATATGTGTGCGTGTGTGTGCAATTGTTAAAGCAACTTGTAAGCGGCAGTGCAACCTTATGGCTGTGATACAAGCTTTCTTTCTTTGAGCAACGCGCAAGCCAGCGCCACAGCATATTTCTGCCATGCGCGCGTGCATGTGGGTACGTTGGTTGCCCAGCTTTAGCCTGACTCTGTGCTGTTTCATGCAGAGGCTACTTTCTCAGTTCCATACCACTCATGTGGCTCCTGCAGAGGCTGCCTTCCAGTACAAGCGTGCTACTGCCATATGCATGCTGACATGCTGCAGATCCTGTTCTCTTTTGCCCTCACGCACATGTGCCCTTGAATGACTTGCAAGGAAAGTACTCGCATTTGAGGGTACCATTTATGTCGCAGCCCAGGCAATTGCAAATACAGAGGCATCAACTCTGTTCTGTGCAACCCGTCCCGCGCAGAGGCGGTGTTTCCGGTGGCCAAGACGCCAGGCCTAAGCGTGGACGTCAAGCTCCGGGCACGTGCCCTTGTGACGCGCGCCTTGGACTGTCTAGTGGTTAAACTCAAAGCCCTGAGACTCCAGGTGAAAACAAATCAGGATCTCAGTGAAGCTCTGAGCCTGAGTGTGGGGATGGGCCCTCTCGTGGCGCGTGCCCATCCATTTGTGAAGACCTTGCGCTCGCAGATCAAGGATGGAGGCTGTGCAGGCTGAGAGCTGCACTGCTGAATTGCCATGAGAAGGATTGGTCAAACTTGCAGAGTTATATGTCTTTCCATTCAAGCCAGTTGTGTGGTGCATGCATCGTATGCAATTGATGTATCTCTAACGGCTGTGTGTGTGTGTGTGTGTGCCCAAAATACCCTAGCTAACTAATGAACATGTTATTATGTTATTGGCCATCCCCTTGTGTGTGAGAGTTGCAATCTACACGCTGTACGCACCAACTAGCGACCGCTGGCTGTAATTCCAGGCGCCCAAGCTGCTGGCAGAGGTCAAAGTGGAGAAAGCGCAGCTGGAGCGCCAGAAACAGGTTCGTTCTTTGTGTGCATCTTGTGCATCTTCACACAAGCGCTCTCTCAAACACACCCACATAAGAATGCCGGTGCGCATGCACAAACATATAGATATACACACGCATACGGATGTATGCACCAATGGAAAGAAAAGTTGGTGTTTAGCAGCCAGCATGGTGAAGGAGAGGGTCTGTTTCTGCAGGTACACATCTGAGTCAGCTAATTTTAGTATCGGCTTTATTTTTAGAACAACAGCCTTGGTGCCAGCAGCAGCAGCACCACCACCACCACCACCACCACCACCACCACCACCACCACAACTTACTATGCCAGCATGCTCCCTTTTGTTTTCTTGCCACCCACTCCATCATTGCTCCATGAGAGGCTGCTTGTGATAACACCAGAAATTCGTGCACGCAGCCTGCTGACAGGCTAGCAATAAAAAAGGGACAGAACACGTTGGTGTCCATGCCAAAACAAACCTACGTGCACAAAAGCCTGAATATGAAGGCATCGCAAGGTGCTACTTTAGTTTGCACTGACCTGATTACAGCCACTGACTCCTGTGTACTAAAGGCTTCCAGCTTCCAGCCTTGCCATTTCGCAACGCACATGCAGTTGTGTGTCTCAGGCACCACACCTTTCCCCCTCATGCACCGACACGCGTACACACACACATATGCAAATGCGCACGCACACACATATGCAAATGCGCACGCACACAAACACGCAAATGCGCACGCACACAAACACGCAAATGCGCACGCACACACATACGCACAGGCTGACAGCCAGTCTCTTGATTTTGCTTGTGCTGTTTTTGATGAGTATTTGCGCACAGTTCACGAATTATTCCCTCTCTCAACTCACATACACACCAGGCTGTCAGTCAACCTTGCTTGTCTGCCCGCGCGGGTGGCTCAGGAATTGCAGCAGCAACAGAAGGGAATGAGCAGGAGGAGGAACCAGCTCCGGCCAGCCTGTCTGCTCTTCAAATCCCAGGAGATAGAGAAAAGGAAGTGAGTGTGTGTGCGGATGTGCGCATTTACGTGTGCTGTGTGTGCGTGTGAAAGAAAGGAAGAGAGTGAAAGTTTTCATGTGTTTACGCTTGTGTGTGTGTGCGTGTGTGTGTGTTTGTGTGTGTGTGTGCTTGTGTGTGCTCCTTTACTTGCTTCCCCTTAAACATATGGAGCTCCTGATGTTTTTCTTACTTTTGATCATGGGCGTCCATGCACTCGTATTTGCTCTGGACGTGCACATCAGCCCATTCCTTTCAGGATGCCACCAGCTTTTCATCTCACCCACACAAACCCACACCAAATATTCAGTGCAACACAATAAGGAGTCCACAGCGGCCTCAAGCGTGGTGCAGCTGCTCGCTATGTTTGGCTGAAAATGAATCACATGTTGGGGCACTGCTCACCTGCTGTTTGGCTGAACACGGATGCACATCGTTGGGGCACTGCTCACCTGCTGTTTGGCTGAACACGGATGCACATCGTTGGGGCACTGCTCACCTGCTGTTTGGCTGAACACGGATACACATCGTTGGGGCACTGCTCACCTGCTGTTTGGCTGTGCACGGAATCACAATGTCGGGGCACTGCTCACCTGCTGTTTGGCTGTGCACGGATACACAATGTTGGGACACTGCTCACCTGCTGTTTGGCTGTGCACGGATACACAATGTTGGGGCACTGCTCACCTGCTGCCTTGCAGCTGCAAGACGCCAAAGGCATGATCAACATCATCATCAGCTCCATCAAGCCCACGATCTACATCATCATGCACTTCCACAAGGCACACCAGCAGTCACTGGGTCTCCTCACAGCGCAGCAACAGGTACGAGGGGTGTGCACCATCAAAAGGCACACCAGCAGTCAATGGGTCTCCTCACAGCGCAGCAACAAGTAGTACTAGAGGGGTGTGCACCCTCAAGCTAGAAGTTGTCATTGGGGTGTTCGCACAAGGGTGCAGGCTTTTGCAAGGCTGGGTGCTTGGAGTTGTGCTTGAAGTGGTGAGTGTGGCTTAGCGTTCTGCTAACTAGCACCTCTAGAGTAGCATTTTACAAAGTGGCGCCTGTAGGGTGGTAGTCCACTGAGCAGCATTCCAATAAGTAGCGCCTCAATATAAGAGAGTAGGCCCCAACCTCATAGAACAGGGCATTTCCTACAAAGGCTGCTCGCCTGACAATATGTGTAACTGCATGACATTGTGTAACTGCATGACATTGTGTAACTGCATGGCATTGTGTAACTGCATGACATTGAGTTACTGCAAGACATTGTGTAACTGCATGACATTGTGTAACTGCATGACATTGTGTAACTGCATGACATTGAGTTACTGCAAGACATTGTGTAACTGCATGACATTGTGTAACTGCATGGCATTGTGTAACTGCATGGCATTGTGTAACTGCATGGCATTGTGTAACTGCATGGCATTGTGTAACTGCATGACATTGTGTAACTGCATGGCATTGTGAAACTGCATGGCATTGTGTAACTGCAAGACATTGTGTAATTGCATGGGCAGCATCGATTGACTGAGAGGTGAGGGGCAATCCCCTCTCACACTGGTCACGCCTTCCACCCTGCCTGGCAGCTGCAGAATAGAGAATGACAACTCTGATCTTGTTTAGTCAGGGTACCCTCTCTCCCTACACACACAAGCACACACCACACCACACATATAAATGCGCACACACATATGCACACACATGTGTGGGGTCAGGCGCTACCTGTGGTGCACATTCAGGTTCCCCCGTCGTTGCCAATTGGCTTCACTGAGGTTGAGATTCGTCTCATGTCAAGGTGTGTTTAACATGTTTGTGTGTTTGTGTGTGTTTGTGGCGTGTGTGTATGTATGTGTGTGTGTGCGTGTGTGTGTGTAACATGTTGAGACCCGTATCATTTCAAGGTGTGTTTAACATGTTTGTGTGTATGTGTATGTGTGTGTGTGGCGTGTGTGTATGTTTGTGCACGCGTATGTTGTGTGTGTATGTGTATATAAAGGTAAACTTGTGTGTGCGTGTGCATGTATGTGCTCATGTCGGAGCTATGTGTTTGGTGTCATTCAAATCTGGTGGACAATTAAAGTTTAGCCGAGGAGGAGCCTGTGCTTGTGTGTTGCTGTGCAGACTGCCCCTTCAGACGGCTCCATCATGTTGTGTTGATTCACATGTTTTGTCCCTGTGTGCTTATGTGGTTCTATCTTAGATAAAGGGTATTACATGCTGACCTTGAACAGCTGTTGCTGGAGGCGCCACCAGTTTACGCGAATAAAGCTCACACACTTGCAAACATGTTGTCCAGTTCTTTATCATTATTACTAGCTAGGTTAAGTGTAGGTAAGGCTAATGATTAGTCAATGCATGGCTGGATTTTGAGGGGGTCAAAGG
>Ga0307963_1002360_pt1 | contig 14908 bp, 12 predicted proteins | sample OrgLakmetagen594_FD_201829 | JGI IMG/M metagenome (GOLD analysis project Ga0307963, IMG submission 201829) | Saline water microbial communities from Organic Lake, Antarctica - #594 | ecosystem: Environmental > Aquatic > Non-marine Saline and Alkaline > Saline | place: Antarctica: Organic Lake...
GTTGAAATCAACTGCGGTGATATCCAAGTCAAATTCAACCGCGGTTGAAATCAACCGCTTCAACCGCACTTCAACTTATTGCTGTTTTGGTTAACGGTTGTGTGGCTCTGCATCCATTGGATGGTGCAGGATACAAATTATCCTAATTTCCTACTTCATGTGTTGGTGTTTAGAATACCTGCTGCATATTTCTTTCGTTACTTTACTGTTCTTTATATGACCTCGAAATGCTAATCACCACTAGAATGCAATGTACAATTGACTTTTCAAACCTCTTTCTCCTCTAATTGTTTCTGGGACGTCCACAACAAAGCAGGGACAATGTGCCCCCGTTTCTTTTCCTCAGATCACCAGATCACCAAACTGATAATTTAGGTAGTCGTGGGCGATTTTTGTTTAGTAGCTGCAAGACCCACCTACTTCATCCCTAAAACACGTTTCTGGTATCAAACAAGATACCGATTTCATTCTTTAATTTGCTTTGGACTTTGGGCTGTAGGAAAGAAGCATACTATGTCATACCACCTTAATATTTGAAAAATATCAGTTGAAGTCGCCATTGATCAGCAGTCTTTGTGAGCAACACCTCGAAAGAGCTCAAATTATTCAATAAACCTGCACTCATTGGCAAATTCAGCACCAGAATTGACTAATTATTACCCTCTACACTTTTTGGTAATCTGGATGTCCTGGAAGGTCACAGACATTAACAACCCGCAAAGCACCTGCATTTTAAGATCAACAGCGAGAGCCAGACTTTGAGTAGCGGCAAACTGCCAGGTAAAGTTTACATCAGACGAACCAAACATCAGGCTCAGATCATCAAATACTGCTGAAAGCAGCAGAATTAGAAGATAAAAGGAGTAGAAATTCCAACTAGCTGATTTGATGTATTGAAATGCGCACCTGCTTTTTTAGCGGCTTCGATTCCGTTCTTAGAATCTTCAAACACGACACAATCGCTTGCCTGTAAAAATTGTGCGTATAAATTGCTGGGAACAAAGGGAGCCTTTATTTTAGGGCTGAAGAGCTACGTCGCATTGCTACAAGTTACACATGTTGCATGTCAGCAGCAAGGCATTTTCAAGCAGTAAAATGCCTTACCTTGAGCCCAATGCGGTCTGCAGCAGCGTGAAAAATGTCAGGGTGTGGTTTTAAACCTTTCACATCCTTGGACGAGACTACCACGTTAAATAGATCGTGAAGCCCATAGTCTTGTATCATCTGCACTCAGTTGGTGACTGAAAAATGAGATAAAGATCACGGGTATAAGGCCGTGTTTTGGCTGTGTTATGCTGTAACAACCAGGGTCAGGGGTTCAATAAGGAGATTCCGAAAAGGCTCAGAACCTTTTAACTACCTTTCCCAAGAGCTTCTTTAAGGAATTATCCGTTAATTTTATCAGCATTTGAAACACTAATGGCAACTATCACACCTCCCATTACATGCAGAGCTACACAAGATCCCACGTGGAGTATGAGAAAAGAGCTCCTAAGTGCTTCATCCCTTTATCACGCCATATGTTTATACTACCAGCATATCATTTTTCTTTGCTTTTCTGTTCTTTTCTAGAAATTCCTTTTTTGATAAGGGACCTATTTTGTGTTAAGTGTGCATGTGTTTCTACAGCTTGAGATATAGGAAAATGGAGAGCCGAATTCTGCTGAAGCTAACAAATCGAAAGAAAAAGAAAAAGAATGCAGATAAAGTAAAAAACTATTGGCATGGATTAGGAAAGGGATGTCTTTTGTGTACTGCACCACCCAAAGGATGCAGAGCCACACAACATCTGAGAATAAAAAGAGGAGGGGCTTGCAATGGGGATCAGATGGTTCGGAGGCATGGGCCTGCACACCACCAAGATTATGCTCAAATATTCTTGAGGGTATGCTTGCAATGTCACGTCCAATTTGAACAAATTATGTCGCATCTGTCGAATTTTTTTGTATGGCCCCTGCAACCTGTCGCTCCCAGTAGGATGGTGCGGAAGGTTTGCGGTGCCTTAGTAAGCGAGGCAGCAGCAGCTTAAGTTGTTCTTGTGCCATTCCTGGTTGTTGGCTCACAATACCTTATTTCAATTGAGTGAATATGTGAATATTGCATTTGTTTGACTGGATGCATGTTGGCTCACAGCCTGGGGATATGAAATATCAGCAGGGCTATTTGTTAGGTTATGGGCTAATCTCCTTGCTTTAGTGGCAGATCTAGTATGGTACGTAACAGTACGGTTTATATTGGGATGCAGATAGTGTAAACGCTAACGGCATGGATTGGGAAAGGATGTTGCTTTGTGTTCTGCACCACCCAATGGATGCAGAGACACACAACATCCCACCTGGAGAACAAAAGAGGAGAGGCTTTTCAGTGGGGATCAGGTGGTTGGGAGGCGTGGGCCTGCACACCACCAGGAGTATTGCTCATATATTTGTGGGGGTGTGTTCAATGTCTTGTCTCATCTGTATGGTTTTTGTTGCGGATCTGATTGCATCTAGCAGGAGGCTGCAAGAAGCACAATATTTGGAACACCCCTGTCCGCCCTGCTAAAAACTATATATTTGGAATCATGGGATTAAGAGCTGTCGATTGGTATATGCATGGGACCGATCCGAGGAGGGGGGGGGTGGTGGGTGGTTGAGGGGGGGTTCGACTTTTTGGGACACCCCCTCCAGATTTTTTCTGGGCCACTTCTACAGAATTATAAAGACACCATTTAAATCCTGTGCCCGAGAACTGTCTATTGGCACCTTCTTTGGGTAAGTTGAGTAAATGGGGGGTCTGCGTGCATGGCTGGGAGTCAGTGCCATGCGCGCAAGGGTGTGGGCGGCAGGGGGTGTAAAGGTGAACATGCAGCAAATCAGTTCAAATTTCCAGGATAGCGATAATGAATTATGTGATTATAAATGGTGAAGTCAGGAGGGCAGTTAGTGGACTTGCAAGCAAGTTGTGGGTGCCTGAAAGGGCAGGTATGCATGGGCGTCCGCTGCTCAGTTTTTGTCCCATAACTCTGCTGCAACTACCTTTTTCAGTATGGTGAGTATGTAGATGGATGGGGAATTGAATAAGGAGCAGATTGATACCATTTTTGTCCGCATAGGGTTACTGCAATGGGGGTTTTAAGGTGGGTGGGTGGTTCAGAGAGGGTCCCACCTATTTTTTGAGGGGTGTTCCACTCCTTTTTTTTTTGCCCTCCTGCATCTAGGCTCAATTTTTCCATAAGTGCTGTGGCATGTAGACCGGTAACTCCAAGGCTACGGAATGAGTTCCTTGTGTGGCTGCTGGAGATGGTGCCTGTTGCTCCTAGTAGGATGGTGTGAAGGGTTTTGTCCAAGGTTGCAAGGCATTAACAGCTTGCGTAGTTCTTGTTCCTTTTCTGCTTGTTGGGTAGGGGAAGCGTCTACAAAGTACTTCATTATAATCAGATGCATATCACGTTTGTTAATTGTATGTCTGTTGGTTTCATAGCCAGGGGGTATGGATTGGCAGCGCAGTCTGCTAGGATATCACAGGAAGTTCTTCTTGCATGATTGACCGACCTAGTTTGGTATGAGATTGCTGGGTTTCTTTTGGGGCGTGGTTGCTGGGTCGGAGTAACTATGATTGCTCTTGGCTTGCCAAAATTTCACCGCTATTGTGCAATGAGATTGGAAGGTAAAAGCCAGGTTGAAAACATTCCTATCTGTGTCTCCTCTGAAGGGCGTATAATGCCTTGTTGCACAATTGTTGCACGACTTTCAACATCTGCTTGTGCTAGCAGACAAGCACCCTGTGTACCTTGTTGGATCGCTTTCAGAACCATTGTTTCAGCAGTGTTATGCCTGTTTATGATTATTTATTTATAACGGAATGACTGCAGCCTGAAAGCATTGCTTTTGGAAGATGGGGCAGATTGTTGAGCCTTCTATATGGTTGCACTGAGCGGCATGCTTTGGCTGTATATCAGATCCGAACGGCAGCAGCATGACAATTTTATTTTCTGCAAAGGTGACACCTGAAAAATTAGTTGCTTACGCTTCTTCAATGATGATGACCTTCCTTGCTCATTCCTAGGTATTTTTCATAGCAAGCAAATTTGTATAGAGTATTCGGTAGGCGGGCCAAGGGAGATCTCCCATCCTTGCTGGCCGGTCTTGAGCAGGGGGCTGCCAGCAACCCTCCAGATCCCCACTATTTCCCTTTTTTCTTTGGTGGAGGAGACTCACGGCACTTTGGGTCAATGTGTCTCCTTTTCCTTAATTGATAAGGGAGTTTTTCTTTTCTTTTCTGCGCGTCAATGTTAATATGGATGTCACACCCCATCAGTGGCAGCTCCGGCGGGTTGGCCATCTTCTTGTTCGATGATCTGAATGTGCCAGTCTTATTGATAAGAACCATCATCTTCTGGATATGATAGCTTGCATGGGCAATCCATTGACAACGTTTAAACATTCTGTGAAGAAGAGGTACCATTAGAGATGATCCTTAAGAGACCCTGTACCGTGTAAGGTCTCTGATTTATTTTGTTTGCCTAGTCATACTAACGTATAACACAATGAGACTGAGTAAACGATCCCGTATGTGGGAAGGGACAGCGGTGCGACAGCCAACCAGAGATGAGAAACATAAACACAGATAGACACGCATACAAGTATGAGCAGACAGTGCACAGGCGTGGAGACAGAGACCTGGTATGGAAGATTAGGGACCAGAGCGATGTAAAGAACTCGGTCTTCTGCCGGATGGTTTTTTACATTGAAGGCCTTTTGTGGTCTGAAGGCGCCACTGAGAGAAAAGAAAACTACGCAGGCAGTGAGAACCACTCCCCACATAAATTAAGGAAAAGGAGCCACTGTTACCGAGTACCGTTAAGCTCCTCCACCGCGAAAAGGAAAAATTAATGGGGATCAAGAGGGTTGCAGGCTTGGCCTGAAACCGGCTCATGATGAGAGTTGATAACAGTACTGGAAAAGGCACGTCTGGTATGGACAAATTTAGCAGCGAAGTTCACAGAGTGCACATGGAGCTTGTAGGCAAGCTTCTTAACTCTATGAAAATCAAGACCCAATTCCTTGAAAGGCTTTAGAGTGTGAGTGTTGTAGATGATGCCACCCACACCCAAAAGGATGATGTGGAGAGTAACAGATGCTCCTTGGAGAATGTTGCAGAGATCTTTGTGCTGTTTCTTTGCGGCATTCAGCTGGTTCTGAGGTCTAGTGTCTTCACAATAATTGATCTTGACGAGGTGGATGTCATGCCGAGTTTTGTTGAGGTCTTTAGGTCGATGCTGTCTGGGGTTGGTGGCTCTACTGGTGGCTGGCGGTGCTGCTAGGATGCTCCCAGTCTCCCTCAATTGCCCCCTGCCACTTCAAAGAACCCACCCCCCTACAATAGTTTGTTGTATTTGTGTGTTTGCAGCAATGGAAGTAACCAGCACAATGTCTGGGCGGCTGGAGGTAAATTTGTCTTCATCTGAGAAACGGGGTGGGAAGAGCCATTTGGGAACAATTCTACTTTTGGCTATTTAAGGAATCTGGAGATTTTGCATGCTCATCCGTTCGTTGCTGCCTATGTCTATGGAGACAACGCATGATCCTAAGGAGCCTGTTTTGCTGATAGCCTTAAGATCATGCGGCATGCCAAGTTGTGTCTTTCGGTGATCATGTTCCTTATTTGCGTGTGTTGGCACCCAGAAAGAATGTGCAGGGCACTGTCTACTTGTGGGCAGAGGCAGGGGGCAAATTTGGCTTGTTGAGCGTTTGAACAATACCGCATGTTTTTGATTATAGGGTGCCTGTTCTGTATTTCATAATGATACATTTGGTCTTGAAGGGGACATCAAATGATGTTAGGTAAGCATTGCTAGTAGCTCCATTGGCAGTGCCGTCCTTTATGAAGGTCTGGTAGTACGCATGGTATTTCGCTTCAGCTTTGGCATTTCCCAGTTTATGGAAAAAATGCTTATGTGCTTGAAGGGCGTCACGGTGGTTTGGTAGGTACCAAAGCTTTGGGGGAGGAGAATGGGCCATGTTTGTTGTATGGGTATGATTATGTGTTTGTGTTAGGTTTTCTATGTCTTCTTTTGCAAGCCAGTGGATGTTGTAGAAGGGATTTCCTTCAGGGCCTGCTGTTTTGATGGAGGTGTCTGCAATGTCGATTAATTAGCTAATAATCTGAGTTTATACTGTATATTATATATGGTTTGGTTGGTGATTCGCTTCAACATTTCACTTTTGCTTTAAGGGCCGATTGTGTCCCTTATTATTTCTCTTTCCCCTTTCTACCTTACCTTTTGGGCGACCGTCTCTTCACTTCCAGTTGCAACAGCGAGAAGGAGACCTCGAGCTTGCGCTGCTTTTGCGATGTCAATGACGACTGGGATGGGTTGAACCTGCAACCAAAGCAATGCAACCAAAAGCTTACTTGCGAGTGTAAGCAAGTACTGAGGGATGATGCCTGTAATGTCTGTACCTCCATAGGCAGGAATGCGGAAGAATCAAGGGCATTGACTTTCCAAAGAAAGGAACTATTTTTGCTTGAGCCAACACTTCAACCACTTCTCTATGAAGAAAAAGAAAAAGAGGAAGAAAGGAAGACTGCAAAGGCAGTAAAATCCTCCCTACATTGATAAAGGAAAAGGCGCCGACACAATATAATTCCTCAACCTGACTGCAACAACGCGCATTTGAAAAAACGAATTGCTCTCAAGGTCCCGGTCTGGAGCAGGGGGCTGCCAGCCACCCTCCAGAAGTTTTCTTTTTTCCTTTGGTGGGGGAGGCACACGGCACTTTGGGCCAATGTGTCTCCTTTTTCTTAATTGATAAGGGAATGTTTCGCTGCCTGCGTAAATTTTTTTCTTTTCCCTCAACTACAGAGAATAAGGAAGAAATCACTCATAAATATTATAGTTCAGGAAAGGTTTCAGACAGCCCAAATTATAGTCCTGAGCATTTAGGATAGATTTAGGCATGTCTTGCCAAAAACTCTGCACAATTGGAGGGGTAGGAGAAGAAGGTCAGGTGTCCATCCCGAGCCGAATCAAAGCCTGACAAAAGTTTCTATTGTGCGGCAGATCTTGGTCAATGCCGCGAAGGTGTAAATTAGAGGGAGCAAAAGTGCGCACCCAATCAGGCCTGTGGTTGGCCATGGTCGAGCAGATAAGTACAGAACAAGACCATTCTGCACAATATGGAATTGTCAAGTATGACACAAGTGCTAGCTGACACAGACAGGACTTTCTTGCTCAGCCGATGCCAGAAACTGTTCATACCAATGACTCAAGAACCTTTGGCAATTCAATGCTAATGGAAACCCATGCCGATCTGAAACGCACATACAGAGTGATTTTCATATGACGCGATCTATCATGTACAATCCATCCAGACCAAACACTTGTGCTTGTCGAAGTCTGCTTCTTCTGCTCTGGTTTGACACCCTGAGCGAGGAGGTTCAGATGATTGAAAAGATGTAACTTGATATCGTACCTCCTTCAAGCCTTCCTTGTCATAGAACTCTGTCTCGTCATTGTATATTGCAGTCTTGTCTTCTTGTGACATGTGCTTGCCCTGCAGACAAGAATCTAAGTCAATTGAATGCAAAAAGCACATGGATTGAAAGCTAGTTTCAGTTTTGACAGACCCTACATTTGATCTGCAGCGTATGGATGCATGAATCCATCCCCTCGCGGAAAGTGAAACGAGAGGACTCAACAGAACTTTCGTGACCAGAAGTTTGTGTTGTTCAACACTGCACACGGGATATTTCCCACGCACGAGAGTTCAAGCAACAAATTCCCTTCTAGTGCTCTTGCATTGCAAACCATCCAAGGATCAGGCTGCTGCAGCAACAATGTAAAATGACAAGTTAACCTTTCAGCGGTTTGAGAGCAGTGCCGGTAACCTGAGCAATTGCAAAACAGTGTGTGTGTGTGTGTCTTGCCTGCTGCCGGCACAGAGAATCCACAATGTCAATCCCTGACTTCCCAGTTTCTTGCATATACGTTGCTTTGTCGATGGTCATGCCTTTTTTTTCAAGCGCTTGTTTCCAACTCCTGTGTGCATCGTGTGTGTGTGTGTGTGTGAAAGTAATGTCCCTACAGATATCCTCCCCCACTCCTTAAAGAGCGTGGCTCAATTTGGAGGTCCTTAGCAATCTAAGGAGCTGGCATCCTCGATCCTTCAATTGCTAAGGAACTCATTAGAGACATAGTATCTGTGCACTGCGTGTGCATGCGTGCGTGCACATAAATGTGTGTGCGTGTGTGTATCTGCATTTTGTAGTGCGTGTGTGTGCGTATGTGTGTGTATGTATATGTGTGCGTGCGTGTGCCGCGGCAATTGCAGATTCAACAATAGAAGGACAAGACACACATCATATGGTTCAGTGTTTGCTTTTCAAATAGAAACATACATTCTAATCAATTTGGCCTGATTAGCTAAAAAATGCACCTTGTGCGAGCGTCATTACTCGAAAGTAGGGTGCCATCTAGATCAAAGATGCAGCCCTGCGTGGAAATATACAAGCAGAAGATGCACTCCCCACATGAGTGATGAGTTTGCCTTAAACAGCTGATCAGCTGCACCGTAGCATGTCATATCGCGTCCAGCAGACCGTGGCCTAGATCTGTGTTATTTCTACACACCTTTGCTGCACCATGGATGAGCTCAGCAAAAACTGTGTCTTGGGGTGATGGGTTGGTCACGTCTGTACCAGCCATTGCAAACAAAAGGAACCTTCCGGCAACTTATTAAAATATTAAAAATATATTTCACCAATTTTCCTAAATTATTCGTCAACAGCTGTTTTGTAATGAGAAATAGCCTCAAAAGGCGACCAGGGGGAATTTTTACTTTGATATTAAATGCTCCTGCTACTATAGACTAGAGAAGTAATAGACATGTTTGCGGGTTGCTTGCCTGCCTTAAGACGCCGTCTCATTCCAAATTCGACAACACCGTCTTGATGTGTTTTGCATATATGACAAGCAAGGGATGAAGCCCTTAACCGCTGTGGCACAATTGCAATAACACAATAAGCATGTCATCAGAAAAAACAAGAAACCCTTGACTGCCAGCATCTCATTTTTCCACAGTTTGCTGCCAGCTATTATCTATTTGGCATGAAGGCTCTCTTTTACGTAATTGTGCAGTTTTCGTGACGAATTTTTGCTCAGGATGACTTGTGTAGAGCACATAGCAGAAATTGTGGCCCAGACCTTTTGGATGTGGCTGGACATCCAAATAAATTCCTTTGAATTACACTCTCCTAACCACCTGACCCCTACTGCAAAGCCCCTCCTCTTTCTATTCTGGAGGTGGGATGTTGTGTGGCTTTGCGTCCATTGCTGGGTGATGCAGGACACTGCAGGACACAAAGCGATATCTGTTCCTAACCCATGCCAGTAGTGTTACACCATCTGGTTTGTTTTCTTATTAATTAAAGGTTTCGGGAAACCAAAGCCACCACTTCATGGTCACTGTTCAATTTCTCCCTATGAGCCCTGACACGGTCAGAGCCCTGATCTAATGACACGTTTCATTCACTAACCACGGTAACTAATTGCACAGGACCGCTTGCGTGTACCAATCTCTTTTTGACATTGGTAAAATTTCTTAATTCCTAGTCTGCATCCTATGTGGCGAGCCTACAAATCTATTCTGCAGTAGAGTTTGCAGATGGTTGCCTTAACTCTCGAATGCGGCAATCTTCAGGGTGTCCCTTAATGAATTGTGCAAGCTCACACACTTTACAGACAGCAGACTCAATGGAGACGGGAGTTTCCTCTCTCAACATCAATTGCAGGTATAAGTGCTCATAGAGCAAATTGTTTTTTACGCTGTTTTGTTTTACAGATAACAACGTAAGTACAGGTCCAACAAGTTTGCTCATTAGCCCCCTATTGGTGGGTGTCTGCCAATTTCAAATAAATGCCTTCAAGGAGTGAAGCCTGCATGAGACTTAAAGCAACATCAACGTTCGAAGCAAGCATCCAATTACCCTATCAGTAGTGCATCAGCTCTGTGTGGAACTGTATGTTAAGCCCATTACACCCACCCACAGTATCAGGCGTTTACAACTTTCACCTGCACGGCCCGCTTGCCGCCTGGAATACTAGCATTAATGTTAAAGGCTGGAGAAGTTGGGGCGGATTTCTGCAGGCTTTGTTGGGCCGTTTTAATCATCACCTCGTTATTGAAATCTTCATTCCTGCGAGGGTATGTTTTAGGAATCAAGACAAAACGTCAAGTACACAGCGTGGGCAATGGTTGCATGCACACAGTGTGGCATAAGATGTTGGCGCATGTAAAATACCCAGATGATATCTGAAGTCTATTTTGTTACACGTGCTTCAGTTTCATGTGGCACTCACGTGAAGTACAGTGAGCCATCAGGCATCTGTTTCCCCCACGTAGGCACCTTGCTTTCTTTAGGAGCACTACCGCTGGTATTGCCATCGCTGCTTGTGGTGCTGCCATCATTGCCGACGCTGCTGCTGCTGCTGCTGCTGCTTTTTCTGCTGCTGCTGCTTTCAGCGTTTGTGCCCCCTACTCCATTCCTGGTTTCCCCTACTTTTACATTGCCCGCCTCTGAGCCCGTGCTATCAGGGCCAGGACCAGGTTGATTCACCCCCAGCTCTTTCAGAACTTGTGCCACCTGTGGTGAAGGTAGTGCCAGCCGCTAAGCATGTGTCTATATCAACGTGACGCAACGAGTTGCGTGCTGCAAACTAATCTTAATTGCTCACAAACACGCCATCTTGGTATGAAGTCAATTTATCCGCACAATTATCCAATCTTTCCCTTTTTTCCCCTCCCTTTACTCCTCAACACGCTACCCTTTTTGCCTTTCTCTCCACTACCTGCCTCCCGCTGCAAAACCCACCTCAGCCTGCAATGCTGTGTTGATGTGGGCGATGCTGTTAGCAACAGCCTCTGCTTCAGGCAATGCAGGCACCTCCTTGGCTGCACCAGCCCTATCACTCCCCTCCTGCTCTCCAAACCCAGCATCCTCAAGCCATGCTGTTGCTGCTGCAATTTCAGGTGAGGGCTGGGGTGCTGCGGCATGCGCAGCCGTTTCTCCATCTGCCTCTTGCATGGTCACCTGGTCATCCACGGCCTCTTGCGCTGCTAATTCAGCCATTTGTTCAAAGCCTAGGTTGGGGGCAGGCTGGGTCTGCTGCTGCTGCTGCTGCTTCTTTTGGGGCTGAAAGGGCTGGGTCTGCTGCTGTTCTTGCTCCTGAGCTTCAGGTTGAGATGCTGCTGCCAGCTGTCTTTGTGACTGACTGCTTTGCATCTGCTGCTGCACCTTGAGGAGGCCCACGTACCCTAGATAGCCCAGATCACCTTTGCATGGTAGTAGAGATGCAGACAATGATATGACATTCTATCTAATCAGGCGCACAATATGCTTCTTTGTATAGGTAGTCAGAGATTGCTGTCAAAATAAGTCGGAGGACATGTGGAAGCCAGGGAGCGTTGTCTTGAATGAGTTGAAAGACGTCCAAATATAGCCGCTCGTCCGTTTACACACACACACACACACACTTACACACACACACTTACACACACACAATAAGGCTCCCTGACTCTGCATCCATGCTTCTTACCCAAGTACTGCAGAAGGTGCAAAAAGGAGCTGAAGTGGGGTTGCATGCCGCTGCTAGGTGCACCACCTGTGACAGAATGGCCGAGCACAAAATAATATTATAATGCATTGGCTGAAAATATCCTGTTCAATCCAGCACTTCCATTGCTAAGAAACTTAGAAGCCTTTGGTGCATGTAAACTGCTGTTAGCTGTCTGGTTGCACGCAAACTGACATTTGCCAGGCTTTCCCTGTTACAATTTGGTTTGCAGATTATACCTGCTCTAGGGCCCGGAAGAGGAGATTCGCCGGGCAGAGGCACCTGCTCTAAGCTTTGCAAAGTTTGATCAAGGAAAGTGTTTGAGGGTGGCCCATCTGCTGAGATTTGTCCTAAGGAGTTAGGTATAGCGGCTAAAAATTGTGGGCGTGGTGGGTTTGGAAGTAGCTCTGCGGCGCCTCTGCCATTCGGGGAAGGTAAAACAAACGAGCGAAGGCTGGAGGCTGCTTCTCGCATTTCTTGAGCTTCTGCAAGGAGGGCGTCGCTGCTCTTTCTGCTAGGTGAGCGAGCAGGGCTGGTGTTTTCTGCCCCATCTGCGGAGTTATCTGCTGTGGAAGCTGCATCTGCTGCTGCTGTGGTGGGATCTGTGTCTGGTAATGGATCTGCTATTGCAGCGGCTGCAGCTGCGGCTGCTGCTGCACTTAATGCCAGATCAGGATCTTGAGAGGAAGAGAGGACGCGGCTTGAAAGTATCCCAGGTATGGAAACCTGGAAGCGCGCAACAAGGTAGTTAAAATGTTGATGGAGTTTTCCATTTAAACACGTACGTCAAGGTGGAGGCATAGGCGTTCTACATGCACATAAGGCAGGTGAAATGCAGGAAGCTGAAACATCTGTCAAGCATAATGCAGATCTTAGATGATTTCGTAAAGTGCCAGTGTGGTAACCAAATGTAGTAACAACACAAGAGAAATGTGAAAAATATGTCTGACTGTTCCAGGTCTTAATGTCTGACTGTTTCAGGTGTTAGCGTGATCCGCTGTTGCAAGCAAATCCCATTCATGGTGTACAGAGCACTAACATGCTTTGCTAATCAGCTACTCTGCTAGCAAAACCAGCGCATCGCACCTTTCCAGCTTCTGAGGGAAGCGACAGCAAGGCGCCATTCAGCTTCCACGATTGCAGCAGGTGGCTTGCTTGGTCAACCTCTTCATGCAGTTGTGCAGTATCCTTTTCGAGCATGCTTAGCTCATTTTCCAGCTCCTGCATCAGAGATGTGAAAAGAAGGTGTGGGAGATGAAACGGGCAAGATTTCATCCCAAACCATGTGCAATGAACAATGAAAGAGGTTGCAAAAAGAACGTTTCCTTTGTGTTACCTGGACAACTGTGTAAGCTCTGTCTGCTTTCATGCTCTCCCTGCTCTTGCTGATCTGCAAAATCCATGCCAGCGTTGTAGTATTTAAAAACCTTGGTGTCTCCAGTAGATTTGGTACGATTTGATCACCACAGGGGGAGTGATTTAATTGGCAAACATCACACAGCTTCCCTCTTTTCCCTCTTTAATATGCCTGTGCCTTTTCGACTCTTGCCCACAAGAAGCCTGGAGCAACCATACAGTCTTAAGCAAACAAACTTATCAACGCAGATTACCTGCTTCAAAGCCTTATGGTATGCCTCGTTTGCTTTTGATAAAAAAGTCTGAAGCCTGGTCCTCCGGGTTTCTTGCAGCTCAAGTCGTGCTTTGCATATCTCCATGGGACCTGCAGGCTAGAAGTGCGTGCAAACTTATACACCAAAGACAGACCGCATACACAAGTCATCAAAACTCAAAAGGCTTTTATTAAAGCAGCTTGCCGTACAGCACAGGCAAACCCAGAAAACAGTGGGACCTGGACAAGCTGACCTTGTAACGTGTCAGCGTGAATTAGCACCCTTATGTCTGTACTCTCGGTGTCAGCAATGCAGTTCAACTCGACAGACACAATGCCTGGAGTTTCTATGTCCGAGACGATCTGAACACTCCTGCAATGGGCAGAGTATTTGGAAATGAACGACCTCACAAGGTGCTTGAGCGTTTGAGCGGCAGGCAAATGAAAAACCTTCAAAAATAACCACAAGAATGCCTAAACATTGATGCACAAACAACATACCTGTTGCCACTTATTCCCTCCCAGCGACATCCTCCATCAGGAGATGTCACCACAATCTGTGGTAATGATATGTTTGTATGTGATAATGTTGTGTACGTGTGCGGATGCGTGTACACTGTCCATCAGTGACGCCTACGATTTTTTCAGTTACATACGAGTTGGATTTCCTCAATTTGCACGCTTGCACCCAATTGAAATGAGCAACTAATTTGTCAGTAAAGAGATGTGACAGAAGAGTGTATATGAATAAAAGAGCAAGCAAACACGCAGGGTTACCCACAGGAAAGCCAAGGTTAGGAACCTGTAGAGTGCCACTAGATGCCCCCTACCTTGAATTCAAATCCTGGGACCGACCGAGGAAGGCGCAGCTGGGACTGCCACAGGTGCCCCTCACTCCACTCCATTGGCATGCCGTTTTCTTGGTTCCACGCACCAAGTTCATCCAGGCTGTCGTGAAGTGATACAGAAAAGACACAGTCTGATCTGTGGCAGGCTGTCGTAAGTAAAACAGTAAAGACACAGTCTGCTCTGTGGCAGGCTGTCGTGAAGTGAAACAGTAAAGACACAGTCTCTCTGTTGCAGGCTGTCGTGAAGTGAAACAGTAAAGACACGGTCTGCTCTGTGGCAGGCTGTCATGAAGTGATACAGTAAAGACACACACAGTCTGCTCTGTGGCTTGCAACACCTCCTGTGTGGCTTGCAACACAGTCTGCTTCTGTCTGCTTCTGTGTGGCTTGCAGCACCTCCTGTGTGGCTTGCAACACCTCCTAACCGCTAGCAACGCTTACTCGACAACATCTTATGCCCCTGTTTAAATGAAATACAATCAGGTGACATTATTATGAAATAACCCTGACATCCTTATGAAATGACCCTGCACAACCATAAACATGCGGCATGGTTTCAGCGCTCAATGAGTCTGACCTGCCACCTTCACCCACAACTAGACAGTGCCCTACATATCCTTTCTGAATGCCAACACACGCAAATAAGAAATATGAGCACTGAGAGACACAGCTTAGCATGCAGCGTGATCTTTGAAGCCATCAGCAAAACAGCTCTAAAGGGTCGTGCTTTGTCTCCATAGATGTAGTCAAGGCAGAAGCGAACGGCTGGCTATGTAATATCTCCAGATTCCCAATACAGCTGAAACTAGGATCGTACCAAAAATGCTCTTTCCACCCTGCTTCTCAAACAAAAAA
>Ga0307963_1002361_pt1 | contig 14895 bp, 8 predicted proteins | sample OrgLakmetagen594_FD_201829 | JGI IMG/M metagenome (GOLD analysis project Ga0307963, IMG submission 201829) | Saline water microbial communities from Organic Lake, Antarctica - #594 | ecosystem: Environmental > Aquatic > Non-marine Saline and Alkaline > Saline | place: Antarctica: Organic Lake...
GCGAGTGGTGCGCTTTTGAGGGATGAGGAGCGGCGCTGAGGGGGGCACAAAAGAAGGGCTGCTGCCTTGTGGGGGTGGGGGCGGTGTCGTAGGGGTGGGGCCTGCGTTGGTGCATGGGGAGATTTGTGGGAGGAGGTGACGCGGGTGAGATTTGTGAAGGCATGCACGGAAGTCATGAGCACATGCATGTGCATGTCTAGGAGGAGCAGTAACTTTATTATGTGAGCTCAAGCGTAGTGTGCTCCGTCAGGGGTGTTTGTCCTTAATGATGCAGTATGCATAGGCTTGGGCAACCCATACAAACATAAGCATTTGGTGTATGCGCGGTATGGTTATCAGGGACATTAATGCAAGGTTGGCCAATCCGTACATGCATACGGTTATAAATGGTGTATTTGTATGGTATTAGACGATCCCAACCATGCATAATTTTGCTGCACCTGCATGGGTTTGTAAATGGAAAAATCTGCTGCTCGGCAAGAGCGTTGGAAAACACGTTTTGCGCTTAGCCCAGGCACGCGTGCCCATGCTTTTTAAGCAACACACACGTAGAGGGACACACATAATCATAAGTTTTTACGTGTTTAGGACGTTCATAAGAGGATGGTATGGTGTGATATGTGATTTTGCTGCATTGAACGCATGTCTCGCCCCCAAGTTACCCTCACGACTTCAACTCATCAAGATCTGCGAGGAAGAACTTTATTCCATGCAGCTCATCAAGATCTGTGAGGAAGAATTCCGTGCAGCAAACAACGATGCCATGGTTTTCTTCAAGCAATCAAGATACTCATTCATTTATTGCCACACCCTTAAGGGGGTAATCAAAGTGGATTGAAGCTGTAAATAGTGTACCCACTCCAGCATTAATCGTAAAACATCAGAGTACGCTGTTTGCTGTCGGCTGCTTGCTCACAAAGATGATAATGCACATCAGCTAGAAAGTGTGAATTGGAATGAAAGACTATGCTGGGGTATGCTGGATTGTGCAACACTCTCCTCTGCAAATTGAGTCACTGACAGGGAGCCCTTGATTTGAGATGACAGCAAGAGACAGCAAAAGAATACACCGCTGCTCATCAATGCACACTGCCAGCAGCATGCATGCACCCACCGGGGGACGTGGGGATGGGGCTGAAGCTCCGCCCCCTTAACCCCGTTCCAGCCAAGGAAGCTGAGGTCCTGGGTTTCGTATGACCACTACGCTTGGGGGATTGGGCAAAGGCTTGCGGCTGGTGATCCTGCCTCTGCTGCTGCGTGGGCAGGGGAGGTGCATCCCTGTATGTTGTGAGGAGCGAGCAGGTAATACAAGTGAGCGTTGAATGTGTGTGTGTTTGTGTGTTTATGTGTGTGATCACGTCCGTACGTGTGTGCGTGTTTGTGTGTGCGTGTTTGTGTGTGTGTGTGTGTGTGTGTGTGTGTGTGTGTGTGTGTGTGTGTGTGTGTGTGTGCGCGCATGTGCGTGCCTACAGCTATCTTGCGCTGCTGCGTGCGCTTTTTCACAAACATCGCTTTTTACATTGCGTGTGAGAGCAGCGCATGCATGTACAAGCATTTCTTGAGGATAAAGGATGAGCATCAGGGTCATTTGGGGGACAGAATGTGAACCAGCATTCCTTTGTTTGAGACACAGCGCACAGTCTGAGGGGACATAGGCAAAGGTGTGCTGGCGTGCACTTGAAACACCATTCACCCGTGCTACGCACCAGCTAACGTCTGCCTGAGCCAGATTCTGAAGGAAGTTCCGGCAGTGAAGGGGCGTCGTGCTTTCCTGTGGACTGCTACCATCCACATTGTCAGGGCAATCCTCTTCGTTCTTTCCTGCTCCAAAACCGGTGGTGAGTTGACCCTGTGCGTGTACGTTGAGCAGGGAGCATGTGGGGCATGCACCAGTGCGGCAAGTGTACTAGCATCATTTTCCTTATGTGAAGCTGGTTGTGGATGCACGAGCAGATGCACACAGGCGAGGGCGCGTGCCTGTCGTTGTCAAGGAATCGGCCAAGGCCTTCTCCTCCCTGCTCCCACTCCACCCAGTTTGCTGTGTTGAGCCTTATGCCCGCCACGTGTTCACATTCGGTCACGCTTCATTGGCTGTGTGTGGCCTTAATTGTTGAGTGTGTGGCAAAACCCACCGCTCTGTTCCAAGATAAAGAGAGCGGGTGTGCCTGCTCTACTTGTGCACAAATTGCAGGGGCCTTGAAACCTATTCCCGTTGCTGAAGTGCGGCTCTACGGCTGGGGGAGTACCTCCCCCTGCCAGTCACCAGCCTTGAAGCTTGAGAGGTAAGCCGCGCACATATCTCCTAAAACATGCTTGCAACTGGGTGCGATGCGATGTTGAAATGAAGTCTTATTGCACCCCCTTCCTTCCCTACAAGAACAGCCTGCAAACACAGAGCCTGGGGCGGGTTGATTTGACAGCACAACCGCTCAATCAATATGTATGTGCGTGTGTGCGGAATGGATGTGCTTGCATGAGATGGTCAAGAAGGGGCATTTTCTGTCTGCCACCCTCCTGTTCGTCTCCCCCTAAGCCAACTGGCAAATAAAGGCCTTCACCACTATGGAAAGCGAGCACTTGTGCGCAAACACACACACACCTTGTTCTTGTGCTCGACGGACCTCGCCCCCGAGCCCTCCGGTCCGCAAAGGCCAATAGAGCGGGAAGCCATTCTCAGCGCCTAATCTGTCCATTGAAGGGGAGAAAGCAGGATCTCAATACAAAAAGTTGAACGGAAATGTCAAGTCACGACCATGTCAACCAAAAATTTACGAGTCGAGGGCCGTACATGTTGGCTGAGATGCTTGCACTGAATTATTAGGCGCGTTGAATGCAGCGTGTGCATGTGTGTGCGGAAGGTGGTTCCAGGCGCGTTGCGTGTGGTGCTCCGCTCCTTCGCATTCTGCTTTGATGCGTGGTGCATGTACCTTACCCCATCAAGTCCCCTGCCTACCTGTGTTGCTCCTATTCAGTTGGCAAGAGAGAGGGATCACGAGCACTTGCGAGAACGAGGCGAGGCGATAGGCAGCGGTGTTGCGAGCTATTATATATGTAAATTATATATTATGATTGCTTTAATAATTTTGAGATCCCCCCTAATGCATCTTAGTGGAACTCGCAAATCTCGAGGTGCCTGAAGTCGAAACCCTCAATCACTGGCGTTTTAAGGCTTTCTAATTGTATGGTGTGAAATTCAAGCCCTTAGAGTCCCCAAGGCACGAGGCGTGCACGCACGATGCGCACAGATGAAAGGTTCTATAGACCCATAATGTTCACTGGATGAAAGATAGATGCCTGGAATATTTGCCAGGGCACAAAATGCAATTAGACAAATGGAACTCATCTTTCCCGAGAAGAGGAGAGGAGATCAGGTCCACGAATTTGTGAATAAAACAGAAAGCTTAAGCGAATTAATTAAAAGAAATAGAAAAAACTACGCAGGCAGTCAAATCACTCCCCACATTCAAGGAAAAGGAGCCACGCTGGTACCGGGTACCCTAAAATTCCTCCACCATAGGAAAAAGAAAATGTATGTGAGGATCAGGAGAATTGCAGGCTTAACCTGAAACCGTCTCCTGATGAATGTTGATAATAGTGCTAGAAAGGGCATGTCTGGTATGAACAAGTTTGGCAGCATAATTGACAGAATGAACATGCAGCTTGGAAGCAAGTATCTTGACTTTTTGAGAATCAAGACCCAGCTCCTTAAAAGACTCCAGCGTGTGATTGTTGCAGATAGTGCCACCCACTTCCAAAAGGATGGTATGGAGGGTAACGGAGGCTCCTTGGAGGATGGAGCTGAGGCCTTTGTGTTGTACCTGCGCAGCATTCAGCTAATTCTACGGTCTAGTGTCCTCACAGTACTTGATCTCAATGAGGTGAATGTCACATTGTAGAATGCTGAGACCTTTGGGTCGGTGCTGTCTGGGGAAGGTGGATCTGCTAGTGGCTGGCGGTGCTGCTGAGGTGCTCCCTGTCCCCCTCAATTGCCCCCTGCCACTTTTAAGAACCCACCCTCCTCCATTGCTAGTCTGTTGCTTTTTAAATTCCACGGAGATGGGAGCAACCAACAATACAGCATCCGGAGGTAAACCTGTTTTTGCCTGAGAAGCAGGGTGGAAAAAGCCACTTTGGTATAATCCTAGTTTCAGGGGAATTTGTAAATTTTGCATACCCAGCCATTCGCTGCTACCTATATCCAATGCAGACAATGCACAATCCTAGGGAGCCTGTCTTGCTGATGGCTCCGAAGATCATGCTGCATGCTAAGTTGTGTCTCTCAGTGATCATATTCTTATTTGCGTGTGTTGGCATCCAGAGAGGATATGCAGGGCACTGTCTAGTTAAGGGCAAAGGGGGCAAGTTAGGTTTGTTGAGTGCTTAAACCATGCCGCACGCTTTTGGTTGTAGAGGGTTCCTGTTCTGTACTTCATAATGATGCAATTGGTTTTAACAGGGACACGACATAGGATGTGTTAGGTAAGCGTTGCTAGCGGCTCCATAGGCAATGCCATTTTAAATAAGGGTCTGGTAGTATTCATGGTAGTTTGCTACGGTATTGGCATTTCCTAGTTTGTGCAGGGTGTGCATGTGTGTCAAGGTAATGCGTCATGGTAATTGGATAGGTACCAAAGCCTTGAGGTAGGTGACTGGGCTGTGTTTGGTTGATTTTGTACGATTTGGTATTCTTCATAATCTTTTGCAAGCCCGTAGGTGTTGTAGAAGGGATTTCTGTCAGGGCCAGCTGTTTTGATAGAGGTATTTGCAACGTCAGAGTAGGTTGTGATTATTTTCTAGCAAGACCGTCAGCATATTCATTGCCTACAATACCTGCGTGGGATTTGACTTTGTGGAAATGAATGGGCGATGGTGACTGGTGGATTGCTTTGGCAATGGACTGGAGGACATCTCCTTGGATGTAGTGGCGGTGGAGGTTTGGGTGTGAGAGCTGCTTCTTAAATAGGTGCATTGAGGTTAGGCTACCTGTGGCTTTATGGGAGTAGCTGTGATTGATTGCGGCTGCTGTAGCTGCTAGCTCTGCACGTGAGATGGTATTGGTTATACCTACGCCTCTTAGGTTCACGTAATAGGATATGCTCAAGGGCGGTGTACACCTGATCCTGTGTCTTGCCCTTCTTTGTATTGTTAAAGGCTGCCATCAGTGTAGGTCCAGTCCCGCCAAATTTGTACTTTGTGGATCAGGTTTGGGTCGGAGCTGTGTTGGGTTGCTTCGTCAGAACTCTGAGGTGGGTCCAGGGTACTATTTTTAACTTGAGGGCCTTGAGGGGTTTGATGAAGGTGGTCGCTGGATAGTTTCTTTACTTTAATAAGGCCAGGAATCTTTTCAGTGCTAAGTGCAGAGGGGTAGGGGTCATTATGAATGTAATTGATTTCCCACTTTGCCTCAGGGATTTCTTTGGCAAGCTCTTTTAGCCAGTCCTTGTTGCAAGCATTGAGGCAGTTTCAGCCTTAAATAATCCATATGGCAATGATGTGCATCTCCCAAGTGTGTTTGGAAAATTCTGTCCAGTAAAGTTGGTCTGATGGTATGAAGCCCAAGAATTTGCATATGTGCGGTAAGAATCTGCGGTAGAGCGATGTGTAGGGATTTATGGTCATCCTTTAATTCCAGGAGGGAAGAAACATGAGTGTAGCTGTTGCCTCTGTGCTAAGGGCAGCATAGTAAACGGCATGTCTTGCTGCTAAATACATGGTGTTTTCATGGTAAATGGGATGGCAAATAGAGAAAACAGTGAACTTGGAGGAGAAGGTGTTGCAGTTTGCCCCGGAGGCCTTATGTCTTGGGTGTTCACTCCAGTATGGAGGAAGTGTGAGGTCATGGTCAAGGGGGGATGCCATTTTTTCTTGATGTGGGGGGGAAGCATCCTTGAAAACGAGTTTTCAATCTTTGGCTTGTATGTTTGGAGGTAACAATATCTTTGCGTGTGATGAGGCCTACGAGTTCTGATGCAAGATTCGGTGTGTGTGGATATGGTCATGTAAGCCGCTGTATTTTGCCTTTTCACAAGCCCTTGGAAGAATGTTGAAGCACTCAGGGGTGATCATGCCTTCGCATTATCTGTCTACGTTGTAGGTGCAAGCTACTGTGGCAGTGTACACTTCTGGGAGTATAGGGTCATCTGAGGAAATTCAGTTTCGTTTCCTTGGTGCTTCATGAGATCAACGTCAGTGATCTAGTACTTGCAGCGCCCAGTGGCTGCAATGTCTGCTTGAGAGTTGGTGGACTGGATGTCAGAACTGACTTTGTTCCGAAGTTTGATGTCATAGGGCTGGTAGGAGCTTCTTTCATGGTTGGCTGAAACCCTTGTTTTTGAAGATCATTAAGGTGTGTGTCTGGTGCAGGTTGCGGTAGGTTTGGTGCCGTGATATGCTCTTTGTAAATTTGGAGGCTGCGTCTAAAACTTTCATGTGTTTTGCAGCTTAATCTGGCTCCCATGTTGGGTTCCACAAGACTTTCACCGGCTCTCTTTCGAGAGATCTTGAGGTCCGTTCTTTCTTTTCATTTCCAATTAAGTGAACACAAACTGGGAAGGCCCATGTGCCCATGTGTCATAGGTGTTGATAGCCTCTCGCTCGTTGGCAATGTAGCAGTTGGTTTTTAGTAGGCACTGCCAATGGTAGGAACGATTACTGACGTTGCATATGTACATGTCTTGAAGGGAGGGAGCAGATCCAGTGATTTGAGTCCTAGATGGTAGGAGCACACTTCACAGGATGCACGTGCAATATCAGTGTGAGCAGCAGCTTGAGTGGTTTTGGGCACTATGTTCCGTGGAGCGGAATATGCTTTGCTTGTTAAAGTGATCTTGCTGGCTTACTATCTGGCTGCGTTTTCTCGTTATAGTAGTATGTGGGGGAGCAGATTGTGTCTGCCGTGCACATTTTGTTGGCTGGTTTTGTGAGGGAGCGGCAAGCTGGGTAGTGGGTGCGAACTCTGACAGACATTCAATATTGGCTCATCATTAATGGCTGCAGTTTGGGGCAGGTTGAGGTATGGTATAGATATTGAGCCTACAGAGTCGTGGCTTATTTTTGTTAGGTTGGAGCTTCTTTGTGAGTAGCGTTGTGAGCGTGGGGTTTGTGATGGGGGGGCAGCTAGCATCGTTGTGGTGGGATGGTGTTGTGTCTGAGAGGGGGTCGTGTAGGGTATGTTGTTGTATGTTGTGCGTTTCCTGGGCCGAGCATTGGCGTCTGGAGGGAAAGTTTGTATTGATGGTGCTGGTATGTTTTGAGTGGCACGTCTTTGGAGTTCTGATGGGTATCTGGCTGCTATTGTGCGTGGCGGGAGAAGGGGACGTGTGTGGTTTTGAGCAAGTTTCAAGGTCCCAGGTCTGGGAATTGAAGTAGCTATGTGCTGCAGTTCTGATGTTTTGATTACCGGCCTAAATGTATATGCAAGTGCACTTGATCCGTCACTGTAATCAAAAGGGTTGTGATTTGAGTTAGTGTGCCTGATTTGGGTCATAAATAGTGCCAGATCACCAGGGCCTGAAATATATGGAGGCTATGAAGACCTGCAAAGAAAGATACGGAGGTCCTCAAAGAGTGTTGTTGGCGAATACATAGGTCAAGGGGAGATAGCAAACTCCCTACTACAAAGGTTTAAACGAACTGAAAGTTGATAATTAAAAAGGGAGCAAGAGAGGCAGGCTGGAAGCGATAAAAGAAGGTAGGGGGGGCAACCAGGTTGATCTCAGATGTGCATTTCAGGAGGGGGTCATTGATTCCCCTTTTTGGGGTGGACTTGGCTGCCCTGACTTTTAGCCAGGTGGTATGAGGTGATGCATCTACTGTCAGTCACATGCTGAGAGGATGTGGCTCTTTTTTCTAATTTAATATGAAGGGTGGTTTTCACTGCCTGCGTACCGTACGCAGTGACAATTTTCTTTTCTTTTATCATGAGACGTGATAGGAGTAAAGTCGATCATCCCTCCCCCGGCCCACCAACCAGAAACCCTTATACCTTCGCTCAAAGCTGAGAGTGAGTGCATCATTAACGTGGTGAAGGGCATCACCTACAACAGGTATCAGAAACAGGACTCTGAGATGGGCATGAAGCTTCGTAATTTATTAGCTCTTACACCTTTTGGATGGAAATGAATGTTAACACTAAAAAGTAGAATTGACAGCAAAAAATATGCGTGATCTGAGCAATTTTTACACAAAATTCATTGCTGGAACAGATGTGAAGAGATGTTGCAATAGCAACATTTGAACCCTTTTTTACTGGACTGGCTGATCATTCCAGAACCGGAACTGCAGCAAACTACACTGTGGTGCAGATACAAAGGCCAGATGTATTAAACTGAAGCTCTTGAATGCAAGCCTTTGAATGCAAGCCCATGTACACTACTAAAGATGAATTCTACAAAAATGTGTAATCACTCTAAAAATGCTCACAAGCCTTCGAATGCAAGCCCAAGTGCAGTACTAAAAGTAGGTTCTACAAGTAACCACTTCATCGCCAAGAATCACAGGAGGGATGGCAAAATTCAATCACAGAGGTACTTTGTCGGCTAAGAATCGAAGCATGGTGGACATAAGCATTGGAGATCGGTACAGTGAAATGTGCGTGCCATCAAGGGCAGCTACCTCGACCTCTACCCCAGAAAGGCTCGTGAGCATTTTTGCAGCCTTCCTGCATGTATTATGATAGGTATTTAGATAGCAAATGTTTGGTAAACAGTGATTCCTAAAGTACTTTGCCCATGCCCCAGCCTCCAGTAAAAGAAGAAACACGACCTTGTGCTCTCAAAGCCATAGTGCTGCAGGCACAGGCACGGGGCTCTCAAAGCCATAGTGCTGCAGGCACAGGCGCTTGCTTTCAAATAAGCTATGCATTTCAGTTGGTTTGAGAAGGGCGTTTAAAGTTGCGATCCTGCACAGTACTAAGCGTGGAACACTTGCTCAAAAAGCCACTGCAAATGAACTGGCTTCTCATTCATTCCCCTTCCTTTCTGTGGTGAAGGAAAAGTGTTACAATTGTCGGTATTAAAGGGGCTTATTTGTTTGATTAACGTGGGGCGTGGCTTTCACTACCTGCGCAGTCTATTCTTTAAACTGGCATCCTCAAGCAAATCATAGACTTGCTTACCTGATCGAATGCTCAGGTGTGAGGAGGTCATGTCTTCCTGCAATCTGTGGCGACAGTGTACACATGCTAAATGGCAGGATATCACGAAATTGACTTGACAGCAAGTGTTATGTAACCTAAAAGTGGGAGAAAAAATTAGCAGTCAATCGCGATTGGCACCTGGTTCAAAAGACATTGAATGAGAGTCCTAACACCCAAGCCAAAAAGTATATGCACAGTCTAGCAACAGGCATGTAAAGCTGCTCAGTGCCAGAGCCAGGATCAGATGCAGAACTGCAGAACCGCTGACAACACGCAAATTACAGAGAGAAGCTTCTGCCTTTAGGCTTCCTGAAACCAGGATATCTGGAGCCGGAACATTTTTCTCCGGGATGCCAGACAAAATTAGTTGTACTTGGGGGATGGGAGCAGCTATGATGACAATAGCTTGATATTTTACCCATAAATGACCAAACAAAACTCACCATGAGCACAGGGCACTGCAGCTGAGCAGCATGTTTAAGTGGACGGTAGGAGGGGTAGAAGAACAGCATTCGAGCAGCTGCCACGTTATTCCACTTGCTCTGCGCAGGCACATATAATTCAGTTCGTTTTCATATTGTGATTAAAGTGTTCCTGGCAGCTTCTTGAGCATTTTGCACAGCACAAACAAAGATAAACAAATATCACAAATTGTAAGCAAGCCACACGTAAATTCTTAACCACCTATTATTTACTTTCATGCTCATTAAGCCTAACACAAATTAGCAAATTAGAAACAGCAGCAGTGAAAAAAGCAATGTGCTGGCGCACCGTGGATGGCACAGCGCCCATCATCTGTACATAATCCTTGTCGGTCAATACCCCTGTGAATTCATCAAACAAGAAGTGTGTACAATAGCAAATAATGTCACACTTATGCTCGCAAGCCCACGGGTGTGCCCAAACTGGGACGCATTGTGGTTATGAAGTACATGTATACAAAAATACTAATGCTTGCTTGCATGCGCAAGCAGCACCGTACCTAACGACAGAGGTGCACACATGAAACCGAGCAGCTTTTTTCGGAGGCGTGCTTGCAATTGGCTCGTAGAGTGCACAATGGGTACGTAAGCTGCTGGTAGGCCAGTCCAACCACGTAAGACATCTGAGACTGCCACCAACAGCAAGCGGAGGCCACGGACCTACATTGATCCAGACAAGCCAGACAAGAAAATGAGTCATCTGCAGTTGAGAGGACATTGTAGGTGAGCACTATTTTGTTGGTTGGGGAGCACTGGAATAGCACTTCCTAATAATGTGGGGCACTGCCAAATGTTGCTGCCTACTGTGGGGCACTTCCTAATGTTGGGGAGCACTGGACTTGCACTTCCTAATGTGGGGCCATCCAAGCAGATCTTGTTTGTTGACGAGTAGCCCTGGAAGGAAAAGAAAAACTATGCAGGCAGCAAAACACTCCCTGCATCAATTAAGGAAAAGGCCCTAATTATATCGGAAGAAATTGACTAGTTGATCCCGAGGCCTTGTTTACCGTTTTTATTGCTTTTCCTGATCCTGGTATCACGTAATAAAGGCATTCTGTTCTAACCCTGTTAAAATGTGCAGCACCCAAAGAATAGCCCTACCATAGAAGAAACAGCAGACAGGACCTCCCAAGCGAGGAATTGCAGCCCATCCACCAGCTGAGTAGCAGAGACAGGGCACAGTCTTGTCTGCTGCTGCTGCTGCACGTTGGGGCACTTTCCAGGGACTGAGGGAGGAGCAAGCCCCCCTGTTGTGGCTTCCACTGCCAAGTGAGGTGCCACCGGGGTGGCAGAAGGGTGAGTGACCTGCAGGAAAGCACCAGCAGCCAATTGCGAGGCTGAATGGCGCTGCTTCTTGTCATGTGTGCATTCCCACGCAAATTCAAACTTGCTCTGAGTATTGATTATTTACAGGGGGGCTATCTGGAGTGACAGGGGGCAATGAGGGGCATAGGGAGCACCTCAGAAGCACTGCCATCCACCAGCAGAGCAACCATCTCCTGTCAGTACTGACCTGAAGATCTCGGCAACCTTTAGCGTGAAAATGTGTCAACCTCATTGAGGTTTAGTACTCTGGAAACACCTCACCCCGCACCCCAGAGTTGTTCTTGCGCAGCCTGCTCGTGGATTTTTTAGTTCGCAAGCTTGCTATAGACTTGCCCAGAGCTAAACATTTCCAAAATGGTCCGGTCTGCTTTTTCTTAAGCTGAAGAGAGAAATTGATATGGCGTATGATTTGTATTACTAGTGGATTGCCAGAAGGCTACGTAGGTTCAACCTTTGTTGTGCTAGCACACAACACAACATTGGAAACACTGGAATTCTTATTCCTTTTTAAATTAATAACCCCTTGTTAGCAAGAAATTAGGGCGTGGCCAGGGGCGCTTTTAATTGGGCGTGGCGCTTTCAATTTTTCGTCACTGCTCACTCTCACTGCTCTACTCAGTCGCTACTGCTCACCTCGACAGGGATGCCTTTTGAGAACGGGCAGAATCTCAGGTACAGAACAGAGAACACTATCAGCCATGGCGAAGTAAAGGGTTCCATAGCGATGACCTGCGCCAATTAAGAAGGAAGGCAGGTGGGGGTGGGGGTGCTTGGCCTGGGGTGTCTCAGCAGGCAACTTGCACTTCCTGAGGTAGGACTAGGTGACAGGACAGGACTTACTGGAAGGCAAGGGGGCAGCGGTCAATGTATTGAACGTCAAGTCGATTCCCCGTTTGTTTGAGCCTTGAGGCAAAGGGCTCGCGTAAAAAAACCCACACACTTGAAAAAGATAAGCAAGGGAAATCCGCTCTTGCTTTATTAAACTGGTACGGAAGAAAACCCGCTTGGACACAGAAAATCATCAGGGATTTCACGTGACAATAATCCGATTGAACGTACCCCGCTAACCTCCTTGCCGAGCGTGGATGCAGACGCCAAGCTATGACCGCCGCTATAGCTGGTGCCCCAAAGAATGATGCGGGTGGGGTCAACAGCGCCGCCAAGGCCATTTGACGACTGAGTATGCAGGGTTAAATGTAAAAAAGAATTGATCAAGGATGGAATGCCGGACACCTACACAAGCTCCCTGGCAAAAAACGAGCGTGACTTTTACAGATGTCCTTGAAAGCGCAATAGAAAAAAAATTACGCAGGCAGTGAAAACCACTTCCCGCAGGAATTAAGGAAAAGGAGCCACTTTGGTACAGTAAAACTCCCTCATTAGAGGCAAAAATCAGTGAAGATCATGAGTCAGGAGGTTTGCAGGCTCAGCCTGAAACCGGCTCCTGATGAGAGTTGATATTAGTGCTGGAAAGAGCACTTCTAATATGGACGCATAGACAAGTTATAAGTTATAATGCAAGTGAGAAGGACTTAACGTATCAAGCAACTCTCTGGTACTAGATGCCATACTTGCCTGGATGTGCTTGACTGCTGCTAGGTAGTCTTGGACGTGCAGCCGTGGAGCAACAACCTGTCGTGGGCTCCCCTCAGAGCCCCCCCATCCCAAGTAATCAAAGAGGAAGACAGCATAGCCTGCAAGATGTAGCAAAAACGGTGTAGGACCTAGGTGACGAACACTGATCAGATCATGAGAGTTCATGGTATGGGCAGAGGATGGCACTCATCGATGCACTGGTCAATGACACAGCTGCCGCCTTTGAACTTGATAAAAGCTCTCTTTTAATCCTGAAGCTACTGAGTTCCAACTACTAGATTATAAGAACCATGTTCCCAGAAGAAAACATTTTTGCGGGCTCAAAAATTCCCCCACGCACCATGCCGTGCAAAGGTGTGTGCAAACTCTGGTAAGCCAATATCCTTGGTCATGCCGAGGCCCTGCGCAACAAGTACGTGCCGAAGATTAGCAAGACAGTTCAAGTCCCCCCGGCAAACATTACGATGATGGCGCGTTTATTAGCCCGGGCTACAGGGCCTGTAGTGTGTGCTTGTACAAGACGTGCTGCAAAAGTACAACTCTACTACGGTGCCGGCTGGATGGGGAGTACCACCTCCATCAGTCTCCGGAGACAAACTTGAACTTACAGATGCCATAACGATAACTGGCGGCTGCCTTTGGCGGCTGGCTGTCGGAGGAAGATAGACCCAAGCATCCAGGCTGCCATCCTCTCTTACGCAAAAGCTATGCGTGGAGCGCCTGACGTCGTTACTTGCCGCATCTGCTACCTGCTGGGTACCTGCTGGGTGGATGGGCTCTTCCTCATCATTATCTTCTGGGAATCCAAACTGGACATCTGCCGCATGCAAACCATTGAGAAGTCAGCAGGACTGGATATTATTGCATACAAGTATTGTGAGGCTACTAATAATAAGCCCAGGTCCAGGTCCTGCCGGATCCATTGTATGATGGCTAAAAAATCACCTGGCTCCCAGGGAAGGCGGATGATCAGCCATGCAGTGATGGGATTTAAAAGGGCTGCCAGGTACAGGGCGTATCTTGTCAGTGTTGAGAAGCTCATTATGAATTACATAATTTTCACGAATTTAGACAAATGAATAGCACTGTGAATAGCATATTGACGCATTTCCACGGCAATTTTCTCGAAATTTCAAGCACAGCAATCAAGGTACAGGCACACACTTACACACATTCACATACACACATATACACATGCACACATGCACACACGCACGCACACACGCACGCGCACACACGCGCACACACACGCGCACACGCACACGCGCACGCGCACGTGCACACGCGCACGCGCACACACACACACACACACACACACACACACACACACACACACACACTCACACACACACACACACACATACACACACATACATGCATGCATGCATGCACCTGCAGGCAGCAAAGAGTTGAAGGATCAGTTTATTGTGCATGGCGATTAGGAATCTGGGGCACCCCCCTTGGATGTGTGTGTGGTCAGCAAAAGAGCAGCATGCGGTCATCCTACTCTGAAGTGAGTGGCGAAAGCTCTGATGAAGATGATTTGTCGGCTGTTTGTGTGCTGCCCTTGAATTTCAGAAAATGGTGGTCATTTGCATTTCAAATTTGGCCTTTCAAAGTCGCCTTGTTTTGCTGGCTTGACAACAACACTTGATTGAATCATCAATGTCCAATTGGCATGCATAAACAATGTACGATGACTGACATATGCAAGCATATAACGACTTCTAGCTTGCTCATCAATCTTATTGCCGCTTTAATTGCCTTCATGTTCGGCTTTGCACCTTATGGCATGCTGACTGGGCAGCATCAGCACTTTTTGCTTTTTGCTTGGCTATTAGTAGGGTTGGCCAGAACTGTACATACATACTTGTATATGGTGTTTTTGGCAGGGAAACTACCGTACACACGGTCATATACAGGTCTGGCCAACCCTAGCTATTAGTGATCACTTAAGCCCTCTTAGAAAAAGAAACCACTAAACCTCTTAGAAAAAGAATTCACTAGCCCTTTTAACGGTGCGGTAGTTTCTGTTGATAGCCAATTTCGTTCCATGTCCGAATTCCAACTTTTAACTGCATGCCCAAGAGGCCGTGGATTTGTCGCCTCTTTGTTTTGTTGTTGTATTTCTGACCCGTGCAGTGAATCAGTTGCCTTCAGGTCTGAGAAAGTCCTTTTCCATCACTTTTGTTTTATTGATTCAGTCAATTGCCAGACAGCGCATCACGCTGTACTCTTGTTTCTCACCATTCCTTGCTTTTGCTAAATTTTGGACTTAAAAATTTTCCTCCTTGTGTTTGCAACTCTTTCAGACCGGACTTGGGGCCGCTTGTCCCTGATTGCACCCACACCCCC
>Ga0307963_1002370_pt1 | contig 14866 bp, 17 predicted proteins | sample OrgLakmetagen594_FD_201829 | JGI IMG/M metagenome (GOLD analysis project Ga0307963, IMG submission 201829) | Saline water microbial communities from Organic Lake, Antarctica - #594 | ecosystem: Environmental > Aquatic > Non-marine Saline and Alkaline > Saline | place: Antarctica: Organic Lake...
CACGCACGCACGCACGCACGCACGCACGCACGCACGCACGCACGCACGCACGCACGCACGCACGCACGCACGCACGCACGCACGCACGCACCCACGCACCCACGCACGCACGCACACACACATACACACACACACCACACACACACACACGTAGCACACACATACTAAAGCGCGCGTGCACACACGCGTACACACACACGCACGCACACGCACACACACACGCACACGCACACGCGCTCGCACACGCGCACACACACACACACACACACACACACACACACACGCACATGCACCGCACATACATGCACATGCACACGCACACGCACACGCGCACACACATGCACATGCACACGCACACGCACACGCACACACACACACACGCACACACACACACACATACACATATACATATACATATACACATGTGTATGTGCTGTGCCAGTCACAGCAGCCTTCAGAGCGGAAATGGTGCTGGCATTGGGCAGCAGCTAGCTGCTCAAAGTAGATTAAACAAAACACGGTTTAAATACTTGGATTTTCTTGAGCCAAGTGCCAAGGCTTTTTGTCGAGTTTTAAAGCTCTCTGCTTGAAAATCATGTCATATGTACTTATGGCTCATCGCACCTCATCATGGAAACACGGATAGGTCCGTGCTTACCGCCGCCAGAACTACCTCTTTTCTTTTTTGGCGCGCTTCTTACAGTGAAGATCTTTGCTCCAGTAGATCAGGAATGGGCGCAGCTGCAGGTCTCGACCTGCTGAGCCTCTAATAACCATAGCCATCTCACCCACTTGTCTACTTGTTGGGTGGGAAAAGTGTCCGCACATTATTTGATTTCGTTTAGGTATTGCGATTGTTCGGTTGGATATCTCTTGTTTCATAGCCAGGGGGCAAGGTTTGGCAGGGCATCTGTTAGGTTGTGGGAGACCTTGCTCGCATTAGTGGTAAATATAGTTTAGTACGTATTAGGAAGGTTTGTGCTGGGGTGCGGCAGTTGCTGGGACAGAGAAACTATGGCTGCATCTGGCTTGCTAAATTCCCGCCATTGTTGCGCATTGGAAGGCAAGAGCCAGGTTGGAATCCTTCCTATCTGTGTCTTAGCAGAAAGGCGAATACCGTATAATGTTGCCAGCAGTACGCTAGCCATCAGCAGATCCACCATCCCCAGACAGTACCGACCTAAAGATCTTAGCATCTTCAACGTGACATCCACCTCATTGATATCAAATATTGAGAATACTAGGCCTCATAACCAGCTGAGTGCCACACATGAACAGCACAAAGATCTCTGCAACATCCTTCAAGGAGTTTCCATTGCTCTCCACACCATCCTTTTGGGCGTGGGTGGCACCATCTACAACACCCACACAACAGAATCTCTCAAGGACTTGGGTGTTTCTCAGAGAGTTAAGAAACTTGTCTCCAAGCTCCATAAGCATTCTGCCAACTACGCTGCTAAACTTGTCCATACTAGACATGTCCTTCCAGTACCATTACTAACTCTCATCAAGAGCTGAAATAGCCCAAGCCTGCAACCCACCTAATTCTCATTGACCTTTTTTTCTTTGCTGTGGTGGAGGTTTTTTACGGTACCCGGTACTTGGTACCAAATTGGCTCTCTTTTCCTTACTTTACGTGGAGAGTGGTTTTTAACTGCCTGCGCCGTTTTTCCTTTTCTTTGCCTTAATGTACCGTTGCTGCACGACTGCCTACATCTGCTTTTGCTAGCAGGCAGGCACCCTGTGACCTTGTTGGATCGCTTTAAGAATCTTTTGTCCAGCAGCGCTGTGCCTGTTCATAATCATTTTGTTTATGTTGGGCTGACTGCCCTGGCAGCATGTGGTAGGTGTCGTCTAGCTTTTGGCAAATGGGGCAGATCGGTGGGCCTTCTATTTAATTGCACTGAGCGGCACGCCTTCAGTTGTATATCAAACCTGTGCGGCAAAGCATGAGTTCTCTCTTTTTTCCATAGGCAACACTTGCATTTTTCCAAAATGAATTGCTAATGTCTTTCTCGATAGTGCCTTCCTTAATCAGTTCTTGGTATTTTGTGTATTTGTGTAGCACTTTGTGGACCGATGGTTTGATACCTTTTTTGATTTATAACCTAGTTTGTGTTGGACGTGCATTTGTGCTTTAATAGCGTCGAGATCTGAGGAAATGGAGAGCCTTTCTGCTGGAGTATCTGGTAGGCAAGCTGGGGAAGGGTCTCCCACCCTTGCTAGCCAGAAGACGGATGAGTGAGGATTGGCGTCGGTGTTAATATGGATATCATGGCCACTTTGATTTCCCACAGAGCACTTTGCCATGGCATTAGCGCACTCATTCCCTAGACTGCCAGCATGAGCTTTAACCTTACAGAGATGGATGGTGTCTTTAGATAGCTGGATGTGGTGTACGACAAAACGCCACGTAGCGGATCCTTTTGATTTGTAGGTCAACGCAACCAGTGCTGGTATAGCATTGGCATGTAGCGCACTATTGTCTTTGGGATATTTCAAGAATAGTGCAAACGCCCTTGTTGTCAGTGCAGGTTTTGTGAAAAGCGTTGGTGCTGTTTTTCATCCAGTTTGGGAGCAGGAGCTGATTACTTCATCCATTCTTTCCTTGCTATGGGGTGTCCAACAGATTTCGCAGCAGGGATCTTGAAGATCCTTGCGTGCAGTTGGAATCTTGCTTGCACACTTGAAGGATGCTTCTATATGGTATTGAAGGGACCATTCCTCAATGGCACTAGGCTTCCAGTGGACCAAATACTGCTCCTGGGATGTTGGTATTTGTCAATCACCTTGAACCCTCGCCTTCTTTTGGAGTGGATCTTTTGCAAGAAGTTTGTTAATGCCGTTGTCAAACTCAAACATCTGGATTACAACTCTGAATGCCCTCGTATTGTTTGCTAGGTTTTTGCATGCTCTCTCGTGTTGCAGAGCACGACCAGTGACCAGTGGCCGTGCATGTCCGGGACGAGGTCCTTGCTCTTTATTTTGCCAAGATCATCGAGCTGAAAAGAAAATACACGGGAACTCTGCTTTGATCAAACCTTTTTTGAGGACTTCGAGGCGGGCCGACCTTATTTTCTGCATGAATCAACCAACTTGTTTTTGATTCCCTTTCTTGGCAGAACACTAGACCTTCTCTCTCTTTTATTGAGCTTCTGGTTTAGTTAGTGGCTGGCTGCATTCTGCCAGCAGCCGACCAGCCAAACAATGTGGCTGAAGATGCACCCCATTGCAACCACAGAGGTCCTCCCACACCCAACCCTTCACCGACACCACATCCAGGGAAATATCCTCCAATCCATGCCAAAGCAATCCACCAATCACCATCGCCCATTCATTTCCACAAAGTCAAATCCCACGCAGGTATTATAGGCAATGAATCCGCTGATGCTCTTGCTAGAGAATAAATCACAACCTACTCTGACGTTGCGGATGCCTCCATCAAAACAGGAGCTGGTCCTGAGGGAAATCCCTTCTACAACATTTACTGGCTTGCAAAAGAACATGAAGAACACCGAATCATATATAATCACCCAAACACATCCCAGTCACCTACCTCAAGGCTTTGGCACCTATCCAATTACCATGACGCCTTGCAAGCACACATGCACCCCCTCCATAAACTAGGAAATGCCAATAACGTAGCACTTAGATATACAAGCTTTCTTTCTTTCCCATGCTTGACCTTCATGTACACGTTTGCCCTTCTCGCCATTAACCTGGATACCCCCCCTACGTTCTTCTATTTCTTCCAGCCTGCTTCTCTTGCTTCCTTTTTATTTCGTAACTTTCGGTTCATTTTCATCCTCGGAGTAGGGAGTTTGTTATCTCCCCTTGACCTATGCAAAAATGCAACAATGAAAAACATTACCGTAGCAAACTACCATGATTACTACCAGACCCTTATCAAAATTGGCAATGTCAATGGAGTCGCTGCCTAGCAACGCTTACCTAACAGCATCCTATCCCATCCCCACCTGAACCTGATGCTGCCTGCCTGTGCTGCTGCTGGCCACCTGCTCCCCCCTGCACAGCGTGTTGAGAAACACGTTGCGCAGAGGTGCCCGTCGAAGCAGCCGGGGATGGGATAGATACATGAGAGGTGTTGGGTCCTGGCTGCAAGAAATCTATGTACTGCTGCTCCATTCCCCGAAATAGAGAATTGCTGCCCTCCGACTCACTGCTCCTCCCCGTCCCACCCCTCGTCAAACCAGACGTCCCGGCTAGCACGCTGCATTCCTCCTACATCCTTCCACACTAGATACCCCCCATACACGTATCCCACTACATTGCTGAACGAGTTGTATGTACGAGCTGTTCAAACTGGGCATGCCATTACCATGCAAGAGTTTACTGCAGATTTGAAGCATAGGATGAGAGGTGTTTGGAGAGACGCTGAGTTGGTGGACCCCAACACGCACAATAACAAACTGGCCACCTATCATTCTTGGTTTGCCATCCCTTTCTCTAGAAATGAGCGTATGCCGATTAATGTACCACAGTATCTCCATCTTGATCTGTCCAAACATGTTATGCGCAAAATAAGTAGATTCCGCTTGCGTGCGCATACTTTGAAAGTTGAAGCAGCAGCGTGGCTTGAAGACGGTTTTTGCGTATGTGACCAATGTCCTGGTGAAGATGAACATGTTCAGAACGAGGTGCATGCTCTTTTATTTTGCCAAGACCATCGAGTTTGTGAGCTAAGGAAACATTTTCCTTTCTGTTTACACCTTTGAGGACTTTTCAGCAGCCCAACCCTTTTTGCTGCAACAGGTCAACGACCAACTTGTTCATGATTTCCTTTCTCAGCAGAACAATAGACTCTCTTTCTTTCTGAGCTTATGGATTTATTTGTGGCTGGCCGAGATCAGTAGCAGCCGATCAGCCAAACAACCTGGCTGAAGGTCACCCCCCATTGTACCCATTGTAACCATTAAAGCTATAGTAGACAAAAGAAGAAAAAGAAGACCAAATTAAGGTGCAGATCCATTTTTATTAAATTAAGCTGTAGCACCTGTAATATTAAATTGGCAGATTTGAAAAGGAGTCTTCTTGACAATTACAAAAATTTGCAATGACACACATGCACAAACGCTTAAGGGATACAAGTCATCACTCCTCATCATCATACACAAACTCTATTTCGTCAGTTTTTGCCCCAGAAAGTTCAGCTCCTGGTGGATACACATGAGCAATGTGCGAAACTGAAACCTGCAAGCGTTTGAGTATGTCTTGCAGTGTAAATACTGATGGAAGTCCGGCAAACAAAAATCGACCTACATTGTTGAGCAACTTTACAGCTCTTTTGTGTGTAAATTGTACATATATAGCATATATTTTAATGCATGTGTGCTCGTCGTGTGTGTTGTGATATAACCTGAGCTACCAATCACTGTGGCAGGTGGACGCAAAACACATCCAAATGTCTAGCGTTTTTTAAAGTAAGGGCAATGCCCATTAAGGGAGCAGCACCCTGCTAATTGCCGATTAAAAAGAGAGTAATAGATCTGATGGCTCACTCAACTACTGCTTCATTTGTCGCAGCTTTGTGTCAAAAAGGTGCTCACAAACCAGAGAAACAATGTTTTAATGGTGAGATTAAATAAGGCGAGAGCGGTTTTTGATGCGTATGAAGGTTAATTTAACGCCCAATGCAATTAAACCGTTAATGCAGCACACATTCAATTCATTCATTTTGGTGTGTTGAACCCTCACAGACTTTGCTCAAAGCACGGTTTACTCAATTAGTTGCAAATGGCGTGTGTGAGCAGCAGCGTTTTCAGACCCACTCACATCGTTGACTGGAGTAAACGATGCACATTGAAAAGTACGACTCTGCTAGAAGCTTTGTAGTATTATAAATACACCAGGGTCAGCACGTGGTTCAAAACAGGAAGTCTGATGCCTTGTAGTAGTCAGTACGTTTTTTTATTGACAATTGCAATCTTCTTGCAAGTAAGAAATGGAACTCTTTAGCAACTTTTGGGGCGGAGCCCCCCAGGGCGTAGTCCCCCTTAGGTTCATTCCACTTGCTGAGTCACCACGCTGAAGACTAAAGCTTTGAGCCTTCCAGGACCTCCCAGCACACACCGAAAGCACTGTTAGAAAGCTAATTTCAAGCACATCACAATGATGCCCTCACCTCCACAAATGATGCACTGTGTATTTTACAATTTGAAATCGGAGATTGGGCCCCCGTTTTCAACATCTCCAAAACTTGCGTCGAAGGAATGTGTTATTTTATACCATCAATAAAATGTGTCTGTAAAGTCGAAAGGAGGCGCGATTTGCCCTGTAAATTGAAATAAAATTCCCAAAACCTGTAACCGCCCCCGAAAGTTTGGTCAAGTTACATGATTTGAATTTTAAAACGCTGTTAATATGTTGTTTCCCATTATCATGTTGTTTTGTGTCTTGAGCAGAGTTGGTAGAAGGGTTACGAATCATGGCACGTTGGCAGCACTGTCAGCGTGGTAGAAGGCCGACCAATCCCAACACGCTAGCAGCAGAGCAGAGACGGCGACAGCTTCACAGCGCTCGGGAGGACAGGCGAGCGAGGGCCCGGAGAGGACCCGCGTCCAGCACTTGGCACAGCACTTGGAGCAACAGTCTGGCAATGCCACTCAGCAGGCACAGGACGCAGCAGCCCAACCAGAGGTGGTGGCTTTGAACAACCGTATGGAGCTGTGCAAATGCAAGAGCGGGGGGGCGCAGCTCTCCCTGAGTTGTCAATCAACCCATTACAACGCCGCTATTCATTGCAGATTGCAAAGACCAGAATGGCTCAGAAATGGTTGCACAGGAGCAGTTCAGAGGGAATGCAGCCCCCCTGAATTGCTCGCTGCACATGACACACAGCTTCAGACATGGTATGGTATGACAAGCATGCTATGGTATGACAGGCAGACATGGTATGGTTTGACAGGTATGGTTGTGCAAATGCAAGAGCGGGGGGGTGCAGGGGGGGCTGCGCCCCCCCTGAATTGCTCTCACTACATTATGTACAATTTCAATGCAAGTTGCAGCGCAGGCTCTGCCCCTTTTTTAGTGATCCGTAGGATCACACCACTTGTCTGGGTGGAATGCAGTTTCAAATCACTCTGTCACCGTAAAAGCATAAAAATTGTGTGGGCACAGCTCACACTCAGAAGCAATGGGCTGCTGGACCTCCACTCACACTTCAACATGAACACAGACCAACATGCCAGGACACACGTGAAGCATGTGACACGGCAGTACCATATGCCCAGGCTGCATTGATAATTAATAATGCGAATGTGATTACGACGTGATAAGGCAACTTCCCTTCATAGCCGCAACCTACCACAAGCTTCATATCCTGCGTTCCGTCTCTCTTCGTGAAATTGGCTTGGGACAAGGTGCCAGAAATGGCAGCCCAGGTACCTGAAAATATAAAGGTGGTTACAAATAAATCCACCTTGTGAATCCAGGGCCAATTTGTATACAGTGGGAAAAGGTTTCACGGTACCCAAAAACAAAGCAATTTGTTGTCCTTGAGTTATGGGTGGGGGATGGGTTTCGCTACTTTAGTTCTTGCCTTTGTTTGCATGCCCTTTCAATTTGATGCACGGGGTTTGTACAAGTGATCATTTCCTGATTGACTAAGAGGTGTTTGGCCATGGAAGGCTGCATTCTGGATGAAGGGGATATGGGCTGGATTCCAGTGCTCCCCCAGCACAAACGTGCAGCATCAATCAAGAATGCGTGTCACACATTTGCAACATCTCATGCAGAAGTACAACTAGAAAGCAAAGGCTTTTGTTACACATATCCACATGATACTTACGGCTGACAATCACAGTCAGCGGCTGTGGAATTAGCGGATTACAAAAAGGGGGAACAAGAAAGTGTAGACCACTACGATGGGCTTTATGATTCCGTCCAGGGAAAACTGCAAGCCTAAACGGAGTTGACATTGAAATGGGTGGTGGTAGGGGCAGTTATGTTAAAATCCAATGCTTTTATAATTGACCACAGCCTCATGCCTCCCCTCCTCTCTTACACTCCCAACACGCACCACACCACACTCCCCACAACACAACACAATCACAGGCAACCCAGGTACCTTTTTTGAAATGCTTGCGGACGTTGAGCCACTGGTCGCCCCAAAGGTTGATTTCTAACCTGGACACAGAAGACGGCATGCAGGTATTGGGCATAGAGTGTGATATATGAAGTCAAGAGCAGCCATAGAGTGTGGTACAGCCATAGAGTGTGGTACGGCCAAAGAGTGTGATATACGAAGCCAAGAGCTCAGTGCGCACCTTTTTGTACTCATTCAGTAAATTTGCTGATTGGATCAAGGCATTTCTGGACCTTATCCCACTGAGCGATGCTGGGGTATGTTTGAACAATGAACTGTACACTCTTAACACGCTACGTATTTGTCAGAATTGCCGGACAAACATTGTTTTCCTGCTTTGCAGTCATCAACTTTGGGCCATTTGGGCATGGCCAGCATTTACCTATCTTTCACAAACGCCAAACGCTTGATGTAGGGAGTAGGTAAGGATGATGACAGCTTTCTGACAGCCTTTCCCGTTATCCTTGCCAATGTGATAACTTTGCACCCGGTGAAGTAACGGCATTGGTAACTGCTAATCCAGAAGAAGAACTCATTTGCAAAGCTCTCAGTTGATGTCATGCACCTTTTTTCACGCACCACTCAGGTTTTGAGGAACGTTCCTCAGGGCTATTAATTGCTAGTTTCGTTTTTTGAAGGTAAAATTCGCCTTTAGGAGAGTGGATGTGCTTCTCCTCGAAATCTTGGCCCAGGTGGCCCTCAGCACAAATTTTGGCAGGCGACAGTTTACTCCACTCCTCCCGACTGATCTGCAGCAGCACATCGCAATACAGTTGTGTATGTGTGTGTATTTGTGTGTGTTTGCGCACCCATGTATGTGTGCGTGTGTGTGTGTGCATGTGTGTGCGTGCGAGTGTGCCTTGTGTGTAAGTTTGTGCGGGCGTGTGCGTATGTACACGTGTGCACATGCACAAGCACTGTGGGAGGCGTACTAAAAGATGTGCACGAGTGAATTGCGTGCTGAGTATTAAGCTTGTGCATGCGTGGCAGCTGCGTGGCATACCGGATTCATTTTACCACAAAAACTTTAAGCAGTATATGCATTACTGGAAGTTTTAGATACAAAGCATGCCAAAGCTTGAAGACCGTTAAAATATAAATGTGCTTATGCCCTTTAACATAACACTAGCAACCATGCACGTGCGCATGCGCGTGCACACACACACACACACACACACACACACACACACACACACACACACACACACACAAACACACACACGCACATGCGCGCATACACACACACATGCACACACGCACACACGTACACACACACATACACACATCATACTAATACTTAATACTGCTCTGCATAGAATGCAGAGAAAGGCACATCATTCTCCTTTTCACCTTTTTATTTTCACACAACAGTCAAAACAACTGCGCGGTGACATAATCTGCAATAGCTCTTCTTTAGCTGCTCACAGCAATCTGGTTTAAACTCTCACAAGCATGTTGTAAACGTCAACACCAGTTTTGCGTGTATATAGCGTTCTGGCACGGTGCCTCGAATCGACTCTTGAAACAATGACTCGCAGCTGCAGGTTCGGTGTGCTTCTAATGCATCCTGTGTGCTTCTAATGCAAAGGCTTACCTCTTGGAATTGAACCCTTGCGGGACCGGGGGAGCGAGGCGGGGCGTCCAAGAGTGCGCCTGACTCTGTGCTCTGCATGCACTTGCGGGTATCATGATTAACTTCAGAAACAACGATGGCTGAAGCCAGGAGGAAGCTTATGCGTCTTACCTTCCCTCGTATGTTGTGCCTCGTTCTTTCAAGCTTACGGACAGATGGCAGGAGGGGAGGCAGCAAGCAGCCTGCTGCTGCACACATGCATGCAGTGTACGTGCGTATGTGCGTGCGCATGTATGTACGCATTCGTATGTTTAAAGATCGGGTCTCTGATTGCAAAACAAGAGTAAGGTTTGACGTTCACCAACCTTGCCCCACTCTCATCATTCCTGGCCTCATTATTCTTGCCAACAACATGGGGAAAGAGAGAAGCTGGCTACCAAATTCTGCAGAAGTACACCGAGAATTTAAAATAAATATCTTAAAATTTGGAAGGATGGCATTTGCTTATCGTGCCTCCAGCTTGTGTAACAAGCAGGCTGTTGCGAGCAAACTCCCTCCTGCTCAGCCACGATGCAGTCCGGCCGTGGTTCGCGCTAGTCCTTTGGGGTGTGTGTTGCGTAGTCTTGTTATCTGGGACGAACCCATTTGTGGTGTGTCCGTGTTTGTGGCAGGATGTGCTCATTTCCCCTCTTCTTCTCTTCCCTCTCCAGGTCCAGGAGCCCCCAGCTCGTCATGCCATCTTCAGAAAGGAAGTGAGTGGCAATGAGACCAATGAGAGTGTGGCATAAAAAGGACGTTGTTGTAGGCTAGTCCGGTGCGTTCTGTCCCTTGGAGGAGGGCACCATGCGTCAAAGTACACATACTACACGCAGGCTGGACCTGGGGTCAAGAACTCAGCACCCACAGGTCATCTGTGGGCAGGGGCCCCCACCCCCCAACCCCCTGGTGATGGAGCGTTTCCAGGGCGTCGTGTCCCAGCTTTTCCAGCAGGTGCGCCCTCATTCTGAAGCCTGTCTGCATGAGCATGTGTGTCTCAAGGACCAGGGGGATGCCTTAGGGTCAGCCAAATCCACAGGAAGGTGCTACCTGGTAGTGCAGGGACGCCCCCAAGATGTCGCACCAACACCTTTGTTTTGCGCTACGACGTCCTTCTAATTCTTCCTTCCCCCCCTATCTCATCATTGCAGAGGATTGTGCGCATGGGTGGGGCGGTGGACGATGACATGGCCAACTTATTAGTTGCGCAGCTGCTTTACCTTGACTCTGCAGACCCAAAAAAGGACATCACCATGTACGTCAACTCCCCCGGTGGATCCGTCACAGCAGGTGCGTGTGGCTCAAGGGGGAAGACAACTCTTTAGTTCGTACATGCCACCCTCCCCAAGTAGTACTTGGTGTGTCGTACAAAGTGTTTTGGTGCAACGTGAGCACGTAGGTTTTTGTACCCACATCCATGCGTGTTGCCCACAACTTAAATGAGCGGTGGACATGGACGCATTTACCCAGGAAGTGGAGAAGACACTGATGAAACAGTATAAAGTAGCCCAGGGCGATGAGTGTGCATGATTTACTGGGCACGTGCTTTGTGTGTGTTACAAATGAGCAGCATTTGGACTTGGCTGTAATCGAAAACTGGATGAAAACAGGCGAAGGCCATTTGGCCGGTCACCTCACTCCAAGAAAAAACCTGACAGGTTATAAGGAACAACCTTTGACCCAAACTCTTTTGCAGGTATGGCTGTGTTTGACACCATGCGCCACGTACGCCCTGATGTCAGCACGTGTGTCATCGGCATGGCTGCCTCCATGGGAGCCTTCATCCTTGCATCTGGCCAACAGGTGGGGTGTGTATTAAGTATTTGTTTGTGTGTGTGTTTGCGTGTGCCTTTCGTTCCTCTGTGCATGTGGTTGCATATTGCTGTAATTCATGTTCATGCACCCACCTAAACCTCACTGGTTTGTAGTCATGCCATTTTTGCTCGGTGTGAAGAAAATACCGAGAAATTATGTAATTTCATACTCCTGTGCGGCGTAGGTCTTTGCTTAAATAAGCATTCTCTCTAACCACTGCTCTACCAGCCTCAAGGCTTGCATTTTCTTGAGTGATTCATACTGCTTTGAACACGTTAAAAATACCAACTGTGGTTTGTGTGCGCGCCTTAATTGCTGCCGCGCAGGGTAAACGCTACAGCCTTCCCAATTCACGCATTATGATTCATCAGCCTCTGGGAGGTGCCCAGGGCCAAGCCACAGATATTGAGATCCAAGCCAATGAGATCCTGCACCACAAGCTCACACTGAATGGCTACCTGGTGCGTGTGTTTTACGTCAGGCACTGAGTAAGTCAGGCATTTTTTTTTAGGCTCAGAACGTCATAATGCTGAATATGTGTTACTCTGAAATAAATGGAGACTCAGCATGTCATAATTTGCAATTGCTGACTACGTGTTGCTGCAAAAGAAGTGTGGTATACAGGCTTCGCATCTAGTGCTGCCGGGCATGGAGCTCTTGGTGCATATCGCATTTGCACGTATGTGTGCATGTGTTCATGCACTTGCTTGCCTGTTGGTGGAAGTCGTGCAGTATTTGCATCCTCTAGGCGGTGCCTGATTCTCTTGCCTCCTGTTTCTTCTTCTGATCATCTTGCTCTAACTATGCGCGTCCTGGAATCAGCCAGCTTGCTAAGCAAGCCTTCTGACCACAGCGTTGTACACCTGAAGCATTTAAATGATCTGCCTGTCCGACTGAAACTTGTGCCATCTGTTTGTATGGCATACGGATGAAGGAGCTAAAAGTTACACACTGCACGTCTCTTTGTGCAGGCCCAATTTTCTGGCCAGTCAATGGAGGTCATCACTAAGGACACTGACCGCGATTTCTTCATGTCACCCCAAGAATCCATTGAGTACGGACTTATTGACGCCATCATCGCCAAGCCACAGCTCATCCAAACAAGGGATATGTCAGCCATTTCTGCTTGAAGGCTCCCCCAGGACAGGCCTCCTCCTCAAACTGTGGACTGTGTCTTTAGCGCTCGCTCCTCTCTAAGATCCCTGCCAGCCTCCTGTTGATGCTTGTATTTTAGTATTAGCATTTGCTCCTTCCTCTCCCGTATGGGTGCAACTTGTTTTAAGTGGTTTTTCAGCTGAAACAGGCATTACCCATTGACATTTTGGAGGTTTGTGAAGAAGGCATGTCTTCGCCCTGTGTCTGTAGTGTAAGAAAGGTTCTACATGGCTGAGACTTTTGCTCTTAGCCAGCTGAATTGCCTCAGACTTGTCATCGGTTTCAGTCCTTGAGGTGTAGTACTGCCCACCCCTTAACGCTTGCACCTGATGCAGCACGTCCCACAGAAGTTTGAAGAAGAAAGAGAAAGTGTCTATAGAAAGCGGACCGCAAAAAAGCAGAAAACAGAAGAAAGCATGAACTCAAGAAGACCCTTTGTCTAAAATGTGTGTCTGTTTGTCACCCAGATGAATGACTGGTTTGTCACATGCCCTAGAAAGGAAAAGAAACGACTCCACTGGTAGTGATGACACAGCCAGCATAATTTAAGGGGGCATGCCATAGAACCATATCCTCCGAGGGAGTCCCTGTTTTGTGTGCGCATTAATCTGACTAGCCTTTCCAATGTAGTGCTGTTCAGCCCCCCAAGTGACCTCCACCGATTGGGCCTAGACTTTGTGTTTTCCCACTAAATGGGTAAACATAAGGGGCTGCATATTTGGATTTTGAGAAATTTGCCCATGTGGTGATCTGGGGCCGCCCCCGGCTCAGATCACTGCCATTTTCACACGTTTTGGCCCAGAACAAGTCCATCACCAACCCAAATTGCACCATTGCTTGTTTGCAGGCTAAACATCCATTTGAGTCATACATAGAAACAAAAATGGTTGAATTTGATAAAGTACTCAGCTAACCCCCTGCGTAAAAGATGTGGAAGCATCCCAGAAGCCACCAAATTTTGGGTAGTGCTACTGAAAGGATGCATATTAGGGGGTTCATACTTAAAATTAAGAAATTTTGTGCAGGGACTGTTCCAGGGCCGGCCCCTGCTCAGATCGCTGCCATTTTCACACGTTTTGGCCCACAGCAAGCCCATCACCAACCCAAACCGTAACATTTCTTTTTCGTAAGGTGCATAATTTGCATAAGCCTCTCATCAAGACAAAAGTAGTGAAAATTAATCAAGTGCTGAGCTTGGTGCTGCCAGGAACATGTGTTTTTTGGTGATACACGTGTGCTACTGACACTTAGTGGAGTGTAAAACATGCAAAAGCCCCTCGGAAGCCACGAGACTTTGTCACATACGAGTAAACATGAATATAAGCACATGCCAAAAAATGGGCAAGGGACCTCATTCTGTGCCAGCAAATCTCGTGCATCTTTGGAAGTGCGAAGTACTAATTGCAAAGCTTCCATGCTTGCACTATGTCTGCAACAAGTCCTGCAACTGCCTGCCAAGTTTCTACGCTCCTACCACCTCAACCATTACTTCTAGGGAGGCTACTGCCGCCTCTGCCGGCACTGCTCTCATCACTGCTGCTGCCCTAATACAAGCTCTGCGCCACTAGTGTGCACTGGCGCCTAAGCCTATGATCCCTACCAAGTCCCCTACTGCTGCTGACATCACAATCTGGCTGCTCAACTTCCCCCTCTGGCTGCTGGCCTCGCGCCCTCTGCTCCCATATATCCATGAGGTGCTGGAGCTGGGCAAGCACGAAAAGGCCTTCCCTCTCTGGTGCTGCTGCAGCTGCCTTGATCACATTTAAGGTTTGCTCATCCACCGACTGCACACGATTCTGAGCCCCCATATCTCTGATTTCCACGGGCTGCTGCTGCATTTGGAAGGGAACAGGAGCACTGCTGCACTTAGTGTAAAACAACATGCTAAAGCAGGCACAGAGTGTAGTAAGGATGCAAGGGGGATGCACACAACACAAAAAGCTCAGTGTTATGTTCTTACATACGACAAATTTAACAAACACATCTACGCCATTCAATGATTGACGTGCACCCAACTTTGCAAGCATCACGACAAGAGGGAAGGTTGCATGTGGCTGCTGCTGCTGCTGCTGCTGCTGGGGTGGAGGACGGGCTGCAATGTGGTGTGGTAAAGCGGTGGACGTGCTGGCAGCTTGCTTTGGTGGCTGTGGCGTTGGCGGTGTTGGAGGTGTTGATTTTGATTG